>OLOW01002354.1_pt1 | contig 12829 bp, 9 predicted proteins | sample 1672801 | NCBI WGS metagenome assembly OLOW01 (sample SAMEA3136725, study PRJEB25190) | human gut metagenome | biome: human gut; feature: human-associated habitat; material: faeces | place: Austria | collected 2013
TTGGAACGAAAAGATCGAGGACGACCCCGGAAAGCCGCAGTATATTCTCACCAAGCGCGGCGCGGGCTACTACTTTGCGCCCTAGAAGTTTCGGGAAAGACCAGTCTTTCCCGAATAGAATGCGTCTTGACTGCGCGCATAATTTTGGCCCAAAGGGCCAAAATTCCACACTTGCAAGCCGTAAAGAGTTTTTTCCGACGTACACGCCGCCGGAAAAAACGGATTTCTATTCCATTTTGCGCCTGCGGGCGCAAAACTCTGCGAGGCAGAAATAAGAGGCAGAAATGATAAGAGTCTGAAAGGAGGGCGGGACGATGCGGTCTCTGCGCACCAAGCTGGTCATGATCATGGTGATCCTGATTCTTGCCCTGATGTGTGTGATCGGCGCGTTTCTGATCAACGGCGTCGGCAACTTCTATATCTCCCAGTTCTACGAGCAGATGGAAAAAACCTTCTCGCCCGAGTTCATCGGTCAGCTGCAGGAAATTCCCGCGCAGGAGCAGAATGCGCCCGAGCGGATGAAAGAGCTTTTGATGGCGCAGGCAGGTCTCGGCATTGATATTGCGACGCGAAACGTCTACATTCTGGACGAAACCGGAAATGTCCTCGCCAGCTCCAACCAGCAGACCTCGGTCTCCATGACAGCGAACCTGCTGACGGCGATGAACGGCGAGGTCGGTCAGGAGAGCTCGATCACGAGCAGCTTCATGGACTTAGCCGTTCCAATTGCATCGGCAGACAGCACGTACATCGTCTATATTTTAGACAGCCGCGCAACGGTCGACGCGCTCACGGGAGAGCTGTTTTCCATCATCCTGAGCGCTTTGGGACTTGGTCTTGTGATCTGTGTCGTTTTGTCGTTCCTTCTTGCGCAGATTCTCATCACGCCCATCCGCGCGCTGACCCTCGGTACGCGGCAGGTCGCTGCGGGCGACTTTTCCCAGCGCATTGAGGTCGAGGGACAGGATGAGATCGGCGTTCTGACGCGGAACTTCAACCACATGGCAAAGGTCCTGCAGGACACCATTTCAGAAGCCGAGAACGAGAGAAACAAGCTCTCGACGCTGTTTCTGCACATGACCGACGGCGTCGTCGCCTTCTCGGCATCCGGCAATCTCATTCACTGCAACCCCGCCGCGACGCAGATGCTGGCAAGACCGCTCGACCCTACGACGACGTTCGACGAATTATTCGCCGATCAGGCGGAGCTGGACACGCTGCTGACCCTGAAGCGCCCGCAGTATTTAGAGGCGCAGAAGACGGCGGGCGACCGGGAGCTGGAGCTTTTCATGGCGCCGTTTTCGTCCGATCAGACGCAGGGCGGCGCGCTGGTCGTCATTCACGACGTGACCGAGCAGCGAAAAAGCGAGCAGTCGCGGCGCGAATTTGTCGCGAACGTATCGCACGAGCTGCGGACGCCGCTTACCAACATCAAATCCTACGCCGAGACGATCGTCTCCGCGGGCGACGAGCTCCCCCGCGAGCTCCACGATAATTTCATGGGCGTCATCATCAATGAAGCCGACCGCATGACCCGCATCGTGCAGGACCTTCTCACACTCAGCAAGATCGACTACGGCAAGATGGAGATGAACATCTCGCGCTTCTCGTTTGCCAAGGCAATTTCGAATGTATACGAGGCGGCGCGCCTGAACGCCGAGCAGAACCACCACCATACGATGGTGTTCCACTGCGAGGACAATATCCCCGACGTGCTCGGCGACCGCGAGCGTATCGAGCAGGTGGTCATGAACATCGTCTCGAATGCGATCAAATATACGCCAGACGGCGGCAAGATCGAAATCTACGCGGGCTCAAGCGGCAAATCCGTTTTCGTCCGCGTGACCGACAACGGCATCGGCATCCCCGAAAAAGACCTGCCGCGGCTGTTTGAGCGGTTCTACCGCGTCGATAAGGCGCGAAGCCGCGAGTCCGGCGGCACGGGTCTCGGACTGTCCATTGCCCGCGAGATTCTCTCGCAGCACAGGGGCGAAATTAAGATCGACTCGGTCTACGGCGAAGGCACCGACGTGCGCATCACGCTGCCTGCCGCGCCGCCCGAAAAATAAGCAAGACGACAGTTTTGAGAAAGGAGGCAGACCATGCGCAGACGAAAATGGCTCGAACGGGCAAAAAGCCTGCTTATTGCGGTTCTGGCGCTGACGGTTCTGGCGCTGACGGTTCTGGCGCTTCCGGCAAAGACGGTGACGGATACGCCGTGGCTGGCGGCGCTGGTGCGCCCGTTTGCCTCCGTGATGGGGCTGACGCAGGGCGAGCTGACCGCAACACCGATGGCAGACGCCGCAAGCGTCACAGGCGCGGCGCAGCCGGGTGCCGTCTCCGTGCGAAACCCCGCCGGAAGAACCAGCTTCCAGTTTGACACTGCCGCGCTGGATACCGCCTTCGAGCAGTTCGGTGCGGCGCTCGGGCAGGCGCTGGAGGGCGCGCAGGAGCCGCAGCGTACGACCGCGCTTCGTATTCAGACCGCGCTCGGCAAGACCTCGGTCGCCTTCCGCTATCCGGGCGAAATTTCCCCGGCGCTTGCCGCGTCATGGCTGCAGGTGGAAACGGCGCTGGACGAGAGTGTCCGCGCGCAGTGGCTGATTCTGGCAAACGAGGATGCGGCGGTGAACCTGTATCTGGTAGGAGACGAGCTGTTCGTCTGCCAGACGCAGCTCGATGGCGACGCACTCGAGCAGCTTCTGCAAAGCTGCACGCCGGACGGCAGCTTCTTCGCCTTTGAAGACGCGCAGGCGCGCTTTTCCTCCGTAGAGCCCCTGAGCCTTCTTCCGGGGCAGACGCCGCAGATTCATGCTGCCGAAGCGGCAAATCCGTGTGACGCGCGCTTCTCCGACGCCCTTGCCGCGACGCTGGGCTTCAATCCCTACGGCGACGCCCGCTACACCGACGACGCCGGAAACACCACCTACACCGAAACCGGCTACGCGCTGTCCATCTCGGCGTCTGGCGAGCTTCTTCTGCGCGCCGACGTGCAGTCCACACGCTTTCAGGCGGCGTCGGGCGAGCAGGCAGAACTGGTCGAGTGCGCCAGGAGCCTTCTTTCCGCCATGACCGCCGGAGTTAACTCCGATGCCCGCCTCTACCTGACAGACCTTGAACAAAACGGCAGCGAGAGCGTCTGCACCTTCGACTATTTCCTCAGCGGCATTCCCGTTCTGCCCGCCGGCGGCTACGGCGCGGAGGTCCGCTTCTCGGGTACATCCATTGTGCAGGTCCGGCTGGTGCTGCGCGCCTATACGCTGACGACGCAGACGCTTTCCGTTCTTCCGCCCGCGCAGGCGGCGGCGATTCTGCCGGAAGGAAGCGCGCTTCGTCTGGTCTACAGCGACACGTCCGCCGGAATTACTGCCGGCTGGCAGTCGTAACGGGAGGTGGCGCATGTCTGTTTCCAAAATCAAAAATCTGATTCTGCTGATTCTGGCGCTGGCGATTATCGGGCTTCTGCCCGCGGTGGTTCCGACGCAGGCGGCAAGAGTCGGCAGCGAAAAGAAGGTCCACGAAAAGCTCGAAGCGCTCTATGAAAGCTACGGGCTCAGCCTCGACGCTTCCAGCCTTCCTGCCAGCCAGACGCTCTACAGCATCGAGCTGGAAAACCCCGACGCAAAGCCTGCTGCGCAGGCGCTTCTGGGCGGCAAGGCGGCGGAAGAAGAGGCTCCGGCGCGGATGCTGGCGCAGTATTCTGCCGGCAGCAGCACGCTGCAGCTCAGCCGCTCCGGGCAGCTCGAAGGGCGCTTCACAGACGCCTCGGCGGCGCACGATCTGACGCGCGCAACCAGACGGTATCTGCGCTCGATGGACTTTGACATTGCTGAAATTTTCGAGCCGGTGCGGCTGTCCGCGGGCGTCTACAGCGTCACGGCGGTGCAGAGCCTCTGCGGCGTGCCGGTGTTTGAAAGTGCGCTCACGTTTACCTATCGCAACAATGCCCTTTCGCGCGTGGACGGGACGTATTACCCCGCGGGCGAGATCGTCCGCGTGTCGCAGAGAGCGTGCATCTCCTGCGCGGACGCGCTGGTGGCGCTGCTGTCCAGCCGCGACAGCCTCGGCTGGGTTGGAAGCGAGATTGTCTCGTGCGAGCAGGGCTATGTCCACTCCGAGACCGCATCGAGCGCGCTGCGCTTTGTGCCGGTCTGGCGGATTGAGACCGACGCGGGCTCGTTCTATGTCAACGGCGTCACGCGCGAAGTGCGTCAGCTTGCGTCGTAGCGTGTCGGAGCACGTCAAAACAAATTTCTTAAAAGTTTCTTAAGAAATTTGTTCCCGAATTGTCATTTTTCCTTTACATTGCCGCGGGCTTGTGGTATTCTTATTCTTGCCGTGGTTTGAGCGCGCGAACAAAGCCTTCCTGCGCTTGCACGAATTGGCATCGTAACTTCTGAGCTTTCAGGAAATACTCTTTTCAAAGAGGGATTTGAACTTTGATCAAATATATCGTTCAGGGCGGAAGCAGACTGTCCGGTCATGTGAATATCTCGGGCGCGAAAAACGCCGCGGTTGCGATCCTGCCGGCGAGCCTGCTGGTAGACGGCTTGTGCCGCATTGAAAACGTACCGGATATTTCCGATGTGCGGCTGCTTCTTGAAATTTTAAGAAATATGGGCGCGGGCATCCGCCGCTTCGGGCGCAACACGCTGGAAATCGACTGCTCGCACGTCAGAAACGCGACGGCGCCGATTGATCTGGTGCGCCGCATCCGCGCGTCATACTATCTCATCGGAGCCGAGCTCGGCAGATTCGGTCACGCGCGCGTGGCAATGCCCGGCGGCTGCAACTTCGGCGTCCGCCCCATCGACCAGCACATCAAGGGCTTTGAGGCAATGGGCGCAAGCGTCGAGCAGCTCGGCGGCTATGTCTGCGCGGACGCGCCGGAGGGCGGTCTGCAGGGCGGACATGTGTATCTGGATATCGTCTCCGTCGGTGCAACGATGAATATCATGCTCGCGGCCGTGCTGTGCAGCGGCATGACGATCATTGAAAACTGCGCCAAAGAGCCGCATATTGTCGATCTTGCAAACTTCCTCAACGCCATGGGCGCGAAGGTTTCCGGCGCCGGCACCGACGTCATCAAAGTCCGCGGCGTGGCAAAGCTTGCCGGCGGCAGCTACACGATCATTCCCGACCAGATTGAAGCCGGCACCTATATGGCGGCGGCAGCCGCAGTCGGCGGCGATGTGACGGTGGAAAACGTCATTCCGAAGCATCTCGACTGCATCACCGCAAAGCTGCGCGAGATGGGCGCAAGGGTTACGGAATTTGACGATTCCATCCGCGTGGAGGCAGACCGCCGCCTGCGCCGGTCCAATGTCAAGACCATGCCCTATCCGGGCTTCCCGACCGACATGCAGCCGCAGATTGCCGTGTGCATGGCGCTTGCCGAGGGAACCAGCCTCGTCACCGAGGGCATCTATGATAACCGCTTCCGCTACACGGCGGAACTGAACCGTATGGGCGCGAGCATTCAGGTCGAGAGCAAGACCGCGGTCATCGACGGCGTGACGCAGCTGCACGGCTGTGAGGTCCGGGCGTGCGATCTGCGCGCGGGCGCGGCGATGGTGATTGCCGCTCTTTGCGCCGAGGGCACAACGACGATTGAAGACGCGCACTATATCGAGCGCGGCTACGAAGACATCATCGGCAAATTCGCTGCCATCGGCGGCAAAATCCGCCGCATCGAGACCTTCGAAGGAAACTCTCAGGACGCAGCCGGCTGATATCGAAAAACGCACCCCGCCAGATTTTCTGGCGGGGTTTTTGCGCGCGTCATAGAGAAAGGGCTGCGGCGAGCAGCGGTTCGTTTTCCAGCAGCAGCTGCGGCAATTGGGACAATTCCAGCGGATTTTCGCCGAGTCCTGCCTCGATGGTAAAGCCTGGGCGGTGAAAGCGCGCTAAGAACCAGTCCTTGTAGCCGGCGTTGCTCGACTCTGGCGGAACGTTCTGCACCTCGTAGCCGGACGCGGCGGAAAGCTTTGCGGCAATCGCGGCGGACCCCGGCGGATCGAGCGCCGCGCCGCCGGGGTAAATGACGCGCCCCTGCGTGTGATAGGCAAGAAGCAGACCCGGGCGCACGCAGGCAGTATAGGCGGCAAGCGCCGCTGTTTCGCGCTGATCGAGGGGCTTTTCGCCCGGATAGTCCCGGGGCGCCGGGCGGTCAAAGCCGAGAGAAGCTTTGATTTGTTTTGCTTTGTCCCAGTTTGCCGGATAGTTGAGGTTCAGATCGACGCCCCGCAGGTTCGCCTTCCAGCCGGAAGGAAACGGAAGCTGCGGATACGAGGCGGCAAGCTGCGCGGCAGACTGATACTCGGGCGAGGCGTTCGGAATTTCGCCTGCGACGAGGTCCGCGCCGTCCGGGTTGACAAGCGGCACGCAGTAGAGCATCGAATTGCGGTAGAGCGCGCGGGCAGGTTTGCCGCCGAAGCAGCCGTCTTCGCAGATGGCGCGGCAGTAAGCAAGCAGCAGCTCCCAGAGAAGTGTGCCCGTGATCGACTCGTTGGCGTGGTGCGTGCCGCTGAGCAGGACCTTGTGGCTGCCGCAGCCGAGCTGAATGGCAACGACGGGTCTTCCGCCTGCCGTGCGCGTGAGCGTTTTGACATAGGCAAAGGGCGCAGTGCGCCGCAGCTGCCTGAGATACCGGTTTTGACGCCCGGAGGTCAAATAGCCGGGCGGCAGGATACAGCACATGAAAATCGCCTCCGTCATAAATTATGGCGGAGGCGATACGTTTAGAACAGAGCTTTTAGTTTTCTTCGAAGATGGCTTTTACTGCGCGGTAGGTCATGTAGCAGTCGTATTTGGAGACGACCTCAAACGGCGCGTGCATGGAAAGGACCGGGACGCCCGCGTCCAGCGTGTCGATGTTGCGCTTTGCCATGTATTTTGCGACCGTTCCGCCGCCGCCCGCGTCGGTTTTGCCCAGCTCGCACATCTGCCAGGCAACGTCATGATCGTTCAGGAGCTTGCGGATGCGCCCGACGACCTCGCTCGAAGCGTCCGACGCGCCGGACTTGCCGCCCGCGCCCGTGTATTTGCAAAGACCGACGCCGTAGTTTAAATACGCGGCGTTCTTGCGCTCGAAGACCTCGGAGAAGCCCGGGTCAAACGCGGCGCACACATCGGCGGACAGGCAGAAGGAATGTGCCAGGCACGTGCGAAGGTCCGTTCCCTGCGCCTTGCACAGGCACTCCATAAAGTACTCGAACGCCTCACCCTGCATGCCGGACACGCCCTCGGAGCCGATTTCCTCCTTGTCCGCAAAGATGCACACGGCAGTCTTTCTGGGGCTTTTCGCGTCGAAGATCGCGGCAAGCTCTGCATAGGCGCAAACTCTGTCGTCGTGCCCGTAAGCGCCGATCATGCTGCGGTCCAGACCGATATCGCGCGCGTTCGCGGCAGGAACCGCTTCCAGCTCGGCGGAGATGAAGTCCTCCTCGACGATGCCGTATTTTTCGTTCAGAAGCCGCAGCACCGAGAGCTTCACGCGGTCCTTGCCGTCGTCGTCCGCTTCCGGGCGGCTGCCCATTAAAATATTCAGGCTTTCAGACGGAATTGCTTCGTTGAGGGGCTTTTTGCCCTGCTCACGCCCAAGATGAGGCAGAAGGTCCGTGATGACGAGCTGCGGGTCGGCGGGGTCATTTCCGATGGTGACGTAAACCTCGCTTCCATCGCGGCGGACGATTTTGCCGTGCAGCTCCAGCGGCACCGTTACCCACTGGTACTTGCGGATGCCGCCGTAGTGGTGGGTCTTGAGATAGGCAAGCTCGGTGTCTTCATAGAGGGGATTCGGCTTGATGTCGAGCCGGGGCGCGTCGGTGTGCGCCGCGCCGATGTTCGCGCCGTGCGACAGATCTTCTTCGCCGATGACGGCAAGCATGATCGCCTTGCCGCGGTTGTTCCAGTAGAGCTTGTCGCCGGTCTTGATGGGCATGCCGGGGTGATACGCGACGAAGCCTCTTGCCTCCGCTTCCGCGATGGCGGTGAAGACGCATTCGCGCTCGGTTTTGGAGCGATCGAGGAAGGATTTGTATGCCTCGCAGTAGGCATTCAGTTCCTGTTCTTCCGCCTGCGTCAGGCGGTCGTAGCCGTTTTTCGGCTGATAGAGAAGGGCGTCTCTTTGTTCTTTGGTCATGGGGTTTCCTCCTTTGTGATGTCGTTCAGGAGGCGGCGGGATGCGTCCCGGAACGCCTCGAGGGATGTATCGTTTGTCAGGATCACCTGACAGCCTGTACGGTAAAATTCATCCGGCTTCTGCGCGTCGATTCTGGCACGCGCTGCCTGCTCGGAAAGATGGTCGCGCGCCATGATGCGCGCCAGGCGCACCGGCTTCGGGGCAAGAATGCCGACCGTCACGTCGCAGCCGTTTCCCATGCCGGACTCGAGAAGATTGATCGCGTCGATGGCAAACAGCGGCTTGCCGTCTTTTTTCGCCTGCGCGCGCAGCTTCTCGACGGCGGCGCCGACGTGAAAAAAGACAATCTCGTTGAGCATATCGAGTGCCTGCCTGTTCGAGAACACCCGCGCGGCAAGCGACTTCCGGTCGAGCGAGCCGTCCGGCAGAAACACATCGCCGAACGCTTTTTGCAGCGCGGCTTTCAGCGCCGGGTCGGTTTTCAGAAGCTCGTAATACAGCGCGTCGCAGTCGACGATGACCCCGCCGTGCGCGGCAATTTCCTGCAGAAACGTCGTCTTGCCGCAGCCGGTGGGACCGGTAATGCCGATCGTTTTCATGCTACACCTCGACGACATGGAAGCCTGCCGCCTTCTTGAGCCGGTTTCCGATGGCAAGCCCAAGCCCTGCCGCATCCGGGCACTGGGCGTAAATTTCTGTGACCGATTCGTGGTCAAACTCGCGCAGCGCGTCAAACACCCGGCGCGCCTGCTCCGCCTTATCGCCGACCGGACCGAGGTCGTGGATGATATGCCCGGGGAACAGCCCGGTAAACTCGGAAAAACAGATCACGCCCGCAGTTTCCGGCAGGTGGTCTTTGATGTACTGCGGCAAGTCCTCACCACGATCCAAACGTTCTTTCAGCTTGGCGTGAGCAATATCACGACCTACGATAATCGTACCATTCAATGACAAACGGGTAGATACCGGATATTTAGTCAACTCTTTCAGTATTTCGGACATCGGACGGTTCAGGTCAATCTTCACAACATCGCCTTCGCCTGCCTTACGTAATTCTGCCGGGATAAGTTCGCCCGGATTTGAATCCAGTTTCTCAATCCAGATACCTTCTTTATTGATTTTACATTTGATGTTACGGTCGGCAGAGCAAGATACTCCCAAACCTACCGGGCAAGAAGCACCATGGCGGGGCAAACGAATGATACGTACGTCATGAGCCAGATATTTACCACCGAATTGAGCGCCAAGGCCAATCTTGTGAGCTTCTGCCAATACTTCTTTCTCCAGTTCGACATCACGGAATGCACGACCATATTCGTTTCCTGTTGTCGGCAGGTTATCATAGAAATGAGTAGAAGCCAGCTTCACTGTCAGCAAATTCTTTTCGGCAGAAGTACCGCCGATAACGAAAGCGATATGGTAAGGAGGGCAAGCAGCAGTTCCCAATGTTTTCATCTTTTCAACCAGGAACGGAACCAATGTACCCGGATTCAGAATTGCCTTTGTTTCCTGATACAAATATGTTTTGTTGGCAGAACCACCTCCTTTTGTTACACAAAGAAATTCATACTCCATACCTTCAGTAGCCTCAATGTCAATCTGTGCAGGAAGGTTACATTTTGTATTTACCTCATCATACATATTCAGAGGTGCATTCTGAGAGTAACGCAGATTTTCTTCAGTATATGTTTTGTAAACACCCAGCGAAAGAGCCTCTTCGTCAGAATACCCTGTCCATACCTGCTGTCCTTTTTCACCGTGAATAATAGCAGTACCGGTATCCTGGCAGAATGGAAGTATACCTTTCGATGCCACTTCTGCATTACGCAGGAAAGTCAGTGCCACGTACTTGTCATTCTCGCTGGATTCCGGATCGCCCAAGATTTTTCCTACCTGTTCGTTGTGCGAACGACGAAGCATAAATGATACATCACGGAAAGCAGCATTGGCCATTGCAGTCAGACCTTCTTTCTCAATTTTCAGGATAGGGTTTCCTTCAAACTCACTTACCGACACATAGTCTTTCGTAAGCAGATAATACTCAGTTGTATCTTTTCCCTTTTCAAACATGGGTTGATACTTAAACGGAGGTGTTGCCATAAGTTTCTTATTTTATTACGTAATGTTAGTTAGTGAGGCAAAGGTAATAATTAAGAATGAAGAATGAGAAAGGAAAGAAGAAGAATTAAGAATGAATAACGGAGAATGACGAGGTACAAATGAAGACGGTGAACGAATTGTACTTTATTGTACAATGTCCACCGCTCATCGATTCATAGTTTGGTTCACTTATTGTATATGTTCGATTCGTTTAATCAGTTCATTTCCTAAAGCAGTTTTGTCCTCGATGTGTTTCAAAACTGCAGTCACGAATGTATTGCTTTCAAAGTCACCACGTACTTGTTCGAAATCCTGTTTCATATCATCGCGAGAACCATCAACACCGAATCCGGTCATTGAAGAAAGCGAGAACTCTTTCTTTGCGTCTTCATAAACCATTTTATCCAACCCTACCACAGCCTTCTGCCATGCTTTCACGATAGTAACCACGTCCTGAGCAGTTACCGTTTCCGGATTCAAGCCATAAAATTCCTGAATCTTATTATATGCCCAGGTCCATTCATACGTGTAATAGTTTTCATGCATTTCCGCAAAACTGGCATTAATAGATTTCAGGCGGTTAATAGAGCCGTTTTCGATACCGTCCAACAATCGGTCTATTTCACTCTTGGGAGCAATCAGTCCGGAGATGTCCACCCATTCGCCGACACCGATTTCCGTATCCGGTTTCAGGCGCTGGCGGATTTCGTCATTACTTTGGAAATTAATGCCTTCCAACCGTTTTATGATAGAGTTCCCCAGGAATTTGTTGATGGCAATCTCATAGAAACGAATCCCGTTATTCAAAGAAGAATTCTTGATCTTTGCACTCTGGTAAGAGTAGATTTCAGAGGTTTCGCCGGATACCCGTTTCAATTCCTTCAAAATAGAACGTCCCTTGAACATCTTTTGAATGGTATATGGACTCAAAAGGTTATAATTGATATAATCAAGCCGGTTCGGATCTTTCCGTTTGTCACGTTTCGGCCATTTCTGGGCGTCACGGATTGTCCCGACACTTCTCAGATTCACTCCGGGAACCAGATAAGTGGTATTCCGTTGTTCTATCAAATAGGAGAAAGGAAGATTGGAAGTGTCGGCATGGTTTACATGACGTCCCATTACCAAAGAAAAAGCTCCGACACGTGCCGGCCATAAGATATATGAATCAGAAGTCGTTTTTGCCCCTCTTTCCATGGTCCCCTGATGAATCGGTCCCAACTTATACATATGATTACTCTGATTAGATCCCGAACCTGCATTCATGAATGAGAACATTCCGGCAATCAACAAAGTCGATTTATGGTGAGTCACCGTGAAAGGGCCTGCGAAGATAGCGCACGCTTCTCCATTTTCTCCCTGGCAGTTGCTGAAGAATAACGAGTCGGAAGCAGAATAATTGTGTCCCAGTTTACAAGCTTGTCCGACAAAGCAACGGCTTAGCATCGTTCCGTCGTCCACGTCTGAACCGGAAGAGATAATAAAGTCGTCGCAGATCACCCCGTGACCGATATGCACAGGTGCCGTCACATTACTATTGATACTGCCATTGGTCAGCCGACAGGTTCCACAGATGTGGCAATAATCACCAATCCTGACATTTCTGATTGAACCTGTATTGAGAATCATCACATGATCACCAATACTGCCGACAGTAGAAGCGTGCTTATTGGAATAGTAATCCGTAATCGCTTTCATGCGACTGATTAGTTCAGGACGATGACGGTACAACGCCAATATGTAGGCCTGATGCGCTGACAACTTGTCGTTAATGAGTACTTCACGCCCTCCTGTTTCATTAAGAACTGTCGCCTCTACCCCATTACCGAAAGTAGTAAGCCTGTCCACCAGAATGATATCCACATTCTCAATGAAGGTATCATTACCGATCTCATAATTAGCAATGTAGTTCTGAATGTTTTCAATGCAGCAGTTATCCCCTACTGTCACATTGTGCAAAGTTACATGACGCAATCCGGAATGTTTCCTGATGCCTCCCGGCAATGTAAATTCAGCATCAAATACACCCAGTTTCACTTCTCCCGAAAAACGGGTGTGATGAACGTACTCACAATTAAACCCCTCTGCAACTGATACATTTCCCCAATCATCAGCCAGACACGACTGGCTCTTTAACTGAAGCACTTCATCTTCAGTTAGTCTACGATAATCTTTCATATTAATAAATATAAGTAATGTGCCGCTTCCCCCAATCAGCAAAGCAGCACATTGATTAATTATTCCTCCTCTTCGTAGATCTGATAAAGAAAATCGTTATAGGGGTATTTCTGAACGTGTAATTCTTTCACTCGTTGATAAACTACGCTTTTCAGTTCGTCCATATTGATTCTTTCGCGGGCGGAAATAAAGAGACAGTTGTCTTCCATTTTTGCCATCCACGTCTTCATCAGTTCTTCGAGTGTTAAGTTTTCTTTCGTTCGGGGGGTAAGGTCATCCGGCGCTTTCTCCACATAGGTGTAAGCGTCTATTTTATTGAATACAAGTATCATGGGTTTGCCACCGCCGCCAATTTCGGCAAGTGTCTTGTTTACCACTTCGATCTGTTCTTCAAATCCGGGGTGAGAA
>OLOW01002355.1_pt1 | contig 12828 bp, 13 predicted proteins | sample 1672801 | NCBI WGS metagenome assembly OLOW01 (sample SAMEA3136725, study PRJEB25190) | human gut metagenome | biome: human gut; feature: human-associated habitat; material: faeces | place: Austria | collected 2013
CTGCATCGTCGCTATCGGCGGCGGCTCCTCGATCGTCTTCAGCAGCGCGTTCTGCGCCTGAAGTGTCAGCTTCTGCGCCTCGTCGATGATATAAATCTTGTACGGACTGCTGTACGGCTTGATCATCACATCGTTAATGAGCTGCCCGCGGATTTCATCGATGCTGATGGTGTTCGGCTTTTCATGCTTCACATAAATGATATCCGGATGATTCTGGCTCTGTGCCTTTTTACAGGACGGGCATTCCATACAGGGCTCGACCCCGTGCTTCTCGCACTGAAGCGTCATCGCAAACAGTGAAGCCATCATTTTCTTTCCCGATCCACTCTCTCCGCCAAAAAGATAAGCATGAGATACTTTATTCATCGAAATGGCATTCTGTAAATGCGTTATGATTTCCTGATGTCCTACAACCTTCTGAAAACCCTGCATAAAATCACCCCCTGGAGTTCTTTTGTATTTCTTACTAATACTGCATTAAGTATATCACAACTTTTTCTGTTGTTCCACAAAATTCTGAATTTCGGAAAAACAGTCTTCCGGCGTAGAATTATTGGAAAATCTGCGGACGATTCCAGCTTCCGCAATTTTCTCCTCCGTAAAATCCTCACAGTCCGCCAGGAATCTCCGGCACATCTCCGCGTATTTCGGCTCTGTCTGTTTTCTTTCCCGTTCCAGTGCCCGCGAAAGCCGCAGCCCGTCGTCCACCTCGACATACAGCGGAACCATCGCCTGTTCCCCGAAATATGCCTTTAATTTCAGATACGATTCCAGTGTCCCGATTCCGAGATAATCATGCTTCGCAAGATCAATCTGCCCGTCATCCGCCGTAAAATAATACCACGGCCCCTGCACCGTCGAATACATGCGCTCCTCGATAATCTTTCCGGCCTCCCGCAGTTCCGAAAGCCGTTTTTCATCCACAAAGAAATACTCTCTTCCGTCCTGCTCCCCGCTCCGGATCGGCCGTGTTGTATACAGGACAAACGGTTTTAAATCCAGCGCCGTCTCCTGGATCAGATGCTCATAAATATGATCTTTCCCTGACGCACTTTTTCCCATCAGATAGTAAATTTTTCCCATTTTATCTCTCCCCGAAACACAGATTCTTTATGCCTTAAACCGATATCCAACGCCCCAGATCGTCTCGATATACTGCGGCTTTGCCGTATTAAACTCTATTTTTTCACGGATCTTCTTGATATGCACCGTAACCGTCGCAATATCTCCGATGGACTCCATATCCCAGATCTCACGGAACAGCTCTTCTTTCGTGAAAACGCGGTTCGGATTCTCCGCAAGGAAGGTCAGCAGATCGAACTCTTTCGTTGTAAACTGCTTCTCCTCTCCGTTCACCCACACGCGGCGTGCCGTCTTGTCAATCTTGATGCCGCGGATCTCCACAACATCATTCTCTTTCTTGCCGTTTCCGACCAGACGGTCGTACCGTGCCAGATGCGCTTTCACGCGCGCAACCAGCTCACTCGGAGAAAATGGCTTCGTCATATAATCATCCGCACCAAGACCGAGTCCGCGGATTTTGTCGATATCATCCTTCTTTGCCGAAACCATGATAATCGGAATATCTTTCTTCTCACGCACCTCACGGCAGATCTCAAAGCCATCCACCTCCGGCAGCATCAGATCCAGAATCAGCAGATCAAAATCCTCTTTGACCGCCCGCACAAGACCGGTGTCTCCCTGGTTTTCAATCTCTACCTCAAAGCCCGAAAGTTCTAAATAATCCTTCTCCAGATCTGCAATGGATTCCTCATCCTCAACAATCAGTATCTTACTCATGAAACAGGTACCTCCTGATATTTTCTTAATACAAAGTACATCGTGGTGCCCACGCCTTCTTTGCTGGTGGCCCACACTTTTCCGCCGTGGTCTTCGAGAATCTTCTTCACGATGGAAAGACCGATGCCGCTGCCGCCCCTCGTGCTGTTGCGGGACGCGTCGGTGCGGTAGAAACGGTCGAAAATCTTCGTCAGATCCTTCGTCGCAATTCCCTTTCCGTTATCCTCAATCTCCACCTGCACAAAATCTCCGACATCACGCAGACGGATGTTGATGACCTTATGGCTCTTGTCCATATATTTGATGGAATTGCTTACAATGTTATTGATGACACGCTTGATCTGCTCCGCATCCGCGATGACGATCGGGTCGTCCTCGAGATAATTAAAGTATGTCAGATCCACATGCTGCGCGTCAAGCTCCAGATTCAGTTCCTCCGTTTCAAAGGAGGAAAATCCCGGTGAATCCATGATCTCCGCCCCGCAGCTCAGACGGAACAGCTCCACATGGCGGGTGGTATGGCGTCCCCGGCCCAGCGCCGTGCTGATCTCCCCGGTCTTTAGCTGGAACGCCGGGTCCAACGCGTTCAGGATACTGGATTTCCCTACGCCGGAGTTGCCTGTAAAGGCGGATTTTGTGAAGCTGTTTCCGCCGAGCGTCGCGATGAAAATGCCGAGCGCGACCGCCGTGGAGGAAAAAACACCGATGATCGTGTCTGCCGATTGCCGCGAGCGGCTGCGCACAAACGAGAATAACAGCGCGAACGCCGCCGCAAGAGCCACCGCCCAGACGGTCGGCTGCAGCGAGCCGCACAGCACGCCGATGGCAATGCCGGTGAAGCCCGAGTGCCCGAGTGCATCGGAGAAAAAGCTCATACGTCCGGTGACGATCATGGTGGAAAGCAGACCGAAAAGCGGCGCCAGGATGAAAACTGCCAGCAGCGCGTTCTTCATGAACGTCATGCGGAGAAATTCCAGGTGCGTCGCGTCGCACAGCGCGTACCAGATGCTCATTTTGTACCTCCCAGATGGAATGCCTGCGCGAATTCGTCCGAGTTCAGGACCTCCAGCGGCGTTCCCTTGCAGAGAATTTTCTCGCGCAGCAGAACGACCCGGTCGGCATAGCGCCCGAGCATCGAAAAATCGTGGGTCGTCATGAGAATGGAAAGATCGTAGGTTTTGCGGATTTCATCGAGCATGTCCATCAGAAGCTCCATGCCCTCGACATCCACGCCCGAAAGCGGTTCGTCGAGGATGAGCATGTTGGGCATCGGCTCCAATGCCAGGGCAAGCAGCACGCGCTGCAGTTCGCCGCCGGAGAGCGTGCCGACACGCTTGTCCATCAGGCTCTCTCCGTGCACGCGCGCCAAGCACGTCTGCACCTGCTCGCGCAGCGCCTTTCCCGCGCGCAGAAAGGCGGGGCGGCGGCTGATGCAGCAGGTGAAAAGATCGAGCACCGAGATGGGGTCCGCCGGGTCAAAGGCGGGGCTCTGCGGCACGTAGCCGATGCGAAGCTTTGTCTGCTTGCCGTCGGCGGAATGGAAGGTGATTTTGCCTTCGTATGTCCGCTGCCCAAGAATGGAGCGGATGAGCGTCGATTTTCCCGCGCCGTTCGGACCGATCAGCGCGACAATCTGCCCGCAGTGCATATGCAGGTTGATATCGTCGAGAATCACGTCGGTTCCGATTTTCACCGACAGGTGTTCAATTTTGAGGCAGCAGGCATTTTCACAGCCGCCGGTTCCTGTGTGTCTGTTGATCATCCGAGCGCTTCCTTTACGATGTCGATGTTTTGCCGCATGGCTGCAAAATAGTCGCGATTGCTGATTGCCATGTCGAGCGTCCGGACCGCGCAGCCGGCTTCGCCTGCTACGACCTCCGCCGCGCCCGTCTCGCCGTTGACTTCGGTAAAGACGGCGGGAATCTGATTTTCTTCGACGATGGAAATGATTTCCTCCAGCTCCTTTGCCGACGGCTCGCTGCCGGACTCGACCTCCATGGCGGCGGCAATCATCAGGGAAAAGGCGTCTGCGAAGTAGGAAAAACCGTCGTGGAACGTGACAAGCTGGCGGCAGGAAAGATCGGAAAGCGCCTGTTCACCGTAATCCTGCAGGCTTGAAAGCTTTTCGCAGAACGCGGCGAGGTTTTCGGAAATCTGGTCGGCAAACTCCGGATACTGCGCGCCCAGCTCCTGCGCGGCAAGCTCTGCCGCCTGCTTATAGCGCATGGGGTCGAGCCACCAGTGCGGATCTGCGCCGTCTTCTCCGGGCAGTGTATCCAAATTCCGCGAAATGTCGATGCGCGTTTTCCCGCGCAGCACATCTTCCATGAAATTCTCCAGCCCCAGACCACTTTCCAGCACGAGACCCGACTGCTCAATCATTTCCATTTGGGAAACCGTGAGTGTGTAGTCATGCAGGCACGAGACGGACTCGGAGATGAGAAGCCCCACGGAAAGACCTGTCCCATCAGTGAGCGCGCAGGTAAGCTGATAGACCGGCTGCGTGGTGGCAAGCAGGTCCGTCTTCGGTTTGCCTTCCGAATACTCTTTTTTGGCACAGCCCGGAAGGCAGAGGAGGAAAAGCGCCGCAAGCAGCAGCGCGATCATTCTTCTGTTCATAAAAATCCTCAAAGTACATAAATTCGGAGCAAAACAGCTCTAACTTTTATTATACAAAACCTGTCAAGCCCGTGGACAGAATAAGCGGCGGATTCTTTGCAAATCCTAGCTGCATGAACAACAGCAGAAGGAGAGAAGCTTATGGATTTCATGCAGACACAGACCTGCCAGAATCTCGCGCGTTCGTTTGCGGGCGAGAGTCAGGCGCGCCAGCGCTATACGCAGTATGCCCAGCAGGCGAGAAAAGAGGGTTTTGAATATCTGGCGCGGCTTTTTGAGCAGACAGCCGGAAACGAACAGGCGCATGCGCAGGAGTTTCTGGAGAAGCTTCAGAAATACGGACGCCAGCCGATCGAAAATATCGATTTTTCCGCGGGCTATCCCTACACGCTCGGCGTGACGATGGAAAATCTTCTGGAGGCGGCGAAGGGCGAAAACGAGGAAGCCGCGCGCGCCTATCCGGCGTTTGCGAGAACGGCGCGCGAGGAAGGCTATGCGGACGCGGCGGCGCTCTGGGAAAATATTGCGCGCATCGAGGCGATGCACCGCGATGTGTTTCTGGAGAGCTATAACCAGATGCAGACCGAACGGCTGTACCGCAAGGAGCGTCCGATTGTCTGGCGGTGCCTCAACTGCGGATTTGTGCTGCTGGCGAAGGAAGCCTTCCGCGTCTGCCCGGTCTGCGGAAAGGACCGGGGCTGGGCGGAAGGCGACATTGAGACGCGGCGGCTCGGAAAAGAGGGCTGAAAGGGAGGACTATTCCGCAATGTACCGGCTTTCTGCGAAGCCGTAGAGCCCGTCATAGAAGACCGAGTACCACGCGTCATACTGCGCCAGAATCCGGACCGGCGCGCCGTTCGGCATCTGCGCGAGAACCGGACCTTCTGCGGACGGAAGCGCGCGCAGGTTGAGAGAATCTCCGTCTGTCCGGACGACGGCGTCACGAAGCTGCCCCGGAATGAGAAAGGGAAGCCCAAAATACTCCGTCACGCCGAGGGATAATGCCTGCGCGATTTCGTCGAGATTTCCGGTCAGCCAAGCTACGTCTTCCGTGTTGTCATGGTAGCCGAGCTCAGCCAGCACGGACGGCGCTTTCGTCCGGCGGACCTCGCCGATGGCGGTGGTGGGGCGCGCCTGCACGCGCTCGGGCAGCGGATAGATGGGCTTGATATTGTCAACAAGGATGTTTGCCATGCGAAGCCCGGCTGTGCTTGCCGGATAATAGTAGAAGTCTACACCGCGCTGCTGTCCGGCAAGCGCCTCTGGCGAGGCATTGGAGTGAAGCGCGAGATGAAAGTCGTAGTCGCCCTGATTCGACAGGCGAATCGCGCCCGCGGCGCCGGCGGCAGGGTCGTTTCGGACGGTGTTGACGCCGCTTGCGTGCAGATACGGCTCCATCCGGTCGGCTAGCAGATTCATCCAGTATTCTTCGTTGCCCTCGGTGATGTAGGGGTTAAACTCCTGCGTGGAGGGGCTGAGAAACAAAAAGGGCATGGGATAACCGCCTTTCCTGAGCTTCCGGCGCGCGTGCGCACCGGTCTTTTATGCTATGCGGCGCAGGGCGGAAGGGTGACAAAATGCCGGGCGCTTGGAAAGCTGTTTACATATGATAAGTTTTGTGATACGATATCAGATAGAGCGTCCGGAACATAAGACAAAGGAGAAGCGTATGCAGTACATCGTTTTGGATCTGGAATGGAATCAGCCATGGCCAGGCTCTTACAGCGCAAAAAAGGTCCTGCCCAGCCCGATTCGCGGAGAAATTGTCCAGATCGGCGCCGTCCGTATGCCCTGCGAGGGGACGGTTGCAGACGAGTTTCAGACGCTGATCCGCCCGGCATATTATAAAAAAATGAACCGCAAGGTCGCAAGCCTGACCGGCATCAAGGACGCAATTCTCAAGGAGCAGGGAAAGCCTTTTCCCGAGGCAATGCAGGCGTTTCACGACTGGTGCGGCGAAGACAGCGCCTTTCTGACCTGGGGCTTCGACGACATTGTGATTCTGAAGGAAAACCTCACGCTCTACGGCATGGATACGGCGTGGGTGGATAAATGGTATAACGCGCAGCTGATTTTCAATGCCCAGACCGACGGCTCTAGCGCGCAGAAGGCGCTGGGTTCGGCGATGCAGATCATGGGCATCGAGCCGACAAGACCTGCCCACGACGCGCTCGGAGACGCCTACCACACGGCGCTCATCTGCAGCAGACTTCGCCTCGCAGAGGGCATCGACGCCTATGAGAAGGCGGCGAAGGAGCACGAGAACGGCTTTCACGGCGCGGAGCTTCCGGGCTGTGTCGCCCGCCACGTGAGCCACGGCTACGCCGATAAAGCTCAGGCGCTTGCGGCAATGGCACGGGAGGAAAGCGTCTGCCCCGTCTGCGGCGGGGCAATGACCTGCGGCAAGTGGTATCCCCAGCCCGGCAAGCGCTTTATGGCAATGGTGGCGTGTGAGCAGGACGGGGAATTTCTCGTGCGCGTGCGCCTCGCGGAGGACCCGGACGGGACGCTTCGCGCCAATCGGCTGGTCTACAGCCCGGACAGCGAGGCAGCGGAGAGCTACCGCCGCGTGAGCGAGAAACCGCCCCATCGCCGTCGCCGCCGCGCGGGAAGATCGCGGGCAAAAAAGACGGGAGCAGAAAAACAGATACCGCAATAAAAATGTGCGCTTTCGCATGGCGAAAGCGCACATTCTGTGTTTTAATAGCCGAGCGATTCTTCAACCAAAATGACGTGTGTCTGTCCGATGCCGCCCATCGGACGCGCCAGCGTCACAAAGCCGCGGCAGATACGCTCCGGGCTATTGCAGTCATGACAGCGCATGGGCTCTGCCAGCGCGCAGGGCGTTTTGCGCTGCAGGCGGCGGGCATTTAAGGGCGCGGCAATGCTTCTCGCGCGGTCCATGGCAGAGGCAAGGTCGGGCGCGAGCTTGTTGACGCCTGCGACGATATAGAGCGCCTCATGCCCGTAGAGCATGGAAGCAACGCGGTTGCCGGTGCCGTCGATGTTGACAATCTCGCCGGTTTCCGAGACAGCGTTTGCCGAGGTCAGATAGACCTGCGCGCTGCGGGCATTTTCCAGCGCCTGCGCAGGGGTCTGCTTCCAGTGCCAGTAGACGGTATTGTTCTTTTGCAGCGTTTCAAAAAGCTGCATCTGCTCGAGTGTGACGCTGCCGCCGAAGCCGACGGTTTTGCCGGAAAGCTCCTGCGAGATGGCGTTTGCCGCGTCCTGCGTGGTCCGGAAGACGCGCACGGAAAAGCCGTGGGCGGTCAGATTTTTGACGGCGGTTTCAAGATTCATGGGAATTCCTCCTGTTTTTGAACTTACAGTGTCTCGCGCCCGGCAAACGCAGCAAGAAGCTCGATTGCCTGCGCATGCGTGATGGGAGATTGCGGACTTCTCGTTTCCTGCGCAAACAGCGCACGGCAGAAGCCGGAAAAATCCTCCGGGGAAACCGGCTCGTCCGGGAAAAAGCGCCCATCTCTTTGCTGCATACATCCGCGCTCGAGCGCCAGTTCGATGGCGGCGGCGTAGGGATGACGGCAGGGAACGTCGCGGCAGACGCGCGTTTTTGTCTGTACCAGCTCGATGCGCCGCGCTGCCGTCTTCCAGCCGAAGGCAAACATGCACAGCTCCCCGCGGGTTAGAATTTGCTCCGGGCGGACGGTATTGTCGCGGTAGCAGATGCACCAGCCTGCCTCCAGCAGCGCCTTCGCGGGCGCAAAGACCGGGCTTTCGGGCGAGAGGTCTGCAAACGGGCAAAGAGACAGCAGCTCCGAGACAGTGACTACGCGGTAGCCGTATTGCTGCAGCAGCGCCAGCTGTTTCGGAAGCGCCTGCGCAACCGGAGAGCGCCGCGCCATATTGTACCCGTCTTTCTGGAAGATGATCTGCCCGCACAGACAGTCCGGGTTCTGCGCCAGCGCGCGCTTCATGGGGCAGAGCATCGCGTCTACCTCGGCATCGAAGCTCGCAAGCGGCAGCCAGCCTGCGCCGTCGAAGCTTGCCGCGAGATACTGGTAGCCGAGCAGTGCGTGCGCGTCGTAGCTGGTAAAGCCGTCTTTGGTGCTATCCACATAGTGCGGCGGGCGCGAGAGTCTGATCGCATAGCCATAGTCGCGGCGCATGAGCTCGTCGAGCCGCCGGAGGTCCTGCGTGACCTCGGCAAGATTTTTAAACGGCTGCCTGCCGCCGTAGACCAGCGGTTTCGGACCATAGAGGACGTGACGGTAGGTGTGGCTGGTGATTTCGTGTCCGCCGTCCAGAATGCGCTGGACAAGCTCCGGGCAGTGAACCGCACCGCCGTCGGCGTCCTTATGAATATCGGGGTAGTGGTCGTATCGGATGCCGCCCCAGGACGCAGAGCCCGCTTTTCCGGGCTTGTCGGGATAGTTTTCCGAGGTATCGCCGACGATATCAAATGTGCCGTGTGCGCCGAACGCTTCCAGAGACTCCAGAAGCGACAGCGTCAGAGGCGTTCCGTCTGAAGACGGGTTTGCAGGCAGGCGGCACGGACCGTCGTCAAAGGTCATCGCGCAGACTCTCTGCGGCAGACTGACGCGCTCGATGCGGCGCACGGGGCTTAAATAGACCGGCGTGCGGGCGCGGATTTCATCCTGATAGCGGTGCTTAAGCTTTTTGGCAAGACCGATGGCTTTCGTCACAGCGGACATGGCAGTTCTCCTTTATACATGAAACACATCGCGCGCGATGCACGCGGCAAAATAGCAAAGCGCCTTGCAGCGCGACAGAACCGTGCCGCAGCTTTGCTCGCGGCGGATTTTGGACAGTCCCTTCCAGACCCATTTGCAGGCGCGGACCTCGACGGCGCGGCAGCTTCCGGCTTTCAAGGCTTCTTTCAGCGCGGCAGGCGACGGCTCGCAGGAAAACTCCGTCACGCAGCCGCCCAGCTCTTTGGCGCAGTGCGCGTCCGATCCGCCCGTTCCGGGAAGGGACAGCTTCTGCGACAGCTGCCGGGCTTTTTCATTTGCGCCGGGCTTTAGCATCGCGCGGGCGTTTGCGGTTTCGATGGCGTCGAAGCCGAGACGGGCAATCTCTTCGGGTGCCAGCTTCTGCGGCGCAAACGGGTGCGCCAGCACGGCAAGCCCGCCGGAAGCGTGGATTGCGGCAATCGCCTGCGCGGGAGGCGGAAATTTCCCAAGCGCGGCAAAGTCGATGGGTGCGTCTAAAAACAGCCCCAGAATATGACCGTTCGCGGACGTGATTTCAACGCCCGGAATCAAAAACAGATCTTTACAATCCGGCAGCGGCGTACACAGATCGTGGTCCGAGACGGTGATGGCGGAAAGACCGCGCGTTCGGGCGGTTTCGATCAGCGCCTCGACGCTGCTTCTTCCGTCCAGCGAGGCGCGCGAGTGGACATGCAGATCGGCAAGCAGTTTCATTTGTGTCCTCCCCGGTGAAAAAGATTGCGGAAATAGACCTGCGCGGGCGCGGGGTCTTTGGGGTCCGCGATGCCGTTTTTGACGCAGGGGCTCAAGAAATCCGCCGCCGCGGCAAAAAACCTTCCGGGCTGACCCGCTTTGAGGTAGCCGAGACCGGCGGCAAAATCCGCCGGATAGTACGCCATTTTCACGTGCTGCGCCGGGACCTCCTCCGGCAAAGGAAGCCCTGCGGCAAGGCAGAACCAGCTGTAGGCAAAATCGGTCTTTGCCGCGCGCGTGAGCGGAAACGTGCCCCAGACGCGGGGGTTGACCTCCAGAAGACGCGGGCTTCCGTCGGCTGCGCATTTGAACTCAAACATCGCAGGACCCGTGAACCCGGTTTTCCGCACGAGCGCTTCGGAAAAGGCAAGAAGATCACTCCGCGAGACGCTTTCGCAGCAGCTCGAAGGTCCGCCGGAGACCGGATATTCGCGCACGCGGCGGTGGCAGAGGCTACGGTAAACTGCGCCGTCCTTTGCCAGAATCGAGCAGCCGTAAGCGGCGCCCGGCAGGTACTCCTGCACGATGGGGTCTTCGTTTGTGAGCGTTTGAAAATGCCGGAAAGCAGCGATCAACTCATTTTTTGTGCGGCAGATGCGGTAGCGCTGTGATGCGGTCAGACCGAAGCTTTCGCCGCAGTGCGGCTTGACCGCGCAGGGAAGCGGCATACTTTGACATTACTTGGTACTCTTTTATCTTTTACTCTTTCATAATAACTATTACCTGTAACTATTATTACACTATAGTTTTTACTTCTGAATTTATCTATAAAACTAAATATTTTATCATTGATAGTTCTACTACCAAGAGAACCCATAACTATTAATACTAGTTTTTTATCTTTGGCTATGTCTAATTTTTCTTTAGTAGTTTTCTTTATGTTTAGGGCTTTTTCACTACATGGATTACCTGTTAATATAGCTTTTCCTTTAGGAAAATCTTTGATAGTGCTTTCAAATGATACTCCTATTTTATCTGTATATCTAGCTAAAAATTTATTGGCTAATCCTACTACACTATTTTGTTCATGAATGAATGTTTTTTTACCTAACTTTTTAGCGGCATATATAACAGGAGCAGTAACATAACCTCCACAACCTATTACTATATCTGGATCAAAATCTTTTATTATTATTTTACATCTTTTAATTGCATTAATAAAATTAGTTATTGTTTTAAAATTATCTAATGTTAATTTTCTTTTGAATCCTGTTACTTCAATACCTTCATATCTATAACCCATACTTGGTATTAAATCTTTTTCCATTCTATTAGTAGTACCTATATATAAGAACTCACTATTTGGTTCCATTTCTTTTATTTTATTTATAATTGCTAAGGCTGGATATATATGTCCTCCAGTTCCACCAGCAGATATAACTACTCTCACTTTATCACTCTCCTAATACATTTTATCATATTTATTAAAAAAAAGATATATTTATACTTAAATATACACTTTTTCTATTATTTTATTCACTAAAAGTCTAGGTCTTTTAGTGTTGTTATTAGCCTATAGTCTAATAACAATGTATCTACATACCTATTATATATAAGCCATAAATATATACTAAAAGAAAGATATTAGTTATACCTTTCTTAGTCTGTAACTACTATATTTGTTAGATTACTAAAATTAGTATTAAACCAATTCTTTTGTATATCATCTTTTACTATTATTTTAACATTATTATTTGTTAGGTAAAATACTGAATTAGTAGATGTTACATTACTAAAATCTGCTCTTCTTAAATCTATTTCTTCAATATTAGTCATTCTTCTAAACGTATAATTTAAATCAGTTACTCCAGTTGTGTCCCAATTTGACAAATCTAATTTTTTTAATTTACTACATTTATCAAAAGTACCATACAAATTTGTTACCTTGTTTGTTATTTTCCAACCTGTAATATTAAGCGTTTCAAGACTAGAACAGCCAGCAAATGTTTGCCAAAGACCACCAGTACTATTTTTATTTGTTGCTAATGTTGAAACATCAAAATTTGTTAAGTCTAAACTTTTTAAAGAACTACAATCAGTAAAAGAATATTGCATATCTGTTATATTTGATGTGCTAATTCCTGTAAAATCTATTTTTTCAAGTAAAGTACATCCATAAAAAGCACCTCTAAATGATGAAAATTTAAAGTTATTTAATTTTACTTCAGTTATATTTTTACAATAGTAAAAAGCAAACTCAAAGTCAACATAATTATTTGGTTTAAAATTAGATAAATCTATTGTTCCTTTTAAATTAGTACAATTATAAAATGCATATCGTATATTAATTAATTTTGGTGCTGAAGAATTGGGTAAAATTAAATTAATTAAATTAGTGCAATTCTTAAACATTTCCGACATACTATCAACATTAGATAAATTGAAGTTTGATATATTTAATGTTTGTAATGAAGAGGCATCACTAAACATTCTTCGCATTGATGTTACCTTGCTAGTATTAAAATTAGATATGTTTAAATTGGTAAGCAAACTGCATCTATTAAACATACTACTCATATTTGTCACATTACTAGTATTAAAATTAGATAAATCTAAACTTTCAAGATTACTACAATCATAAAACATACTATTCATATTAGTTACTTTGCTAGTATCAAAGTTAGATAAATCTAAATTAAGTATATTAGAGCAGCCATCAAACATACTTGCCATGCTTGTAACATTGCTAGTATTAAAATTAGATAAATCGATTGATTTTAAACCTGAACTATTATAGAACATTCTAGACATATTAGTTATGTATGAAGTATCTAGTTTTGATAAATCTAACTTTTCTATATTAGTTAGATAAGCAAACATACCTGAAGCATTAGTTCCTGTTTGTAATACTCCATTTTCTCCACCTATCCACATATCATACATTGTTTTTGTACTTCCATCACTTGAAGTTACTTCTTTTGGTGTATACCATAGCATTACTGTTCCATCTTTATTTTGTGATATA
>OLOW01002361.1_pt1 | contig 12808 bp, 9 predicted proteins | sample 1672801 | NCBI WGS metagenome assembly OLOW01 (sample SAMEA3136725, study PRJEB25190) | human gut metagenome | biome: human gut; feature: human-associated habitat; material: faeces | place: Austria | collected 2013
GCAGGCGGCTACAGGGCCGCAGTCTCTGCGTCCAGGCCGGAGCGGTAACACCCCTCTACGGCGCGGGGCGCGCCGGCGGGGTCCTCCAAATGGTCAAAAAAAGTTTTCAGGCAGGAGTCGAACAGCGCCACATAACCCGCAATAGCGCGGCCAGCCTCCTCGCTGGCGGCGACATTCCGGGGCAGAAGCAGGCGGCGGGTATACCGCCCGTTTGCCGCATTTCCTTTTTCGGCCGAACCGCCCTCCCTGCGCCTCGCTGCGGCGCGGCGGGCCTTCCAGATACGCGCGCTCCAACCCGGCCCACAGCTTATAAAACTGGCCGATGTACAGCAGCAGCGAAGGGTTCTGTGTGCGCAGGCCCGCGCGCACCTCGCCCAGCTCCTCGGTGGAATGGGGGTACAGCTCCACCACGTAGCGCATGCTGGGGTTGTATTTATAATGGATGGCGCTGCGCATCGAGAGCATCGCGTCCGACGCATTCAGCATAAGCTGAAGCGCATTCTGCCCGCTGACAGCATCCATGATGGAAGAAAAAATGTCCTGCATGCGCTGCTCCGGCGTAGCCAGCTGCACATATTCCGCCAAAATGCGGTTAATCATATTCGAGCGGTTCGTGCCGGCTTCATAGGCCAGGCGGTCCACAGCGTCCACCACATCGTCCATCAGCACAACACTGTATACGCTTTTGCTCAAGGTCCTGCACCTCCATGCTTTGAGTGTAAATTTATTGTATATCAGATATAATAATTTGTCAACAGATTTATATAAATTATTTTTCAAGTTTCGGTGCGATTGTTAGGAAATATGATTCAGGAAAATATATTGTAATACTAAATAATTTTATTTTGCAAAAAGTTAAAGATGATAAATTCAGTATATTTGATAAATTAAAGGCAATAAAAATCTCCGGAAATATCAAGCCGACTTTAAGCGTTGGTGTCGGTATTGGAGGAAAAAATCCTTTTGAAAGATATAAAGAATCACAAACTGCGCTTGATATGGCTTTAGGTCGTGGTGGCGCTCAAGTGGTTTTCAAAAATGGAGAAGAATTAGAATTTTACGGTGGTAAAAATAGCAAAGGTGTTGAAAGAAATAAGGTTAAGGCAAGAGTTATTTCACAAGCACTTGAAAAGATGATTAAAGAATCTTCAGAAGTTTTTGTAATGGGACATAAGAATCCGGATATGGATTGTTTTGGTGCAGGTCTTGGGGTTATGGCGATTTGTAAGGAATTGAAAAAAGATTGCTATATGGTATTGGAAGATGTTCCTGTTACAATTAAAAATGTTTATGATAGAATTAGAGTTGGAGAGCCGTCTTATATCAATATGATGATTTCTCCAGAAAAGGCTTATGATATTTGTAAAGATACAAGTTTGGTTATTCTTGTTGACAATTCAAGAAAATTATCGACAGAGGCACCATATCTTTTAGACGTAACTTCTAAAATAGTGGTTATCGACCACCATAGAATGGGAAAAGATTTTGTTGAAAATCCAATGCTTACTTATCTTGAACCTTATGCGTCATCTGCTTGCGAGCTTGTAACGGAAATAATTTATTATATGTTTGAAAAAGTCGATGTAAATAAATTAGTTGCAGAGGCTCTACTTGCAGGGATTGTTGTCGATACAAAAAATTTCTACTACCAAACTGGTGTAAGAACTTTTGAAATGGCATCTTACTTAAAGCGTTTTGGAGCAGATAGTATAGCAGTAAAACACCTTTTCAAAGATAATTTCAATACGATAAAATTAAAATCAAATGTATTGTCAAATGCAATTTCATACAGAAATTATATTTGTATTGGAGTTTTCCCTGAAGAACTTGAAGAGTCGATGTTAATCGCGGCACAATCTGCTGACGATTTGCTTGGCGTTTTGGATATAGAATGTAGTTTTGTTTTAACTATCGTTTCAGGACAAATTCATATCAGTGGAAGAAGTCTTGGAAAAATTTCTGTTCAATTAATTTTAGAAAAACTTGGAGGTGGAGGTCATTATACTTCTGCCGGAGCAAGACTTAATTGTTCGATGGAAGAGGCAATAGAGAAATTAAAGAGAGCGATTGATGAATATTTAATGGAGGAAAATATAGATGAAAGTAATTTTAATTAAAGATGTAAAGAGTTTTGGAAAGGCAGGAGAACTTGTTAATGCAAAGACAGGTTATGCCAGAAATTTTTTAATTCCTAATGGATTGGCTAAAGAGGCAACTAAAGAAAATTTAGCAATTTGGGAAGAAGAACAAGCTGAATTAAAAAGAATTGAGGCTGAAAATATAAAAAATGCAAAAGAATTAAAGGAAGTTTTAGAAAAATTAGAAGTAGTTATAAAAACTAAAACAGGAAATGGAGATAAACTTTTTGGTTCAATAACTTCTCAAGACATTAGTGATGCTTTGAAAAAACAACATAAAATTGAAATAGATAAGAGAAAGATTGAATTAAAGGAAAATATAAAATCACTTTGCTCTATAACAGTTCCAGTTAGAGTTTATCCAGAAATAGTTGCAACTGTTAAGGTTTCTGTTGAAAAGGAGTAATTTATGCATAATATTTACGACTTAGATGCTGAAAAATGCGTCTTGTCGATTATGATTACTGAGCCAACAAAGAGAGAATACGCTTTTGAAAAGTTAAAAAGAAAAGATTTCTACTCTACTTGGCACAAGGATATTTTTAGCTCTATCTTAGAATTATCAAGAGAAAATAAAAATATTGACCCACTTACGATAACAAGCAAAATGGAGCAAATGGGTTTTGATACAGAAAGTAATAATGGTGTTCTAGGCGTTGTTGAAGTTATGAATACCGTAGCTTTTTCTTCAAATATGGAAAGTTATTGTAAAATCGTAAAGGATAAAGCCGATACTAGAAATTTACTTTTTATTCTTGATAATGTAAAAGATAAAGCATATAAAAATGAAGATTACGATAAAGTTTTGGAGTCTATCGAAAGTCAAGTCTTTGAATTATCACAAAACGAAAATAGAACAGGGCTTACTCATATAAAGGATACATTAAAAGAGCTTATAGAGATTCTTTCTGAAAGAAGTGAAAGCAAAGGCTCAGTAACAGGAATACCGACCGGCTTTGTGGATTTGGATAGAATTTTACTTGGTATGCAAAGAAAAGATTTAATCTTACTTGCAGCAAGACCTTCTGTTGGGAAAACTGCATTAGCTGTTAATATTGCTTTAAATGCAGCTAAGAGCGATTATAAAGTTGCGATATTTTCTTTGGAAATGAGTAAATCGCAACTTGCACAAAGAATGTTAAGCGCTCTTTCTCTTGTGAATTTAAAACAATTAATAAGTGGAGATATAAATGAGTGGGACGATATTTTTGAGGCAAGTTCCATTATAGCAACTAAATCAATCTATATGGACGATACAGCGGGAATATCTATAACCGAGCTTAGAAGTAAATGTAGAAGACTTAAGGCAGATGGTGGTCTTGATTTTATTATGATAGACTATTTACAACTTATGACTTCCGAGGGAAGAAATGAAAATAGACAACAAGAAATTTCTACAATTTCAAGAAATTTAAAGGCATTAGCAAAGGAATTGAACGTTCCGATTTTAGCACTAAGTCAGTTATCTCGTGATAGCGAAAAGAGTGGAAGAAAACCGAAACTTAGCGACCTTAGAGAATCAGGGGCAATCGAACAAGATGCCGACGTTGTAATTTTACTTTATAGAGAAGATTATCAAAATGAAGAGGCTGAAATAAAAAATCAAATTGAATTGATTATTGCAAAGCACAGAAATGGTGAAACCGGAAGTGTTGAGCTTAACTTTATCAAGGAATGCACGAGGTTTGGAGATATTCAAACTGATAGGGATAAGGAGCTTTTTAATGGATAATTTTTTAATTGAAGATGAAGATATTAAGATTAAAAAATTTGAAAAGAGTGATTTGAAAAGTTTTAAAAACTTTTCCCCCTACGAAGACATTTTACTGACCGACTACAATCTTTGTTTTTTGACAGACTCGGAAATAAAAAATTGGGAAAATAGGATAAAGTCGAAGAAAAATAATTATTTTGCAATTTTTTTGAAAGATATTTTAATTGGATATGTGTCGATTAGTAGGGTTAGTTTTTTTAACAGCAATTTTGAATTATCTCTTAGCTTAGATGCTAAGTATTCCTCAAAAGGATATGGCTTTAAAGCTTTAAGATTGTTTTTAGAATATTACTTTGAAAATTTTGACAAATATTCAATTTGGTTAAACGTAAATGCTTTTAATCAAAGAGCGATAAAACTCTATGAAAAAATTGGCTTTGAGAAGATAAGTGAATTTTTAGGAGATTTCGAAGTTCAAAAAATGCAAAAATTAAAGAGATATGAAGAAAGTAAAGAATATTTTGAAGAAAAAAATGGAATAATTTATTCAAAAATTTTTACGATGAAATTAGATAGATTAAAATTTTTAGAAAAGGTGGGATAGGAGTGGAAATAAGTTTTAAAAAGTCAATTATTCAACCGGGTAATCCCCATCCGTACATCCTCCGACAACACAACCGAAAGTCCCGCTCCACCCCTGCAATGGACGGGCAACGCCATCGACCTCGTGGAACTTATCTACGGCATAGACGTGATGGGCTGCATCAACAACGGCAATATGCCGCTCAAACAGCTCGCCCCACTTCTCTATAAGATATTCGGGGTTGATTCTAAAGACTGCTACCGCTTCTACACTGATATCAAACGCCGGAAGAACGAAAGCCGCACCTATTTCATTGACAGGATGCAGGAAAAACTGAACGAGAGAATGTTGCGTGATGAGGAGTTGGAGCGGATGAGAAAATAAAAAAATATCCATTACATATGAGAAGACAGGAATACTCGTATCCTGTCTTTTTATTTTCATTTAATTATATATTAATTAGCACAATATATGTGAGTTTTTCATTCCTATAAGGACAAATTTCAGAAACGTATGTCTGGTAAATTATTGAGTCATCATAGTATGAACATATATCATTACTAAAAACAATGAAACAACTTCCATAAGATTGTGGTTGTAAAAATCGCCATTTAATAGCCCGTTTTTTTTGTAAAATTCGCCAATTAAAAAAATATGATTATCTTTGCATTATATTTTATAAGGTATGGAAACAGTAAATAGAATACTTCAAGAGAAGATTACAGCACGAATCGCGCCCAATAAAGCAGTACTGATTTTTGGTGCTCGCCGTGTTGGTAAAACGGTAATGATGCGTAAAATTGTGGACAACTATTCAGGTAGGACGATGATGCTCAACGGCGAAGACTACGACACATTAGCACTATTGGAGAATCGCTCAATAGCCAATTATCGGCATTTATTGGATGGTATTGATTTGCTGGCTATTGATGAGGCACAGAACATACCACAAATCGGTAGTATTCTGAAGTTGATAGTTGATGAAATACCGGGAATAAGTGTCTTGGCAAGTGGTTCTTCGTCATTCGATTTGCTGAATAAGACTGGTGAACCGTTGGTCGGCCGCAGTACGCAATTTCTCCTTACACCATTCTCGCAACGGGAAATCGCACAGACGGAAACGGCACTTGAAACCCGCCAGAACCTCGAAGCGCGCTTGATTTACGGTTCCTATCCCGAAGTAGTAATGATGGAGAACTATGAACGTAAAACAGACTACCTACGTGATATTGTCGGTGCATACCTGCTTAAAGATATCTTAGCAATTGACGGCTTAAAAAATTCGAGCAAGATGCGCGATCTACTGCGATTGATAGCTTTTCAGTTGGGCAGCGAAGTTTCTTACGAAGAGTTAGGTAAACAACTCGGCATGAGCAAGACGACCGTTGAAAAATACCTCGACCTATTGGAAAAGGTCTTCGTTATCTATCGTCTGGGGGCTTATTCGCGTAACCTACGCAAGGAGGTTACAAAAGCTGGCAAGTGGTACTTCTACGACAACGGCATTCGCAATGCCATTATCGGGGCTTTCTCACCGCTGGCCATTCGGCAGGATGTCGGTGCGCTGTGGGAGAACTACATCATCGGAGAGCGGCGCAAAGCGAACTTCAATGAGGGACTGCACAGGGAGTTCTATTTCTGGCGCACCTACGACAAACAGGAAATCGACCTGATTGAGGAGAGTGCCGACAGTCTTACCGCCTTGGAGTTCAAGTGGGGAAATAAAATGCCGGCCGCACCGAAAGCCTTCCAAGAAGCCTATCCCTATGCCGAGTTTCATGTGGTAAATCGGGAGAATTATTTGGAGTTCGTATAATCAATAAATTACGTATATGGAAACAAAACTACAATCCAAACAGCAATATCCGCGGTTTATCCAAAATAAACCGTGTGGTATTGACAAATTCGATGGAGGTTCGCAAGAAAGGTTGGCAAAAACTATTGCTCGCCATTTTTGTCAGAATGATTCATTGGATGAGGAATGTACTTTACCTCGAATTATCGGCATCGAAGGTATTTGGGGATCTGGAAAATCCAACGTGGTTAAAATGTTGGAACGTGAATTATCAGACGACTATTACTTTTTTGAGTATGACGCATGGGGACATCAAGAGGACTTGCAACGCCGCTCTATATTGGAATTGCTTACAAGCAAACTTATTGATGATGGTATCCTATCTGGAAATGCAACAATAAAAGTCAAAGGTGGAGGTACGAAAACCGTATCATGGTCTGAAAAGCTGAAATATTTATTAGCCCGTAAAACGGAGACCGTAACCGAAAAATATCCCCTTATCAGTAATGGTATGGTTGCGGCATTTTTGGTTGCAGTTTTAACTCCGATATTTACATTTATTGCGTATGCAGTAAAACCTACACCCACAACATGGTGGTTTTCTTTATTGTCTATTATCATAGCTGCACTGCCAGTTCTTATTGCATTGTGCGTTTGGAAATGGGCATATAGCAAAGATCATAAATATGGATGGAGTTATATGTTAGCTATTTATCAAGATAAAGTCGAAAAGGACGTTTGCTATGAGACTTTGAGCGAAGACGAACCAACGGTTTACGAGTTCAAAACATGGATGCAAGACATTTCTGATTTTATCAAGGAAAAAGGACAACGTAAATTAGTCCTTGTTTTTGACAACATGGATCGTCTCCCCGCTGAAAAAGTAAAAGAATTATGGTCTTCTATCCATACGTTCTTCGCCGATAGCGGTTTTGAAAATGTTTGGGCTGTTATTCCTTTCGATGAAACACATTTAGCTTGTGCATTCGGAGATGAGACCGACGAACAAACGAAACAACTGACCAAGTATTTTATCAATAAAACTTTCCCTATTGTTTATCGTGTTGCTCCTCCTGTTATTACCGACTATCGAAGTATATTCAACAAACTGTTTGTTGAAGCATTTGGAGAAACAGAAAATGAAGCGAAAGAAACTATAAATCGGATATTCAGATTGGTAAATCCTAATGCCAATGTTAGGGAAATTATATCATATATCAATGAGATGGTCGCTCTTAAACAAGAGTGGTGTAACGAAATTTTGATGATAAACATAGCATTGTTCTGTTTGAAGAAGACGGATATTCTGGCAAATCCAGTAGAACAAATATTGTCCGGCGACTATCTGAATGGCATTCAAACAATAATTAACAATGATCTGCAAACACAACGCGAAATTGCAGCTTTGGTATATGGTGTCGATGTTGAAGATGCTCGACAAATTCCATTGAAAAAATATATTGAAGGCTGCATCAACGGAGAAGAAGACCACGACATAAATCAATATGCAGAGACTAATAAACAATTTGACACTGTATTAGAAGAAGTTATACAATGTATGGACAATGCGCTTATCGATAAGATTATACATTGTTTGCATAAATTAACTCGAAAGAGCGATGTTATTCTGCGTGTATGGCAAAGAATAGCACAATTGAAATTAAAAGAATCCATAGAGAAGCAGGTGTTCCCTGTCGAATACCAAGAACTGCTGTTGCATTTAGACACGGAAAGCCAAAACCATGTGATTGCTCAATTATATAAGAAGATAGTTCGGTTCAATGACTTCAATGGCGGCGACTATTTCAAAACGTTAGATGCAATAGACAGGTTTATTGCGCAAAATAAGTTGGCGTGCGATTTTACGTCATTGATTGAAGCAAAAACAGTCAAGCCAAATACATTTATCGATTATATTCAAGCTGCAAATGCAACAGATGCTGCCTATCGGGATAACGCGACAACTAAAGCATATAAATATTATCAAGTAGCAACAAATTCGGAGGCGCTCGATAATTATTTGGCAAACTTACTACCCGATAATTTCGACCATGCAGATATTGTAAAAACGTTAAAAGATAATTCTACCTATACGTTTCCAACGCTTTTGCAAGCGATCACGAATTGCATTGATGAACAGAATGTAAATAAAGATAATATAGGGGCTATATTTACAACCTATCGTTTATTGGCATCTGACGAAGAAAGACCTTTACCTGTAACGTTAGATTCAACCTACATAAATCAGTTGCATTCTGAATTAGAAACTGATGGCCGAAACATTAAAGAGTCTGGATATTACGATTTAGTCGCCATGCAATTGGCACATGGTCATTCCGTTTCCTTAATAGAGGGTGGAGATATAAAATATGTTGCAGAACTCATGGACTATTATGTGGATCATGGAGACTTATTAGTAAATAGTGTGGGATGGAATATACCGCTATTAAATGAAACACTACAATACATGGTAAATCATAAACTTGGCTATAAATTATTGCTCTCAGACATATTGCCCCAATTTGAAGATATTAAGAACAGAATAGGTGTAACGGATGAGGTATTTATCGAGCATTTAGCAGAGTGGAATACCGATTTGGATAAGTATATCACTAAGAACAATATTAAAGATGTAATTCCTGACGCATCTTTTTACGATTTGACCACTAAAATAAGCAATGTCCTGACCGATCATATCAATAAAATAGCGTTCGAAGCGTTGTCTGAAATAAGTGTTGATACATTATACGCCCAAAGAACAGCACATACATCATATTATTGGTTTGTCGCAATAAAACATTTACTGGCTAAAATCAAATCCTTGCCAGATAACTTGACTGAATTTGGCAAAAAGATTCTGATGGATATTGCTTCTGGAACTCAAAGTTTGAATCCTTTCCCTAATTGTTTCAAGAATATAGTTGAAAGATTGGATAAACGAAAAATTAAATCGACAGTTACCGATATAAGAAATGATTTCTGCATCGGTAAAAAGACTATCAATGCAATAAAGTTTCAATTTTTCGAAACATGGCTTAGATCGCATGGTAATTTGAAAAGTCAAGCTGGAGACGTTATTGATAAAATAGTGAAACCTGTAATTTCCGATGGGGCATGCCGTTCATTGATTCTGCAAAACAAAGATTTTTATATGGATTTAATAAATACAGCAGGGGATGATGCTTATGAATTGAAAAAGAGTCTCCGAAACCTCATACAAAAAGATTCAGATCCGCAATTGGTTAAATTTGTCAATTCGATAGATTCAGTACCTGAGGTTGAAACCGCGTAAGTATTTGTCTAACAAGTCCGAATTTTACGATTTTACCCGTCAGAACTGAAGTGCCCCCCAAAAAAATTGTATCCAACTTTTGGGGGTCACTTCAAACTTCGATAGGGATAATTTTCAATTTTGGGGACTTGTTAGACAGTCTCATTATCTGGTAGCAGTTTACACAGCACCGGATCGTTTTTGATACGCTCCAGTTCCTCCTGCACAATCTGCTTCACCTCTTCCTTGATGCGCCGGTAGTTCGCCTGCACCGTTTCCTTCATGCGGTCGTTGCCGTCCTCGTCCGTGAAGTTTGTAATGACGGGAATTTTCTTGTAGGCACTTTCTTCCCGTTTCACCTTTTCGGCATCCACCACAATCTCGCAATGAAAAATCTTCTGCTCGATACGCTCGTTGAAGTTGTCGGATACAGAACCGACAAACATTCCCTGCGTAAGCCCGGAAATCTTACTCGGTGGAATGAGCGCGTCCATCTGCGTGTTGATGGAGGTGGAAACATCCTGCCGGTTGATGGAGATGGACTGCCGTTTCTGCAACACCTTACCGAACCGCTCGGAGAGCGTCTTGGCTGTTTCCCCCACCACCTGACCGGAGAAAATATTGCCGACAGTGTTCATCACCACTTTCGCCTCTTTGTCCCCGTAGTCACGCACTAACTGGCTGAAATCCTGAAAGCCCAGACACACGGCAACCTTGTTGCTTCGGGCGGTAGCTATAAGATTGTCCAACCCTTTGAAGTATATTGTGGGCAACTCGTCGATGATGACCGATGACTTCAGCATCCCCTTCTTGTTGATGAGCTTCACGATACGGGAATTATACAGACCGAGTGCCGCACCGTAGATATTCTGACGGTCGGGATTGTTACCCACGCAGAGGATTTTCGGCTCTTCGGGATTGTTGATGTCCAGCGTAAACTCGCTGTCTGACATCACCCAGTAGAGCTGCGGTGAAATCATCCTCGAAAGCGGGATTTTTGCCGACGCTATCTGACCCATGAGCTGCTCCGCAGCCCCTCCAAGCCACGCATCCATGAACGGCGAAAGGTAGTTCTCCAGCTCCGGATAAGAGGTCAGTATCGGAAATATATCCTCGTAACGGCGGTTCAGAAACTCGATAGCATGGGGAAACGTGCAAAACTTCCCGTTCTGATAGATTTTGAGATACCAGATAATACTGGCAAACAGAATGATAGGTGACTCCACGAAGAAGTCGCCCTGCTTTTGCACCCACGTTTTATTGAGGTTGAGCATTATTGTGTAGGCACTCTCATAGGCATCCGTAATATCTTCCATAAAATCCGGGTGAATGGGATTGCACCGATGAGAGCGTCGCGGGTCGTCGAAGTTGATCACATAGAACTTCGGCTTTACCTTGTAGCCGTCCGGGTGGTTCAGCAAATGGTTGTAGGCAATAGTAGATAGGTCGGGATACTTGAAATCGTAGATGTATTGACTAAAGCCCTTTTCAATCTGTTGCTTGATAAAATTGTTTACCACGGCATAGGACTTGCCGCTGCCCGGCGTACCCAACACGATGGACGCACGGAAGGGATTAACTACATTGATCCAACCGTTGTTCCAGCGTTTCCTGTAATAGAAACGTGTCGGCAGATTGACCGAATACTCGCTTTCGATAAGCCTCGTTTCCTGCATGAAACTCTCGTTCTCGTTGTTGAAAACATCCTCCATCAAATTGTGTTTCAACAGGCGGCTCATCCACAGACCACCCATCAACAGGCAGACATAGCCCGTTCCAATGGTAAGGACATACAGTCCCGTCACCGCTTCAAGCGGCAGCGGCAGGGGCAGCAACCACCAGTTCAGGAAAAACAGCACGAACCCGACGGCAAATGCTGTCCAGATTCTCCCCCAAGTGATTTTCTCACCCTTGACACCCTTCGTACCCAGACAGGACAAGGCAAGCAAAAGGACGGAAAACAGCTTCGTGTAGAGAATGGAATGGAACAGCCCCGCCGTGCGGTCGAAGTTCAGAAGGATTTTGTCCACCACACCGATGTTCACGCCCCACAGCCGGATGACTTCGTAACAGAACCAGTACACGTTCATAACCACTAAAATAATACTCACGGCACGCAGGAAATCCATGATTTTCGCCAGTGCCCTCAAATCGTCTTCTTGTTGTGACATATGTTGAAAATTTTTAATTGTTGATACTTCTGTTACATTCCCAAGCCCTTGCGCTTCTTCTTCTTTTTCTTCTTGCGCCGCATCGCCCGGATGAAGGCTTCCTCCTCGGCATCCACTGCCGGACCTTCGGGAGAGAGCAAGCCCATACCGCCCTCCGTGTCATCATGCCCGGAAACGACCGGCCCGCACATATCTTCCCCGTTTTCCACCGGAATGGAAAGCGTGAGCGGCGGCTGTCCGGCATAAGGCAGCGTGAAGTGTTCCTGCAAGGCATTGGCGGAAAGTTCCTTGCCCATACGTGAACCGTTCAGCACGCATCCCGTGCGGTGGTCAATGAAAGTGACCCCATAGATGCGCCCTCCCTCCGTATGACGTAATACCGTATCAATCCCTTTCTCCTTGAGCCGGGAAACGAATGTTTCCTTGTCATACGTATCGGCGAGAACGGAAAGGACGGTGCGTTTCGTCATTTCGGCGAGTTTCCTGTCTTTAATCTCCTGTTTGGAACGGGCAAACTTCCTCTCTACGGCTTCATAGCCGACAGCCTTTCCGAAGAGTGAGGACTTGAAAGGGTTGCCCACCTTGTTCCCTGCATCATCGCTGGCAGAATAAACCAGCCCATGATACTCCCTTCCGCGCACATTGCCCTGCGCTTCCTCCACCGTCACATTATACAAGGAAAGGAGGGCACGGTATTCACCCATCGACTGGAAACGGTACTGCGCGTTCAACGCCTTGACCGTGTTCCCTACCTGCTTCTTCACATCGCCTGCCGAAGCGTCCACCTTGTGCAGCGGTGTATCAAGACGGTGGTTCCGGCGTTCCGCATCGTGAAGCCCGTACTTCTGTTCCAGCTCACGTGTAATCTGCTTGCTGCGGTAGAAATTGTTTCGGGTGTCGATGCTCCTGCCGTTTTCGTCCACCCTGACCGTCACGATATGCAGGTGATGGCGGTTGATGTCCTCGTGTTTGAACACAAGATACGGCTGGTTGCCGTAGCCCATCTTTTCCAGATACTCGCGTGCGATGTCCTGAAGCTCCGTATCGGTCAGCACATCCTCCGGGTGCGGGTTGAGAGATATATGCACCACTGGTTTCTCCACCCTCGACTGTGCGGGCATGAAGGATAGAAAATC
>OLOW01002372.1_pt1 | contig 12750 bp, 10 predicted proteins | sample 1672801 | NCBI WGS metagenome assembly OLOW01 (sample SAMEA3136725, study PRJEB25190) | human gut metagenome | biome: human gut; feature: human-associated habitat; material: faeces | place: Austria | collected 2013
GACGGCCGGGCCGGACAGCACGCCATGCGTGGCGACCACGGTCACCGACTTGGCTCCCGCGTCCTGCAGCACGTGGCATGCGCCCGCGATGGTACCGGCGGTGTCGATCAGGTCATCGACAAGCACGCAGTCCTTGCCGGCAACGTCGCCGACCACACGGTTGGCGACCGCCTGGTTCGGGCGGGTGATGTCGCGCGTCTTGTGCACGAAAGCGAGCGGACCGCCGCCGAGACGCTGCGCCCACTGCTCGGCCACGCGAATGCGGCCGGCGTCGGGGGAGACGACGGCGACGTTGTCGAGATGGCCCTGGAAACGATCACGGATGTAGTCGACCAGCACTGGCATGGCCACCAGATGATCGACCGGGCCGTCGAAGAAGCCTTGGGACTGCGCGGCATGCAGATCGACCGACATGATGCGGTCGGCACCGGCGGTCTTCAGCAGGTCGAACACCAGACGGCAGGAGATGGGCTCGCGGCCGCGGTGCTTCTTGTCCTGACGGGAGTAGCCGAGCAACGGGCAGACCGCAGTAATGGAACGGGCCGAGGCGCGCTTCAATGCGTCGATCATGATGAGCTGCTCCATGATCGCCTTGTTGATGGGCTTGTAGTGGCTTTGCAGCACGAACACATCGGCGCCACGCACCGATTCAGTGTAGCGCACGTACATCTCGCCGTTGGCGAAATCGTATGCGGTGGTTTCAAGGACGTCGATGCCGAGCTGCTCGGCGACATCCTCAGCCAACTTCGGATGAATCCTTCCCGTAACGAGAATAAGATTCTTATCGGGCTTTCCTTCAAGGATTGCGCTCACCATGTCTCCCAACGTGTGGTCTCGTTGATGCAGTCTTCAGCATAGCCGTTCTTCACGACCGGTTGGACAACTCAGCGTTGCCTGCCGTTCACCTGCCGCTTGCGATCCATTGTTCGATGGTCTGTCTGACCGCCTTTGCATAGATATCGCTATCCATGCTCGGGTGGATGCCGTCGGAGCCGAGCACCTGCGCGTTCGCGTTGGCTGTGGCATCCCAATCCACCAGCACCACATTGTCCGGATGTGCGGCCGCATAGTCGGCAAGCACCTGGTTGGTAGGTGGAATCCACGTACGGTCTCCGTGGGCATTGACCAGTACCAGCACGCGGTCGGGGCCGATCATATTACGAATCTGGTCCAACTGATCGGGGGTGATTGCCGAATTGGTGCCAAGGCCGATCAACACCCACTGCCGCAGACTGCCGGCGGACAGAGCGTTGCCGATGAGTTCGGGGGCGACCATGATGGAGCGGGAAACGCTCGCGTCGGTCTGAATGCCGGGGAAGACTTCCGAAAGGCCCTGTGATGAGGCCAGCATCACCGAATCGCCTATGGCGGTAATCTGATCGCCGGTGGGCATCTCATGCTTGGGCTTGGGCGGTGCCGGCACGGCATGGCGCAGCAGCACGTGTTCGGTTTTCTGCATACGTTCCAGTTGTGCGGCCTGTTGCTCCAGCTGGATCTGCATGGCGGTTTTCGCAGGTGCATGAGCAATGCCCTGCACGCAGCCGGCCAACGACAGCACCAGGATAACGTCAACGGCAATAACCCGGGCCACATGATTCTTCTTGTTCGTGCGAAGGGGCACCACGACGGATACCGCCGAGTGCGTTGCCGCCGGTTTCTCCACCATCAGCTAGGAAATCATCACCGCAATGGCGGTGAGCAACGCGGTCATGATGAGAGGCCAAGGCCCTACTGCCTTGAAGATCTTCGGGGCAAGGGCGCTGGAAAGAATCCACAACGGCCAGTGCCACAGGTAGATGCCGTACGAATACTTGCCGAGGGAGGCCAATGGCTTGAACACCATGAGGCTTTGCATCCAGGAATCGTCGGAGATGGTACCGGCAATCAGCAGCACGGACAACAAGCTGGACAATATGATGCCACCGCGGAAGGCGAATGCATCCTGTTTGCCGATAACCGCCATGGTGACCAAGGCAATCAGGCTGAGGAACGCCAATACCGGTGCCGCCGCATTCCAGATGCGATGCTCCACGGGAATCTGAGGTAACGGAGCCCGATGTGCGGCTGCCGAAGCGCTCGAGCTAATGGTGCGGGGCATCGGCACAGCCCTCTGGCGAGCGTGGCCCAACTGAGGAGCGGTGACCCACCAGGCGAGAGCCACACCCAGCATCAGGCCCATGCTGTGGGTATCGGTGCCGAAGTAGACGCGGGTGGGGTCGCCTTTGGGCACATACATCACCCACATGGCGATACTGCTGAACGCCGCGAGTCCCAGTGGGATGAGTGAAGACAGTTTCGTCTGGCGGAGCTTCCACATCAGCCAGACGATGAACGGCACGATGACGTAGAACTGCATGAGCACGCCAATGAACCACAGATGGCGAAACACCTGCGGGTTCATTTGGTCGAAATAGCTTTGGCCTCCGGCAATGGCGTACCAGTTGTAGCAGCCCAGCAGCACGGTGATGACTTGGTCGCGGATGGAAACTAGAATGTCGTGATCGAACAGCCAGCCGACGGAGACGATGACCGGAATCAGCAGAAACAGCGCCGGATAGAGACGTACTGCACGCTTGGGAATATATCGCACGAGATTCAGCGATCCGGTTTTCGCCAGAGAACGAATCAAACTGACGGCAATCAGGAATCCAGAGACGGTGAAGAACACGTCGACTCCGTAGAATCCGCCTGGCAGCCGTTGCTGCATGCAGTGGTACAGCACAATGGCTATCAGCGCTAGTCCTTTAATACCGTCTAAACCCACGAACCGCTTCACGGATAATCCTTCTCTTTCCGTAGTGCTGATGGCATTCCCCGTTCTCTCCAACAAACGGAAAACAAGCCCAGCATGGCCGAGGGGAGAGACAATGCGACAGCAGCGAATCGTCAGGCCGCATGCTGCATGATTACCGGCTTGACGATTCGCGGCATACCGCGCTTATCGGTGGCGCTTACCGGTGATACAGACTCACCCGTTCGTACTTCGGTTCGCAGCACACGTTGATGCCGAGTTTGCGATACAGCGCCTCGTCCGTGGATGAGATGATAACGGAGAAGAAGGCGTCGCAGCCCTGCAACTGTTTGAGCCCGTCGATGACGCGAGCGGCCACAGGACTGGTGGCGCTGGTGATTGACAATGCAATCAGCGTCTCATCCGAGTGCAAGCGTCGGTTCACGCTGTTGAGATGTTCGGTTTTCAGCCGACAGATGGGTTCGATGGCGGCATCGTCGATTACCGGAATGGTTTCGTCAACACCGGTGACGGCCTTGAGCGCGTGCATCAGCAGCGCGCTGGCCGCGCCCAACAGGTCGCCGGTTTTGCCGGTGACCACATGGCCATCGGGCAGCACCATGGCGCCAGCCGGGGCACCGGTGGCGGCCTCCTTCTCAAGAGCCACGGCGCGGGCGGGAGAAAGATCGGGGGTCACGCCGGCCCGGTTCATGATGGAGCGCAGCCGCTCCACCTGTTCCTCGCCAGTGCCGGTGCGCTTCAAGTGCACGGCGGCGGCGAAGTAGCGGCGCACGATTTCCAGACGCGCGGCATCGCGGCAGGCATCGTCGTCCACAATGGCGTATCCGGCCATGTTGACGCCCATATCGGTGGGGCTCTGATAGGGGCTTTCGCCCATGATGCGCTCCATCATGGCCTTGAGCACGGGGAATGCTTCGACGTCGCGGTTGTAGTTGACGGTGGTCTCGCCGTACGCCTCCAGATGGAAGGGGTCGATGATATTGGCATCGTCGAGGTCGACGGTGGCAGCCTCGTACGCGATGTTCACGGGATGGTTCAGCGGAAGATTCCAGATGGGGAACGTCTCGTATTTGGCATAGCCGGCGTCGATGCCGCGCTGGTGCTCGTGGTAGAGCTGGCTCAGGCACGTGGCGAGTTTGCCGGAGCCAGGGCCGGGCGCGGTGACCACGACGAGCGGCCGGGTGGTCTCGATGTACTCGTTCTTGCCGTATCCGTCGTCTGAAACGATGCGTTCGATGTCGTGCGGGTATCCGGCGATCGGGTAGTGCAGGCGGCAGGTGACGCCGAGTTGCTCGAGGCGGTGGCGGTAGGCGTCGGCGGCGGGCTGATTGGCGTATTGGGTGAGCACTACGGAGCCGACGAGGAAGCCGCGGGAACGGAACACGTCGATGAGTCGCAGCACGTCCTCGTCGTAGGGGATACCGAGGTCGCCGCGGGTCTTGCCTTTTTCGATATGGTTGGCGTTGATGGCGATGACGATTTCCACATCGTCCACCAGACTTTCCAACATGCGGAACTTGGTGTCCGGCTCAAAGCCGGGCAGCACGCGCGAGGCGTGGTAGTCGTCGAAGAGCTTGCCTCCGAATTCCAGATAGAGTTTGCCGCCGAATTGCGCGATGCGCTTTCTGATGTTGGCGGCTTGCAGCTCGATGTATTTTTCGTTGTCGAATCCCTGGCGCATAGAGGTCGGCATCCCTTTCCGAACGACGTCGTAAACGGAAAAATTATACCGGACGTCGTCGGCAACAAAAAATGGGATTCCCCGATGGGGAATCCCATTCGTCATAGAGAGCAATTACTCCCGAGGAATGTTGAACAGGGGTTTGCATGGCTCCCAAAAACGCGTTGGTTGAAACGTTGCCGACGACGCGTGCGCTCGAAGAGTATGCACGGGTGGCTTTGCGGTGATTTCCCAGACCGTTCGTTGCTAGGCGAGATATTTCTTTTTCCAGGCCTTCTTTCGGGCGTAAGCGTTTTCTGTCATGTCGGAGTAGTCGTAATCAACTTTGAACTTGCCGTTGGAATGGAGAATAAGCGTCATCGATCCCCATCTCTTTTCGGGCTTAAGCGCGGCCCTTTCAGGTTCAATGAACTTGTTGATAGCCATAAAGTTTTTCATCAAGGATGCCCTCGAAACGCCTTTTTGGTCAAAGCATTTAACGAAGTCGTCTTTTCCGCTGCCAGCAACGTAATACTCAATAGAGAACGCACCCTCGGCGTACTCGGCGTAAAACACGACCTTGCTCCAGTCTTCGGGGAGGGTTTCCTCAAGAATTGAAGCTATCCCTTGTAGCATCTTCTTTTCACTCATTACATTTCCTTTGCAGTGTTAAGAAGAAACGTAACCGTCTCTTCGCCGTCAATAATGTCCGTGATAGCAAACGAGCTAGGCCTGAATGACCCGCCCTCATAAAGTGGCTCAACCTTGAAAAACACTTCAGCGCTATCAGCCAAAGCATCGGCGCATTTTTGCTCGATTGCTGCATAGGCTTTTTGGTTAACCTCGCCGCCCATGGCGACAATATTCTCAAGGCCATTTGATCCATTGAATCGGTCGGCAATCAGATGGCCTCTTTGATCAAAAAGCTCTTCAAACCCTTTTCCGATTGACTGGATAGTGTCCTTGATGGTCAAACGACCTTCGTGGGTCTTTAGTTGTAAGAAGCCTTCGGCCGATTCGACCCTACCCATTGCATCGGTAACGTATTTATACCCATTGATCTCATAGCTCATGTTCGGAACGAGGTCGTCGCCAACGCGGTAAAGTTGCCCGAGATCGTCGGTTGCACACTTCACGCCGTCGATCGCAAACTCGTTATTGGGAAGCAGTCGGTCGCCTTCGTAAATTGCCTTTCCGGCATCATCCAGAATTCGTGAGCTTGCGCCCGATTCTGCTGCCTTTGAGGCAAGAAAGTTATTTAGACCTCGTCCGGCAAGAAGCGTTGCTGCCGTAACAGTTCCCGCAACGACTTCTCCGACGATATCCTCCTGAGATATCTCACCGTCTTCAGCGCCGGCTTCCAAGCTCTTTCCCATTTCGTCAAGAACGAGTACAGACCCAGCAGCGAGTGCTGCAGGGGCAGAAGCGGTGACGGCTACGGCACCAAGCGCAACTTCAGTGGCGATTTCGCCTCCAGTTTCGACATAGTCTCCGATTTCCCGTATCTGCTCATCGGCTTCCATGAAGTCGCCCCAGGCGTTGGCTGCATCGTCAACAGCGTGTGTTTGCGCGGTTTTCACCGCTGCTTCTTCGTCTTCGGCCAGTAGTTCAATATTCGATTCAACACCGACATATGCGTTTTCTCCAACGTCGGCAACTCCAAGTACGAACCTGCCGCCAAGATAAGCTCCGTTCCTTGCGCCATCGCGGACAGTTTCGCCTGCAGCGTTGAGTGTTGGCTCGCATGCTTTCCAGGCGTCATCTGCGGCTTCTTGAACTGTTGAAATGCTCGCGGTTAGGACATCGCCGGAAGAAATATCCCGCCATGCGGCATCTGCACAATCAGCAACGGTGCGTTGCGCCTCCTCAAAGGCCAATCTCGTTTCGGTCGTATCCGGCATTAATTGCTCTATATTTTCAAACGCCATTTAGGTCACCGGCCTTGTTTGAGATAAGACCGCTGATACTTCGGCGAGTGCTGAGGCCTTTTCCGTTGTCTCGATGCCGGTACCCCTCTTTCTCAGCTCGTTGAGATGAGCGTTAAGCATCGACTGAATGAACAGGTATTGGATTGGTCCCCAGCTTTCGGGTGAGGAGTCATCTTCGAATTTCCAGCTTGAAAGCAGATGGGAGCAAAGCCTCTCTTTGAGGCTGTCGGCAGATAAATCCCTGGCGTCGTCGAGGATGCGTCCAATATTGAAATACCTATAAGCACACCATTCAAACAGTGGCTTCCTCGAGGACAGAGGAGTCCTTGCCATCTCAATCAAGCGTGCCTTCATGGAGTCAGGTATGTCCATCTTGTGCACACAGTCGCAGAAGTTGTATTCCCTTGGCTCATCGAGCTTGAACGGATTAAGCACACAAGAGTTGAGATAGCGAAGCTCTTCAGAAGAAGCCTTGTCCTTCGCGCTGTGCTTGCTCTGTGTCGGCGAGTACTCTAGGCCGCGTTCATGCGGTTCGATGTGACAGAGGACAGGTTCGATCCATTCGTTCTGATATATTGCTGCAACGCCTCGCTGAAGCTTTGCAAGCTCTTGGATTTGGCTCTCGTTAAGATTTGCCGCCTTGCCGATAAGCATCCTGTCGCCTTCGTCAGGCAGTTTCCAGGATAAGTCGATGCGATGATTCTGCCTCAAGCCCAGCGGGTTGTTAAGGCGCGGTCATTTTGGCGCTTACATCTCACTTTTGCAGACGCAGAATACGAGTATTGGAATCAAAGGAGGGTTCTCATGCCAAATATCGGTAAGGACGACCATCCGAAGCTGTGGTCGCTTATTTTCGTGCTTATCATCGCGCTGACCTTCTGTTGCTTCGTCATGGGCCAAGGACTCAACAGTGGAACCAGCGTCTTCCTGGCAGGCCAAGGTTACGGTGCGAGCCTTGCCGGCGTACTTGCACTCGTCTTCTCCATTGCCGCCGCGTTAGCACGACTGTTCGTCGGCCCTGTTATCGACAACGGCAAGTGCTCACTCGTTATCATCGCCGGCATCGCTATCCTCATAGCAGGAACAGTACTGTCCGCTGTCGTTCAAGGCATCCCCCTCTTCACAATCAGCCGTTTGCTGCAAGGCGTGGGCTTTGGCGCAGCAACAACAGCAGCCTCGACCGCCGCAGCAAGCGTCTTACCGCAAGAACGGCTCGGCGAAGGCATTGGATACCACGGCCTCGGACAGGCTATCGCCATGAGCATCGGCCCAGCCTTCGCACTTTACCTAGTAGGAACCGATCCCTCAACGAACCTCTATGTCGGCCTTGCCCTGGTTGGGTTTGCAGGGCTTGTAATCGCCCTCAACGCACGCTATGAAAGTAAATGGCAAACTCTGCCAAGCTCCAGCGCATACCGAATCAAAATGGAAACCCGGCTCGAACTCGACTCAAAAGACGGGCAGGCACCCAGCCCCACCACAGTAACTACATCCGAAACAATTAACAGTGAAAAGTATCCTGAAGTCGACCAGGTGTCCAAGAGAACCCTGCGTGACTCATTCAACATCTTCGAGCCGCGCGCATTGCCTGGCGCCATCCCACAGATGATCATGTGCCCCACTTTTGGCTTTGGCGTCTTCTTTGCTGGTCTGTACGGTACTACTCTCGGCTATACCCACGCCGGTCTCTTCTACACCATCAGCGCGGTAAGCATGATTATCATTCGCATGATTTCAAAGCATTTCATGGACACCGTACCTGCAATCAAAACAATGACCGGAGCCGTCGCGTGCGGCATCCTCTGCTGCCTTATGCTACTTGCCGCACCGTACGGGGAACCTGTCTTCCTGGCGTCCGGAATCTTCTATGGTCTCGCCACTGGCATAAGCCTGCCACTTAATCAAAGCGTAGCGGTAAAGAACACCCCGCCAGAGCGCTGGGGCGCCGCAAACGCCCTGTTCCTGCTCGCCAATGACATCGGCATTGGCTTCGCAAGCGTAATCTGGGGCGTTATCAATGACTCATTCGGGTTCCAGACAAGCATCGTCTGCGTCATTGTCTGCCTTATCGCAAGCTACGCATCCGCCTGGATCGTCTACCCCGCCCGCGACAAGCGGTGGAGGCATTAGAGCGTAAGCGTCAAAATGACCGCGTAGCAGGAAACGTCCAGGACCATTCCGGCATACGGATGGAAAAGTCCTGGACGTTTCCATCTTTGCGTTGCGGTATGCCTTAGGCCGCTATGTCGCTACAGGCCCTCCTCGGCGTTGTTCGCCATCTCGTCGTCGAACGCATCGGGGTCGATGTTAATTATGAAGTCGTCAGGCATCTCTTTGGCCTTCTCGGCAGCGGCTGGGTCGAGCTTGCAGGACTCAGGCACCCTATCCGACCACGGCAGGAACGAGTCCACAACCTCATCGGTGAGCTCGCCGGCGTTGGGCATCTCGGTCAGCAGCCACTCGACGTAAAGCCTGGGATTGAGCCCGTTGGCCTTGGCTGTGGTGGTGACGCTGTATATCGCCGCAGACGCCCGCGCGCCGCGCGGCGCATCGCTGAAGAGCCAGTTCTTGCGCCCTACGACGAAGATTCGCTGGGCCTGCTCGGCGACGTTGTTCGAGAGCTCCAGGTGCCCCGTCTTCGAGCACGTTCATGACGTAGGGCCAGAACTCCACAGCGTACTGCAGCGCACGGTGCGGCGCCAGCTTCGGCGAGGCTAGGGGAAGCTGGGCCCGCGCCCATCCCCCGAAGTCCTCCATGAGCGGGCGGAGCTCCGCGTCGCGGGCGGCCTTCCTGCCGCCCGGCTCCATGTCGTCGAACTTGGAGTCGACCTTGAACATGGCGTCGATCCTGCGCCTTGCCTCGAGCGCAACGCTGGCCGCAGACGCCGCCTTGGCGTCGCCGCCGGCGATCTTCACGATTTGGGCGAAGTAGCGGCGCACGTGGACGAGGCACGCCGTGTTGGCGATGTTGGGGTTGCCGAGATTGAAGTAGGGTTTGTAGCCGTTGGCGGTAAGCGTGCCGGACCAGCCCGCAAGAAACTCCTGGGCAACGCCCTTCCTGCGGGTCTCGTGGTATTCGAATACATACACGGGCACGTTGCAGCGCGCCGAGCAGAACAGCGACATCCTCGATTTCTTCTTCGCCTCGCGGTTCGGCTCTTTCAGGACCTGAACCGTGGTCTCATCGGCATGAATCCTGACATGCGACAGCAGCTCGACCTTCATTCTCTCATGGACCTTCGCCAGCCAGCGCGCGTGCACGTTCATCATCCAGTTCGCCATGTCCTGGCGCGATATCGTCGCGCCGCACGCCTTGAGGTCTGTCTCTATGCGGTAGAGCGGCAGCGACATGACGTACTTGCCGTTGACGATCCAGGCAAGCAGCGACGGCGTCGCAAACGAGCCTGGTATCGGCGGCTCAGGCTGCGGTGCTCGCACGATGACGCCCTTGCGTTCCTATTGAGTTTCACTTGAGTTTCAGGGGCGTTTTTGGGGTGGTGGGACAAACTACTGGGACAGTTTACTCTCCGAAAAATCCTTTACTCTTCGTCCGCTGCGTGTCGCCATGTCCGTGGTGTACGCGCTTTTAGAGTAAAAATGACTGAAACTGCAGGTCAAAAGGCATAAAGAGACCCCCTGAAAACGTTGTTTCCAGAGGGTCTCAATAGTTTTTACTCACCCAAAATCACAGGTGGCTTTACGCTTTTTCGTACGTGGCGGCACACTGCGACACTCTACGGACGGAATTTCGATTGCGCAAAATCCGCTCCAGTTTACTCCCACTCAATTGTGGCCGGAGGCTTGCTCGTGCAATCGAGGACGACGCGGTTGATCTGGCGGCATTCGTTGGTGATGCGCGTGGAGATCGTGGCGAGCACATCGTAGGGGACACGGGACCAGTCGGCGGTCATGGCGTCTTCCGAGCTGACCGGGCGCAGGACGATCGGCGAGCCGTAGGTGCGCTCGTCGCCTTGGACGCCGACAGAGTGAACGTCAGCCAGAAGCACGACCGGGCACTGCCAGATGTCGCGGTCGAGACCGGCCTTGGAGAGTTCCTCGCGGGCGATGGCGTCGGCCTCGCGCAGCAGGTCGAGGCGCTCCTTGGTGATCTCGCCGATGATGCGGATGCCCAGACCCGGGCCCGGGAAGGGCTGACGCCAGACGATTTCGTCGGGCAGACCGAGCTCGGTGCCGATGGCGCGCACCTCATCCTTGAACAGAGTGCGCAGCGGTTCGATGAGCTGGAACTTGATGTCCTCGGGCAGGCCGCCGACGTTGTGGTGGCTCTTGATGTTGGCCGCGCCGTCGCCGCCGCCGGATTCGACGACGTCGGGGTAGAGCGTGCCCTGCACGAGGAACTTGACCTCCTTGCCGCGGGCGCCGGCCTCTTCGAGGACCTGGCGCTGGGCCTTCTCGAAGGTGCGGATGAACTTCTCGCCGATGATCTTGCGCTTGCGCTCCGGCTCGGAGACGCCTGCGAGGGCGTCGAGGAAGTCGTCGGCGGCGTCGACGGTGATGAGGCGGATGCCGGTCGCGGCGACGAAGTCGTGCTTGACCTGCTCGACTTCGCCCTTGCGCAGCAGGCCGTGGTCCACGAACACGCAGGTGAGCTGGTCGCCGATGGCCTTGTGTACCAGAGCGGCGGCCACGGCGGAATCAACGCCGCCGGACAGGCCGCAGATCACCTCGGCGTCGCCGACCTGCTTGCGGATCTTCTTGACTTGATCCTCGATAATCGAGGAGGCATCCCAGTCGTTGGGCAGCGCGGCGCAACGGTGCAGGAAGTTTTCGATAAGCTTCTGGCCAAGCGGGGAGTGCTTGACTTCCGGGTGCCACTGCACACCATAGAGCTTGCGGGATTCGTCCGCCATGGCGGCCACGGGCGCGCCTTCGGTGTGGGCCAGCACTTCGAAGCCGGCCGGGGCCTGTTCGACCGCCACACCGTGGCTCATCCACGTGGTCTGCTCGGCGGGGGAGTCGGCGAGGATGCCGGCGGCGTCGTCGATGGTGGCTGAGGTCTTGCCGTATTCGCCGAGCGCGGCCTTATCCACCTTGCCGCCGAGCTCATAGGCCATGACCTGGAAGCCGTAGCAGATACCAAGCACCGGAACACCGGATTCGAATACCTTGGTGTCTATGGTCGGCGCGCCGGGCTCGAACACGGAGGCCGGGCCGCCAGACAGAATAATCGCCTTCGGATCCTTGGCCAGGATCTCGTCGACCGGCATGGAATGAGGGACCAGCTCGGAGTACACGCCTGCTTCGCGCACGCGGCGGGCGATGAGCTGGGCGTACTGGGCGCCGAAGTCGACGACAAGCACAGGACCGTTTGCCATTGATATTCCCCTAACGTTCATTGGAATTTTACGTGGGCTGAACACCCCTGATTATCACTGGTCAAGGCGACAAGGCCGACACGCAGAGACTATGTGCGCAAATCGAACAAACTACATGCCTGTAGACGGACAACACGCCGATTTCGAACATGGGAAATCGAACGTGCGCTGTTCTAGCCAAATGCTGGATTTCCGCATGCTTCCGCCGTTTTGAAAAAGTATGTTGAAAAAACTAATGTTGACAAACGGTCAGTCGAACCGCACAAATACTGAAATATCCGCAACAATTTCGAACACACCCGCAAGAAATCGTTCAAAAGTCGCGTTGTCCTCGTACCATGACGATTGATTGGGAACGGAAAACCTTGGCACCGCAAGGGGCAGGGACCGTGACCGAACAGAAATAATCAATCGCACGATCACGTGCAGGAGTACAGGAGTACACATGACGAGTCCTGTTATTGGCACCCCTTGGAAGAAGCTCAACGCTCCGGTTTCCGAGGAAGCCCTCGAAGGCGTTGACAAGTACTGGCGCGTTGCCAACTACCTTTCCATCGGCCAGATTTATCTGCGTTCCAACCCGCTGATGAAGGAGCCCTTCACCCGCGAAGATGTGAAGCACCGTCTGGTGGGCCACTGGGGCACTACCCCTGGCCTGAACTTCCTCATCGGCCACATCAACCGTTTCATTGCTGACCACGGCCAGAACACCGTGATCATCATGGGCCCGGGCCACGGTGGCCCGGCCGGTACCTCCCAGTCCTACCTGGACGGCACCTACACCGAGACCTTCCCGAAGATCACCAAGGACGAAGCTGGTCTGCAGAAGTTCTTCCGTCAGTTCTCTTACCCGGGCGGCATTCCGTCCCACTTCGCTCCGGAGACCCCGGGCTCCATCCACGAGGGTGGTGAGCTGGGTTACGCTCTGTCCCACGCTTACGGCGCCATCATGGACAACCCGAGCCTCCTCGCTGTCGCCGTCGTCGGCGACGGCGAGTCCGAGACCGGCCCGCTTGCCACCTCCTGGCAGTCCAACAAGCTCGTGAACCCCAAGACTGACGGCATCGTGCTGCC
>OLOW01002373.1_pt1 | contig 12750 bp, 9 predicted proteins | sample 1672801 | NCBI WGS metagenome assembly OLOW01 (sample SAMEA3136725, study PRJEB25190) | human gut metagenome | biome: human gut; feature: human-associated habitat; material: faeces | place: Austria | collected 2013
GCGCAGAGTCGTCGCCTTCATATCCGAACAAACGAGCTTTTTGGAAAGCGGATAAAACCTTTTATCGGGATATTCAAAGCCCAGATGTTCCGCCACGGATAATTCCGTTCCGACGATAAATTCGTCGCATGCGGAAGTGCGCACATATTCTATGATACCCGCGGTAGACCCGACATAATCGGCATACGCCAATACTTCCGCTTTACATTCGGGATGTACCAAAAGTTTGGCATAAGGGTGCGCCGTCTTTGCGTTTGCGGCGTCCGAATCCGTCATGCAGGCATGCACGGGACACCCTCCGTGAATAAAATGCAGACGCTTTTCAGGGCAATGCTTTTGAACATATGCGCCTAAATTGATGTCGGGAATAAATAAAATATCCTTTACCGGCAATTTCCCTACAATTTCCACGGCGGAAGAGGACTTCCGGACGTTCGCCGAGCCAGATGCCTTCGGCGACTTGCGGGGCGGGGTTGCGGTGGATCTGTGCCAGCGGGGTGTCGTACCGTCCGGCCAGGATATCGCGCAGTCCGGCGCCCGACTCTCCCAGCGAACCGCCGACGGCGATCAAGTCGCCGGGGCGTGCGTCGCTGCGCCGTTTGATATGGCTGTCGGCGATACGCCCGATGGCCGTTACATTGACGACCAGTCCCGAATCCGAGGCTGTGGTGTCGCCCCCGACCAGGCCGACGTCGTATTGGGCCGAGAGGTCGCGGTAGCCTTCCATGAAATCTTCGATCCATCCTTCGGGCAGGTCGTGCGGGATAGCCAGCGAGAGCAGGGTTGCGATCGGGCGGGCGCCCATCGCCGCGACATCGCTCAGATTGACGGCCAGGGATTTACGGCCCAATTCACGCGCCGAGGTCGCCCGGCGCAGGAAGTGGATGTTTTCGGCCAGCAGGTCGGCGGTGAAGACCAGCGATTCGCCGCTGCCCAGCGGGAAGACCGTGCAGTCGTCCCCGATGCCGTCGAATCCGTTGCGGGGAATTGCGGCGAACATGTCGCGGATCGTGTCGATAAGTCCGAATTCAGTCATGTCGAATGGCGGTTTGTGCGGAGCGGCGGCGTTCGGGTAAATTGAACGGACGCGGCCGAAGTCCGGAATGTAGCAAAGATACGAATAAGCCGAGCGCAAAAGCAAATTTTATTTGTATTTTGCCGAGGCGCGTCTTATCTTCTACAAAGATAGCGAAAGCCGAGAGCAATTATGAGAACTTGTTCTTGAAAATTGCCGAACCGCATCCTGTCTTCTGCAAAGATAGCCAAAGCCGGGAGGATACGAAAATTTATTTTCGGCGCCCGGGTCGTCCCGACTTTCGGACGGGTGTGAAATGTGTGTGAATTCGATGCGAATCGGAGGATCTTGCGGCGTATATCCGGGTTTTTCACTATTTTTGTAAGCAGGAATGACGAAGGCGTGCCCTTCGTGCCGTTTGTCTGGCTGGGGATAGTCGGAGCGCTGCCTGTGCTGTGGATGTTTTCGGGATTTTCGGCTCGTCGAAGTGTCCGTTTTCGGATTACGACGGAAGATATTCGGAACGATGCGAGTTCTGTCTGTCGGGTGCTCGTGCGTAAAGGATTGGTGCGCGATCGAATGGCGGAAAAGCTTCGGATAGAGGCGGATTCCGGATTCCAGGTGTAATTTTGATTTGAAACGATATAATTTAACAAGAAGCTGTATGTGGGGAGAGAAGAAAACCAAGATCGTAGCCACGTTGTCGGATTTCCGCGCCAACGAAGAATTTGTACGCGGCCTTTTCGAGGCCGGAATGGACGTAGTACGCATCAATTCGGCGCATGTGACCGAAGAGGGGGCCGCGAAGATCGTCGAGGCGGTGCGCCGGGTCAATCCGGCGATTCCGGTCATTCTGGATACCAAAGGACCTGAAATCCGTGTGACGGCCGTGGCCGACGAGTACGGCGGTGCGATCGGCTTTCAGACCGGGGAGCGCGTGAAGGTGCGCGGGACGGCCGATGGCGAACCTTCGACCCGCGATACGATCTACTTCAACGTGGCGACGGTGGTACGCGATATCGCGGTCGGTGCGCGGTTGTTGATTGCCGACGGGGAGTTGGAACTCCGCGTGACGGACAAGACCGACGAGGAGCTGATGTGCGAGTTCGTGCGGGGCGGCACGCTGCGGTCGCGCAAGAGCGTCAATGTGCCGGGGATGAAGATCGACCTGCCGTCGGTGACGGAAAAAGACCGCCGCTTCATCGAATGGGCCGTGAAGAACGACGTCGATTTCATCGCTCACTCCTTCGTGCGGAGCGCCGGGGACGTGCATGCCGTGCAGGAGATTCTCGACCGTTACGACAGTCCGATCAAGATCATCTCCAAGATCGAGAACCAGCAGGGGATCGACAACCTGGACGAAATCGTCGAGGCTTCGTACGGGGTGATGGTCGCCCGGGGCGATCTGGGGGTCGAACTTCCGGCCGAGGCGATTCCCAACGCGCAGCGGCGTATCGTGGAGCGTTGCATAGCCGCCAAACGACCGGTGATCATCGCTACGCAGATGCTCTATTCGATGGTGCGCTCGCCCCGTCCGACTCGGGCCGAGGTGAGCGACGTGGCCAGTGCCATTTACGAGCGCGTGGATGCCGTGATGTTGAGCGACGAAACGGCTATGGGCGACTATCCGGTGGAGGCCGTGAGTACGATGTCGCGCGTGGCCCGCGAGATCGAGAAGGACGAAACGCATTTTACGCCGATGATCGATATGAACATGGTTTCCGTGAACCACGAGATCACGGCGCAGTTGGCGCGTTCGGCGGTGCGGGCCAGTACGAACTTGCCGATTCGCTATGTGGTGCTCGATACCGCGACCGGACGCACGGGCCGTTATCTGGCCGCTTTCCGGGGCCGGTGTCAGGTCCTGGCGGTTTGTTATACCCGTCATGCGCAGCGTATTCTGGCTCTTTCGTACGGCGTCGTGCCGATCCTGCGTGAACAGCAGTCGCACGAACGCTATCAGGATCGTTACCACTTCGTGATCGACGCCCTGGATTTTATCCAGCGCAAGCATGCGATCGAACCGACCGATCTGCTGGCTGTGGTGGGCGGCAGCTTCGATTCGAAATACGGCGCTTCGTACCTCGAGATTTCGAGCGCCGAACGGTTCCGCGAGCGGGATGCCGTGTGCGACGGCTGCTAAATCCGAAGGGTCGTGGGAGGTGAATTGCGGGACAAGGTCGCAAGCGGTGTAGCGTGGAGCATTGCCGAAAAGGTAGGCTCCATGTTGCTGCAAATGGGGGTGAGTATCGTCATCCTCCGGTTGCTGACGCCCGAGCAGATGGGTATTATGGCTATTCCCGTGGTTTTTTCGTCCCTGGCACTGGTGATGGTGGACAGCGGTTTCTCGCAGACCCTGATCCGAAAGGCGGTGCCGTCGGAGGAGGACTACAAGTCGGTATTCGTCTTCAATATCGCGGTTTCGGTGCTGCTGTACCTGCTGTTGGTGGGGGCGATGCCCTGGATCGCCCGTTTTTACGGGATGCCCGAGTTGGTGCGGATCGCTCCGGTGTTGTTCCTGCTTGTGCCTCTCAATGCCCTGTGCGTGATTCAGAATACGATTTTCACCCGGCAGTTCCGTTTCGCCCGGCTTTCGAAGGTCGTTTTTACTTCGTCGCTCGTAAGCGGACTGGTGGCTATCGGTATGGCTTGGGCCGGATGCGGTATCTGGAGCCTGGTGGGGCAACGGGTAGTGGCGATGGGTGTACGGGCCATGTTGCTGTGGGGGTTGAGCGACTGGCGCCCTCGGGCGGCTTTCGACGCGGGCCGTCTGCGTGCGATGGCTCCGTATAGCTTCCGGTTGCTGGCGACCGATCTGATTTCTTCCGTTTACAACAATGTTTCCCAGCTTTTCGTCGGGAAGCTCTATGCTGCGGATGTGCTGGGCTTTTTCAACCAGGCGCAGAAACTCAAGGAGCTGCCCGTGACATCGACCATGCAGGCCGTTCAGAGCGTGACTTTTCCCGCGCTTTCCAAGATCGCGGACGACGAGCGTAAATTCGCCGAGAGCTACCGGCAGGTAGTAATGATCGTCGCTTTCGTGATGCTGCCGATGATGGCCGGTCTGATTGTCGTCGCTCCTGAAATGGTGGACAGTCTGCTCGGGGAGAAGTGGATGCCGATGGTTCCCTATTTTCAGGTTATTTCGCTGGCCGGAATGTTCGCTCCGATCGCTACGGTTTCGAATAATGTGCTGAAGGTGAAGAGCAACGGTCGGATCATCGTGCGGCTGGAAGTGGTCAAGAAGGTAGTGATGACCCTGGTCCTGATCCTGACGATCCCGCACAGCGTGCTCGCCGTGACGTGGGGCCTGTCGGCGATGGCTTTTTTCGAAATGATCCTCAATTTTGGCGCGACGACCCGGTATGCGGGGCTGACGGCAGGTCGTTTTCTGCGGACGTTGCTGCCTATAGCTTCTGCGACGGCGGCGATGTTCGGTGTGGTTTGGGCTTTCGGACACTTCACCAGCTTCGCACCTCTGCCTACGTTCCTATTGAAAGTGGCGGTCGGCGTGGTCTGTTACGCTGGGTTCGGAGCGTTGTTCCGGCTCGAAGCGATGCGGGTCGCGTGGGAATTAGTAAAAAAGCTCTTCCGGTAAAGGAAGAGCTTTTTTATATCCGGTTTAACCGTTTTCGATCAATGCGAAACCATGTCGAATTTGTTCGGGTATCGCCGGGTACCGGAAACGGAGAAGGCTATTATGCGTAAACCTTCGGGGTTCTTTCGCCGCGCAGTACACTCAGGGCGTTGAGCATCAACGCACCCATTTCGTCTTCGCCCGGATAGATGAAGATCGGGGCGAGGAACGAACAGTGTTCGCGGATTACGTCGTTCACCGGTTCGTTGTACGCCACGCCGCCCGTAAGCAGGATGGCATCCACCTGACCTTTGAGAACCGCAGCCATCGCGCCGATCTCCTTGGCGATGCTGTAACTCATCGCGTCGAGCACGGCTTTGGATTTCTGGTCGCCCTTTTCGATGTCGATGCAGATCTGTTGCACGGAGTTCTGGTTCAGGTGAGCTACCAGACCGCCTTTGCCGGCGAGCATCTTCAGCACGTCGCGCTGGCTGTACTTGCCCGAAAAGCAGAGGTTCACGAGCGCTCCGGCAGGCACCGTGCCTGCACGTTCGGGTGCGATCGGGCCGTCGCCGTCGAGGGCGTTGTTGGTGTCGATCACCCGTCCCTTGCAGTGGGCCGAAACCGAAATGCCGCCGCCCATGTGGGCAACGACCAGGTTCAGGTCTTCGTAACGCTTGCCTACCTTCTCGGCATGGCGGCGTGCGATGGCTTTCTGGTTCAGGGCGTGGAAGATCGAAATGCGGGGGCATTCCGGAATACCGCTCAGGCGGGCGATGTCGTCCAGCTCATCGACCACGACCGGGTCGGCGATGTAAGCCTTCACGCCGGCAGCCTGGGCGATCTGCTCGGCGATCAGGCCGCCGAGATTGGAGGCGTGTTCGCGCTGGGCGTTCACCAGGTCGTTCTTCAGAGCTGCGTTTACTTCATATACGCCCGATTCGATCGGCTTGATCAGACCGCCGCGACCGATCACGGCCGAGAGGGACTTCACGTCGAAGTTGTTCTTTGCGAGTGCTTCGAGTACCATCTCCTTGCGCCAGTCGAGCTGGTCGATGATGCGCGGGAAACGTGCGATCTCCTCGGCCGAATGGCGCAGGGTGAGCGCCAGCGTAGGCTGCTCGTCGTCATACAGGGCGATCTTCGTCGAAGTCGAGCCCGGGTTGATTGCTAAAATCTTGAATCCCATAAATCCGATACCTGAATTATTTAGCGGCCAGACAAGCCAGTGCGATCGAGTAGAGTTTGGTGAGGCTGGAGTCGCCGCGCGAAGTCAGCACGCAGGGAACTTTGGTTCCCATGACCATCGCTGCGATCTCGCCGCCGCCCATGTGCGTGGAAGCCTTGAAGAAGACGTTGCCCGATTCGATGTTGGGGAAGAGCAGGCAGTCCGCATCGCCTGCGACGGAAGAACCCTTGACCTTCTTGATCTCGGCGGCTTCCTTGTAAAGCGCTACGTCGAGCGACAGCGGACCGTCGATGACGACGTTACCCAGCTGTCCGCGATCGCCCATCTTGGCGAGCAGAGCGGCTTCGGTCGAGGAGAGCACGCTCGGCAACAGCTGCTCCGAAGGTGCGATGCAGGCGATCTTCGGCGTCTTGATACCGATCAGGTTGGCGATGCGCGTCAGGTAGCCGATCAGGATGGTTTTCTGTTTGAAGTCGGGCTGCGGAATCACCGCTACGTCCGAGATGACCAGCAACTTGGGATAGTTCGGCATTTCGACTACCGCTACGTGGCTCAACGTGCCTTTCGGGGGGAACAGACCTGCGTCCTTGTTCAGGATGCCGCGCATGTACTTGTCCGTGGAAACCAGACCCTTCATCAGTACGTCGGCCTCGCCCGTAACGACGGCATTGACAGCCAGATTGACGCACTTCACGTCGTTGCTCTCGGGGATTATTTTGAAAATGTTGCAATCGATATTCTCTTCCTTGCAAACCTGCTCGATGATCTTGGGATCGCCGAACAGAATCGGCTCTACCAGACCTTCCTTATAAGCTGCATAGACGGCTGCCAGCGTGTGGGCGTCCTGACCGTAAGCGACTGCAAGGCGCTTCTTACCTTTTTTTCTTGCCTCTTCGACAATTTCACTCAAATGTTGCATGGGTTGTGTGTTTTTAATATAATTGTTTGGTTATTTATTGACGATTTCGTAAGTGTCGGTGGCGATGACCAGCTCCTCGTTGGTCGGAACGACGGCCACCTTGACCTTCGAATCCGCTGCGGAAATGATCTTGTTTTCGCCGCGAAGACCTTCGTTGATCTTCCGGTCGAAGTGCACGCCCATAAATTCGAGGCCTTCGCAGACCTCCTTGCGGGTTTCGGGTGAGTTCTCTCCGACGCCGCCCGTGAAAACGATCAGATCGACGCCGCCCATTTCGGCCGCGTATTCGCCGACGAATTTCTTGATGCGCAGGCAGTACATGTCGCGGGCGAGGATCGCACGCGGATTACCCTCTTCATAGGCTTTGTCGATGTCGCGCATGTCGCTCGATACGCCCGATACGCCGAAGACGCCCGATTGCTTGTTGAGCATGTTGTTCACTTCGGCATAGCTCATTTGCTCCTTTTCGCCGATGAAGGTGACCGCGCTCGGATCGACGTTGCCGCAGCGGGTGCCCATGACCAGACCATCGACCGGCGAGAAGCCCATCGAGGTATCGTAGGACTTGCCGTTCAGCACGGCCGTGATCGAACCGCCGTTGCCGATATGACAGGTAATGATCTTGGAGTTATTGATATCCAGACCGGCGAGTTTGGCGCCTTCGCGGGCGACGAACTTGTGGCTCGTGCCGTGGAAGCCGTATTTGCGGATGCCGTATTTCTGGTAGTACTCGTAGGGCAGGGCGTACATGAAGTTGGTTGCGGGAAGCGTCTGGTGGAACGAGGTGTCGAATACGGCTACCTGTTTCACGCCGGGAAGGACTTTTTCGATGGAGAGGATGCCTTCGAGGTTGGCCGGATTGTGCAGCGGGGCGATCTGGAACAGCGAGCGGATCTTCTCCTGGACCTGTTCGGTTACCAGACAGCTCTCCGGGAAAAATTCGCCGCCGTGCGCTACGCGATGACCGACGGCCTTCACTTCGTCGAGCGACCGGATTACGCCGTGCACGGGGTCGGTCAGGGCCTGAAGCACCAGGCTGATGCCCGTCGTGTGATCGGGAATCGGCTGGTGGAGCTCGAACTTCTCCTTGCCGACGGGTTTGTGCGTGAGATCGCCTTCAGGAAGGCCGATGCGCTCGACCAGACCTTTGGCGAGCAGTTTGCTGGACTGGGCTTCCATGTCGATCACCTGGTATTTGATCGAAGAACTGCCGCAGTTGAGTACTAAAATGACCATTTCAGTTGTTTTGTAAAAATTATTTTGTTGTTTCCTTGTTCGTTGTCAGCGTTTCAGCAACCGTCCCAATGCGGCGCCCAACAGGATGCAGCACACGCATGCCGCAAAATTGAGCGCGATGCAAAGTCCGGCCGCCGTGTAGTCGCCGCTTTTAAGCATCCGCACCACGTCGGAAGAAAAAGTGGAAAAGGTAGTGAATCCTCCGCAGAATCCTACGCTCAACAGCCACGACGCAGTTCCTGCGCCCAGCATCTCCAGCAAAAAGCCCATCAGCAACGATCCGGCGGCATTGACCGTGAAAGTGCCGGCCGGGAAGCCCAACAGGGACTGTTCGGCCAGCCATACGTAGGATACCAAGTACCTCGACATACTGCCCAGGGCCCCTCCGATTCCTACTGCCACGATCTCGCGGATCATTTCGTCGAAAATGCGTTTTTACTTAAGACTTTGCAAATTTACGCAAAATTTAATTACGGATCGTAAGGTTTTCCGGAATTTTTGTGATAAATTTTGGACTATCTGTGGTTAATTTTCGTATTTGTACCCCATACCCTTTACGGTCGAGATGTGTCCGTCTCCGATTTTTTGTCGGATTTTGCGGACGTGGACGTCGATCGTGCGGTCGCCGACGACCACGCTGTCGCCCCAGATGCGGGAGTAGATCTCTTCCCGGGAGAAGAGTTTTCCGGGAGAGGAGGCGAGCAGGGCGAGCAGGGCGAACTCCTTGCGGGGCAGTTCGATACGTTCTCCGTTGCGGATTACCAGATGTCGTTCCCGGTCGATGACCAGCGAAGCCGGTTTGTCGGCGGCTACCCGTTTGAGGATCGCCTGGATGCGGCTTATCAGAAGTTTGGGCTTGATCGGCTTGGAAATATAGTCGTCGGCTCCGGCTCCGAACCCTGCGAGCTGTTGCTCCTCTTCGCCGAGGGCCGAGAGAAAGACGACCATCGTCTCCTTCAGCGCCGGGTCGCAGCGCAGGGCCCGGCAGGTTTCGATGCCGTCCATCGTGGGCATCATCACGTCGAGCAGGATCAGGTGCGGCCGATGTGCCGCAGCCTGTTGCAAACCTTCGGCTCCGTTGCGGGCCGTATATACTTCGTAGCCCGCCTTGGTCAGGTTGTAACGGATGAATTCGAGGATGTCGTCTTCGTCGTCGATGAGCAGGATGCGATGACTCATAAGAGCGTGCGTAATTTTTGCGAAGATAATAAATTTATCGGCAAATCCTGTGCGGGGGCCGGAAAAATGGTTATATTTGCAAGGTTTATATGGTTTTGCAAACCGTAAGATTAAAATCAGACAAGATGGCTACTGAAAATTCTACTCTTCCTGTTTCCGGGGAACATCTCGACTCTTCCGTAGTTGAGGATACGCAGAACAATTCCGTGCCCGCAGATGGCGGGGAAACGAATGCCGCAGTTGCGGACGATACCGACGTGCCGACACAGAGTCGGGTGGACTTCGCCGACGAAGATGCAGCACTGGCTGCCGAAAACGCAGGGCTCGACCTGGGCGAGGCTTCGCCCGAGGAGGAGGCCGCAGGCGGGGACGCGGCCGGCAGCGACCTGGCGGGCAAGTCGAAGGAGGAGTTGCTGGCGATTTTCGCCAGGATGCTCGAAGAGCGCCCGGTGCAGTCCCTGCGCCGGGATGTGGAGGCCCTCAAGATAGCGTTTTACAAATTGCGTCGGGCGGAGTCCGATGCCGCACGAAGGGCTTTTGTCGAAGCCGGCGGTGCGGAGGGTGAATTCGTTTCCGAGCCGGATCCGGCGGAGTTGCGTTTCAAGGATCTTTTCCGGGAGTACCGCCGTCTGCGGGACGAGTTCGTCGCCGGACTCGAAGCGGCCAAGGAGGAGAACCTCAAGATAAAGTTGCAGATCATCGAGGAACTCAAGGAGCTGGCTTCGTCGGACGAAATGCTCAACCAGACTTTCAACAAGTTCCGGGAGTTGCAGCATCGTTGGAAAGAGACCGGGGTGGTGCCCCAGCAGAATGTGAAGGATCTGTGGGAGACCTACAACCTGCACGTGGAGAATTTCTACAATTTCATCAAGATCAACAAGGAGTTGCGCGATCTCGATCTGAAGAAGAATTACGAGCAGAAGCTGGCCTTGTGCGAACAGGCCGAAGCGCTGGTGCTCGAACCGTCGATCGTCGAAGCGTTCCACAAACTGCAGAAGTTGCACGACGAATGGCGTGAAATCGGCCCTGTGGCCAATGAATATAAAGAGGTGCTGTGGAATCGTTTCAAGGAGGCTTCGAGCCGTATCAACAAGCAGCATCAGGAGTTTTTCGAGAATATCAAGCAGGAGCAGCTCCGCAATCTGGAGCTCAAGAGCGAGCTTTGCGTCAAAGCCGAAGAGCTGGCGCAGCAGCCGCTGACTTCGCGCAAAGAGTGGAACAAGGCGAGCGAGAAGCTCTTCGAGATACAGAAAGTCTGGAAAACGATCGGATTCGCTCCCAAGAAAGATAACAATGCCATCTACGAGCGGTTTCGCAATGCCTGCGACAAGTTCTTCGAGGCCAAGCGTGCCTATTATGCCGGGTTGAAGGGCGAGATGGAGCACAACCTCCAGCTCAAGACCGAGTTGTGCGAGGCGGCCGAAGCGCTGCGCGACAGCGAGGAGTGGAAGAAGACGACCGACGAGCTGATCGCTTTGCAGGCCAAGTGGAAGCAGACGGGGGCCGTGTCGCGCCGCTATTCCGACCAGATATGGAAACGGTTCCGTGCGGCGTGCGACGCTTTCTTCGAGCGCAAGTCCCGACATTTCGCTGCAGTGGACGATCAGTACGGGGAGAACCTCCGTCGCAAAGAGGCTCTGTTGGAGGAGATGGCTGCGGCCGATATTCTGGCGGGCGGCTTCGAGATGATTCGTGATTTCCAGCGTCGCTGGGGCGAAATCGGGTTCGTGCCCATCAAGCAGAAGGAGGCGATTCAAAAACGTTACAAGGAGGTGGTCGATAAGATGTTCGATACCCTGCGCGGTTCGGAGCGCGACCGTTCGATGGACCGTTTCAAGGAGAAGGTCTCCTCGCTCAAGGCCTCGGGCGACCGGCGTCTGCGCACGGAGCGCGACCGGCTCTACAACAAAGTCCGCCAGTTGGAGCAGGATATCGCCTTGTTGGAGAACAACATCGGATTCTTCTCCAAGTCGAAGAACGCCGAGGCGATGATCGCCGAGGTGCGGGCCAAGATCGAGCGGGCCAAACAGGAAATGCAGGCCGCTATCGAAAAAGTGAAACTCATCGATCAGGAGGAGAATAAGGAATAACCCGCCGAAGACGGTGTGTCATAACAGGCAAATTACTTCGTTATTATCGGTATTACGGCTCGATCATGTACGTCGGGTACACGTTCTTCGCCGTGAACCTCGATGCTTGGTATTTTTACCTGTTCTTATACATGTGAAAGGGGATGCGCCGAATTTCTCAATTTGACACATCCCTTTCCGGTGAGGAAACTTCTTTGTGGGGATAGCGGTGTATTTTATGTGAGTCCGGCCCTCGGAGCGGGAAGGTTTCCGGAGCGGTCTTCGAAAGCGGTTCCGGAACGATGTTTTAATAGGCAAGTGGAGAACCGGGCGTTCCGGCTTAAGGGTTGAAACGGAGCCGGATAAACGACGGTGCAAACAAAATAATTCGAAACAGATAATGAAACTCAGCAAACCCAAGTACATTTTCGTGACGGGCGGCGTGGCTTCGTCGCTCGGTAAAGGCATTATTTCGGCGTCGATCGCCCGCTTGCTGCAGGCACGCGGCTATTCGGTGACGATTCAGAAACTGGATCCCTATATCAATATCGACCCCGGAACCCTGAATCCTTACGAGCACGGAGAGTGTTACGTGACCGAAGACGGTGCGGAAACCGACCTCGACCTGGGCCATTACGAGCGTTTCACTTCGATTACGACCAGCCATGCCAACAACGTGACCACTGGTAAGATTTATCAGTGCGTGATCGACAAGGAGCGCAAGGGCGAGTACCTGGGCAAGACCGTGCAGGTCATTCCTCATATCACGGACGAAATCAAGCGCCGCATTCAACTGTTGGCGCAGCGCAAGGAGTACGATGTGATTATCACCGAGATCGGCGGAACGGTGGGCGACATCGAGTCGTTGCCCTTCATCGAATCGGTGCGTCAGTTGCGTTACCAGCTCGGAGCCCGCAATACGGCGCTGGTTCATCTGACGCTCATTCCTTACCTGGCCGCTTCCGGCGAGTTGAAGACCAAGCCGACTCAACATTCGGTCAAAACCTTGCTCGAGAACGGTTTGCAGCCCGATATTCTGGTGCTGCGCACCGAGCATCCGCTCTCTGCGGAGCTCAGGCGCCTTTTTTTATAATGGTTTCCACCGTATAACGATAGGGAAAATCCAAATCCCATAATTTAGGATGGCTGACTAACAAATTCTGAACTACTTCAGCTGTTTTTTCTTTATCAAGTTTCAACGTAGTCCGGGCCATCACCTCTTTACCTTCTGCTTTTACAATTTTTCCATCACCATCCAACAGGCGTTGCTGGACAATCACTGTTGTCGGTAACTCCATGGAGTTTTCGATAGTAGTGACAATCTTGACCGTTGCCTGGGATTCAGTTATCTCCGGTGTCGTAACATAAGTTCCCCACATTTTTACATGAACAGGGTTAGTCACTTGCAACCAGACATGCCGATAAATGCCGGAACCAGTATACCAGCGAGAAATTTCTGAATGATCTACCTTGATTTTCAAGTCATTACTCTCTCCATATTTCAGAAAAGGTGTTTGTAGAACATTATTATAAATCGTAGCATAAGTTGTCTTATGTTCATCAAAG
>OLOW01002374.1_pt1 | contig 12745 bp, 8 predicted proteins | sample 1672801 | NCBI WGS metagenome assembly OLOW01 (sample SAMEA3136725, study PRJEB25190) | human gut metagenome | biome: human gut; feature: human-associated habitat; material: faeces | place: Austria | collected 2013
CGGCTGTCGTCGCAGAATTACAGCACGGAGCACGACGCGAGCTATCCGATCCCCATCCAGGAAGGGCAGACCGTAAAGGTCTACTACCAGAGCAAGACCACGACGATTCCGATCTACAACTACCTGGACGGGCAGCACACGCTGTCAGACGGGTCCGTCTCCGGCACGATCGGCAATTCGTTTTTCCTGTCCATGTCCGGCACGCAGTACCAGACGTATTCGCAGGAGTATGAATTCCAGTATTTCAGGCTCGCGTCGGAAGGGTATGCGACAAATCACGCGGCGACGGAGACAATCCCCATTACGAGCGGGCAGGCCGTGCGCGTGTACTACAAGACGAAGATCACGGCAGTCGCACCATACATCAGCGGGGTCACGCTGACGAAGAACACGGCGACGGTCACGTGGGACAAAAACGGCGGCGGGTACGGAAGCTGGACACTCTACTGGGGAAAGACGAGCTATACGGCCATCGGCTCGCAGTCGATCGGCAGCTCACCGGTGACGGTCTCGGGGCTGGACCCGGGCACGACGTATTATTTCTGGATCGTCAACAAGGCCGGGACGGACTCGAAGACGTCCAACACCGTATCCGGCGAGACGAAGGCGCAGATCGCGGCCTTCGCGTGGACGAGCGACGATGCGTCGTATATCGCGGCGGGGAAGGCCGTGACATACCTGACGGCGGCGAGCTGGAACCGGCTGACGGCGAAGATCAACGAGGTCCGGGTCGCCAGAGGCTACGGGAGCATTTCCTTCACGACGGCCTACGCCGGGCAGACGATCACGGCGGCCATCTACAACGAGGCGGCAAACGCCATCGGGAATCTGACAGGCGCGGGAAGCGTCAGCACGGTATCGGCAGAGACGAAGCTGGAAGCGACGTACTTTGCAAACAGCTATTCTGCGCTCAAGGAAGCGCTCAACCGGGCAATCAGCAGTTATAACGGATAGGAGGAGCTATGAATATCACAAAAGCAGTGGTGCAGCTGCGGGGGCGGCTGATCGAGGCCATCAACGAGGCGGGGCTGCCGCCGGTCATCGTGGGCTTTGTGCTGGACGGGATCCAGAACGAAGTGGCAAGACTCACGGCGGAAGACCTGCGGAAGGAGGAAGCGGACAATGCAGACAGAGCAGATGCAGACGACCATGCAGAATGACACGGCGAGCGGGCTGACGGCGCGAAAGGCCATCGGCGAAGAGCAGGCCAGAAAGGCCATGGACACGCTGCAGAAATACCGGCAGGGCAAGAGCGCGCTGGAGGCGCGGGTCATTGCGTCGGAGGACTGGTGGCGCATGCGCAGCTGGCAGCAACTGGAGAAGGAACTATTAGTCTTCAAAGAGGAAAGCGCGATGGGGCAAGCAATGTTCTTTTCTCCGATAAAGACAGAACGTATATACAATTTACATCCTCCAGCGGAAAAAATACATGGATTGAATTAACTGGAAATAGAATCGGTTTTGGCACAGATGGAGTAGAGCGCGGCAGCCTGGACGCAAACGGCTGGCATGGCCAGGGAACAACAAATGGATAAAGAGGTGAAAATATGATAGAACTAGCAAACGGAATGAGCCTTCCAGAGGGTGCGGTTGTCCAATCGATAGTATGCCATATGGACAACGCCCAGGAATATTCAGCGATTGTCGAGCGCATACAATACGACAAAACCCTTCCGGTTATTGAGGTTTATTTATCAAGCGGCGGCGTCCCCTACGAAGTACCGGAAAATGCGACGGTTTCTGTCCGCCTCCGTAAAGGAGACGGTAAAGGCGTATATAATCCGGCACTTGGATTAAGCGAGGATCGCACAAGCTGCCCGCGCCGGTCATCCATCCATCGGGAAACAGCCTCTATGCATTTGACAGGGAGGGGAAGTATCTCTTCCGCTATACCGCGCCTGCGGAGATCGAAGCCATCGGGGTCGCCGGTGATGTGGCAGCGCTTGCCATCGGTAGAAATGTAAGAAACCATGACTACAAAGCTCATGGAGCAGCGGTCATTCGTCTTTCTGACGGGACGCTCCTCAATGAGTACCATACGAAAGGGCCGCTCCAGACGCTTGCGATTTCCTCCGATGGCCGCTACGTGGCCGGGATCGAAGTCCCCGCTGTCACGGCTGAGGGAAATCTCCTCGGAGCCTATCGGCTGCATATCTGGGATAGAGAGAAGTAAAAAGGTTCGGGGTTCAGGTAGAAGACTAAGAGACATCAGATATCAGACGCCAGACATCTGATATCTATAAAAGCAGGGATGAGGGACTAGAGACTAGGGATTAGGAGCCGCAAGTAACTGGTGACTAAGGATTAAAAGACTAAGAGACTAGGAGACTTCAGACTCTTACGTATCGTCATTTCGAGCGCGAGCGAGAAATCTTTGTCATTCGCGGTTAAACGGTCGATGTCAGGAAACCACAAATGGGAAGCCTGTTATCTGCCGACCTTCGGGCACTACCCCCGTTGAACCCGTTGAACCCATTGAAGCCATTCACTCTTTGCGCTATAATAGAAAACAAATTGTTTTTTATTTAAACATTCGAGGATACTATGATACGAAGATTTATGAAATATTATCGTCCCTACATGCACATTCTGATCTGGGTGATCGTAGGGACTTTTGCCATGGCCGGACTGGATCTGATTTTTCCGGTCGTGGTCCGTGAGCTCATCCATGACGTACTACCGGCGGGGGATATGCATCGGCTGTTTATCGGTTCAGGGATTCTTTTCGTACTCTATATCATCAATTTTGCGATCCAGTATGCGGTGCAGTACTATGGGCATGTCATGAGTGCGTCCATCGAGCACGACATGCGACGGGATCTGTTTGCTCATATCGAGAAACTTTCCTTTCATTACTTCGATAATGAGAAAACGGGGCAGCTGCTCTCCCGTATCACAAGCGATGTGACGGAGATCAGCGAGCTTTCTTTCCGAGGCCCGAATGATGTTCTCCTCTGCGGCGTCATCATGGCGGGGACACTCGTCGTGATGTTCGTCATGAACTGGCAGCTCGCTCTCCTCATCGGTGCGCTGCTGATTGCGAAGAGCATTCACACCGTGAAGGTGAATAAACAGATGAAGTCCGCTTTCCGGCAGAACCGAAAGAAGGCAGGGGAAGTCTCTGCCCGCGCAGAAGAAAGTCTTTCCGGCATCCGCCTTGTGAAGGCCTTCGCTCAGGAGGCCTTCGAGCTGGACCGTTTCGAAGAGAAGAGCTGCGAGCTCAGGGATACCCGTTTCGCTTCGAATAAGCTCATCGCTTATTTCTCCGGCGGCATCAATTTCTTCACCAACTTCATCAATGTGGCGGTGATCCTGGCCGGCGGCTGGATGATCAATGAGGGAACGCTCGCCCTTTCTGATTTCGTCGCTTTCCTTCTCTATGTGAATATCTTCATGCGCCCGGTCTTCCGTCTGACGATCCTCGCTGAGGTGTACCAGCGCGGCATGGCCGGTTTTCACCGTTTCGAAGAGATCATGCATACCGAGCCGTCCATCGAAGATCCGGAAAAGCCTGTCATGCTGCCCTCTGTGAAAGGGGACATTGATTTCAAGGATCTATCCTTCGGCTATGACCCCGGACATCTCATCCTGCATGATCTGGACTTTGAGATTCCTGCCGGAAAGACGGTGGCTTTCGTCGGCGAGACGGGGGCGGGGAAGAGTACGCTCGTCAGCCTGCTGCTTCGATTCTATGAACCGACAAAAGGCGAAGTCATGCTGGACGGTCATCCGCTTTCTGCGTTCCGCCAGCAGGACCTCCGAAGAAAGATCGGTATCGTGCAGCAGGATGTCTTCCTCTTCGGGGATACCATCGCGGAGAATATCGCGTATGGCCGCGAGAATGCGACGAAAGAGGAAATCGAAGAAGCCGCGCGTCTTGCCGCTGCGGATGATTTCATTCGCCAGCTGCCGAACGGCTATGAGACGAAGGTCGGCGAGCGCGGCGTGAAGCTTTCCGGCGGGCAGAAGCAGCGTATCGCCATCGCTCGCGTATTCCTCAAGAATCCGCCTGTCGTCATTTTCGACGAAGCGACATCTGCCCTTGATACCCAGACGGAGAAGAAAGTACAGAAGACACTCGATGAGCTTGCGAAAAACCGCACGACGATCATCATTGCGCACCGTCTCTCGACTGTCAGAAATGCGGATGTGATCTACGTCCTTGACCACGGACGCCTGATCGAACGCGGCAGCCATGAAGAACTGATGGCAAGGCACGGGAAATACTTTGCTCTGTATGAAGCGCAGAAAAAGAAAAAAGAAGATGAATAAGAGTGAAAAACGCCCTTCCCATTTTTGGGAAGGGCGTTTTTGCTTAAGGTTCAAGGTTCAAGGTTTTGAAAGGCTCGTTTGAATGAGAAATTGGAAATGAGAAATGTGAAATGTTGGTAGCGGCTTTACCGAGAATATATGGGGCGATGCTCGAAGTTTTTGGGGGATAACAGGCTTCCCGTTTGCCGTTTCCAAACATTGTCCGTCTGATTGCGAACGAAAAAGATTTCTCGACTTCGCTCGAAATGACGATACGAGAGTCTGATGTTTCCCAGTGACTAGTCACCAGGTACTAGTCACTCGAAGCTCCTAATCCCTAGCCACTTATCCCTGCTTTCAAACTTCATGGTTCAGGGTAAGCCCAAGGGGCGTGCCGTCCCTTTGATTGCGTGCGAAAGCTCTGCTCGAATTAGGAATTTGGAATGAAGGTGGCGGCTCCGCCACAAATATATATTTTGCAGCGAAGCTGCCACCACAACCTTGAACCCTGAACCCTGTACTCTGTACCTCTTTTTTTATTTATCTTCTTTACATGCCGCCTCTTCCATGTTACACTTTTCACAGTATACAAGGAGCGCGGACGAATCCGATGGCTGCTCCAGCGGGAAGGCAGACTTTGTTTTCCTAGATTACTCGTAAATGAGGGATGTAAATGTCACTTTATGTAAAAAAATTCGGCGGAAGTTCTGTTGCGACACCGGAAAAAATGTTAAATATTGCAAACCGTGTGCTTCGCGATCGGAAGCCGGGGGACAAGATCGTGATCGTCGTATCGGCTATGGGCGATACCACCGATGATCTCCTAGCACTGGCTTCGAAGGTATCGGATATCAATCATGGACGTGAAATGGATATGCTGCTGGCGACCGGTGAGCAGATCTCCATTTCCCTTATGGCGATGACTTTCAGAAAGCTCGGCGTCCCTGCTGTATCGCTCACGGGCTCGCAGGCGGGGATCATTGCGGGAGGGGCGTATGGCAAGGCGACCATCGATGATGTGAAGCCGGAGCGCGTCTTCAAGGAGCTGGAAGAAGGCAAGATCGTCATCGTGGCGGGCTTCCAGGGCCTTATGGAAAATGGCGATGTGGCGACACTGGGCCGCGGCGGCAGCGATGCGACGGCGGTGGCGCTTGCAGGTGCGATGCATGCAGATATGTGTGAGATCTTCACCGATGTGGATGGTGTATACTCTGCAGATCCGCGTGTCGTGAAGAATGCACATAAGATGAAAGAAATTACCAATACGGAAATGCTGGAAATGGCACGTCTGGGCGCTGGCGTCATGCAGCCTCGCAGCGTCGAACTCGGGATGAAATATCACATTCCGATCCATGTCAGATCTACATTTACGAATGATGAAGGAACGATTATCCGGGAGGTATGTATGGAAGGCTTGAACGAAGCGGTCAGAGGCGTGGCACAGGATGCTCATGCAGCTAGAATTGCAGTACTGGGACTCAGAAATGTGCCGGGCGTGGCATACAGTGTATTCTCTGCTCTCGCAGAAGACAATATCACGGTCGACATGATCGTGCAGAGCGTCAGAAACTCCAATGATGACAAGACGGATATCGTATTCACCATCGATGATACGGATATGGAAGATGCCAAGAGAGTCCTCGATAAGATGAGAGACGATGGCAAAGTGGAAGAAGTCATTTATGATGATGACACGGCCAAAGTCTCTGTCGTAGGTGCCGGCATGCTCGGCAGACCGGGAGTCGCTGCCCGTATGTTTGGCGCACTCGGCAGAGCCGGTGTCAATATTGACATCGTCAGCACTTCGGAAATCAGCATTTCCTGCCTCATCCTGAGAAAAGACCTGAACAAATCTGTACAGGCCATTCACGACGAATTCTTCCCACAGGACGAAAGATAATAAATAGATGCTTATGGAAAAAGCACAGGGATTTCCTGCGCTTTTTCTTGTGAATAAAGTAAGGAAAGGTTTTGACGGGTTTAGGGAAATACTGGTTAAACCGCAGAGTCTGCCTTTATAAGAATTTTTATACATAGCTTCGTCATAACCTTCCGTAAATAGCTCGCTATTCGCGTCAGGTTATTCCTTGTCATGCATAAAAAGAGGATAGCGCCGCAGTGTTTATTTTATAAATCATTGCGGAAAAGCCGCTGCCGCAACCTTTTGAAACTTTTGAACCTGACAACCCAAAACTATCAACCAATCAAGGAGAACGTATATGAAATGGAATGATGGAGACCTGGTACACGGATTCCGTGTCAGCCGCATGTCCCATATCGAAGAAGTCAATGCCGATGCCTACCTGATGGAGCACGTCAAAAGCGGTGCCCGTCTTCTGTATCTGGACAGCGACGATGATAATAAAGTCTTTTATATTTGCTTCCGCACGACGCCGGATAATTCCAAGGGGACACCGCATATCATGGAGCACTCGACGCTTTGCGGCTCTCGGAAATATCCGCTGAAGGAACCCTTCGTCGAACTCGCGAAAGGTTCTCTCAATACCTTCCTCAATGCGATCACTTGGCCGGATAAGACCATGTATCCGATCGCCAGCCGCAATATGGTCGATTTCCATAACCTGATGGATGTATATCTCGATGCGGTCTTCTATCCGAATTGCCTCAAGAATCCGCAGATCCTGATGCAGGAAGGCTGGCATTATGAGCTGGAGAATAAAGAGGCGCCGCTGACGTACAATGGTGTCGTTTACAATGAAATGAAAGGCGCACTCTCTTCACCGGAAGCGATCATGGAAGACCGCGCGACCGAGCGTCTCTTCCCGGATAATACCTACGGCGTGGAGTCCGGCGGGGATCCGGAAGTCATCCCGATGCTTTCTTTCCGTGAATTCACTGAATTCCACAGGCGCTTCTATCATCCGTCGAACAGCTATATCTACCTCTATGGCGATATGGATATCGAGAAGACACTGGCGTATATCGATGAGGAATACCTGTCTCATTTTGACCGCCGCCATGTGGACTCGGCCGTCCGCACGCAGTCCGGCTTCAAGAAAAGGGTATCCGCGATCTGCCCATATGGGATCGCAGAGCAGGAAAGCGAAAAGGGGAAGGCGATCCATGCCCTCTACATCGCAGGAAGCGACCATATGTCTACGAAAGAATCGCTCGCTTTCCGTATCCTGAACTATGTCCTGATCGATATGGATGGCGCACCGCTGAAAAAAGCAGTCATGGATGCCGGTCTTGGAAACGACCTGTCCGGCGGCTATTGTGACAGCTACAAGCAGCCGGTCTGGACCATCGAAGTGACAGGCTCGGAAGTGGAGAAGCAGGAACAGTTTGCGCAGGTCATCGACGGGACGCTCCGCATGCTCGCGATTGACGGCATTGACAAGGATATGCTCGATGCCGCGCTGAACCGCACGGAATTCACCTCGCGTGAAAATGATTATCAGGGACGTCCGAAAGGTCTTTTCTACGGCGTCCGTGCGATGGATCTCTGGCTCTATGACCGTGATCCGATGGCGGCACTCCGCTATATCGAAGATATCAAAGAGCTTCGCGAAGGGATCCGGGAAGGCTATTTTGAAAGCCTTCTCCTGAAGTACGTCATCAAGAATCCGCATCAGATCCTGATCACCATGAAGCCGGAGAAAGGACTGACGGAGAAGAACAATGCGGCAACGGCAGAAAAGCTCGCTGCCTACAAGATGAGTCTCACCGACGAGCAGCTCGAAGACATCATGGCATCCACCAAAGCACTGAAGGAGCGTCAGGCATCCATGGAAACAGAGGAGGCCCTGAAGACCATTCCGCTCCTGTCCCGCGAAGACCTGAAGCGGGAGATCGAGGAGGAAACGCTCGAAGAAGAGACAGTCTCGGGCATCCGCCACTTCCACTATGATATTCACACGACGGGCATTTCCTACGTCACGATGTATTTCGATCTCTATGATCTCACCGAGGAAGAGATCCCGTATGCCATCCTCCTTGCAGGGATGCTTCGCAGCATGGATACGGAAAAGCACAGCTACACCGAGCTCGCGCGGATTTCCAATGCATATACCGGCGGCATCAGCTTCCAGATTTCCTGCATCGGCGATATCAATGACGCATCGAAATATAAGCCATTCATGGTCGCTAGAGGTAAAGCGCTCACCTCAAAGGCCGAGCAGCTCATGGACCTTTTGGGGGAAGTCATCAATCATACGTCCTTCCGGGATACGAAACGGCTGAAAGAGCTTCTCTTGGAAGAAAAATCGGAATGGGATATGACGGCTTTCTCCCGCGGGCATAATCTCACCATGGGACGCCTTGCTTCCTATTTCTCAAAGACAGCGCAGTTTTCTGAGCAGGCCGGCATGACGTTCTACTATTTCTTGGCAGACCTTGTCAAGACATATGACAGTCAGGCAGAGGACATCGCGGAGAAGCTCTCGGCTGTCGCGAAGAAAATCTTCACGAGAAGCCATATGTTCTTGGCCACCACAGGCGAGAAGGAAGAAAAGCAGGCTGTCGATCGCTATCTCAGCCTCATCCTCGATGATATGCCGGAAGGGGAGAAGAAAGAAGCCCATCTTTTCGATTTCCAGCCCAAGGAAATCAATGAAGCTTTCCTGACCTCCGGCAAGGTCCAGTACGTCGCCAAAGGCGGCAATTTCCGCGACCATGGCTTTAGCTATACCGGCGCACTTCGTGTCATGGAAACCATCCTTCGCTATGAGTACCTCTGGAAGAAAGTCCGTGTCCTCGGCGGCGCGTATGGCGCTTTCACACAGTTCCTGCGCGATGGTACGTCGCTCTTCTGCTCGTACCGTGATCCGAATCTGAAGGAAACGCTCGAGGCATACAAAGGCCTTCCGGAATATCTGGAAACACTTGAGCTGTCCGAACGTGAAATGACCAAGTACGTCATCGGTACTATGGCAGCAGATGAGATCCAGCTCACCCCGTCCATGAAGGGCGAGCGCGCCATGCTCCACTATCTGAACGGCAACACAAGGGAAGACCGCATGCGGATCCGCAGTGAAATCATCTCCTGCGAAGTGAAAGACATCCGTGCCCTCGCGCCGCTCGTCAAGAGCATCATCGAAGATCCCTACATCTGCTGCATGGGCAGCGAGGAAAAAATCCAGCGGGATAAGGCTCTCTTCCATGAAGTCCTCTCGATGCCAGAGTAATGAAATGAAGGGGGCTGTGCCGCAGACTTTATGTGGAGACAGGGGATTGATGAGAGGATGGCATTTGCTCTTCAGCTATGTTGAACCTAATCCCTAATCCCTAATCTCTAGTCACAAGTCATTAGTCACTTTATGACCAAGGAGGCTCAAATATTTGAGCCTCCTTTCGTATACCTGAAAGGAGCCGCTATGCAGAGAGCCATTCGCACCCGTTTTGCGCCGAGTCCCACAGGATACATGCATCTTGGAAATATCTGGATCGCTTTTTTGAACTGGCTCTGGACACGCCAGCAGGGAGGGGCGATCGTGCTGCGGATCGAAGACATCGACCGGCAGCGAAGCCACGCCGAATATATAGCAGGAATCCAAGAAGACCTTGCATGGATGGATCTTTCCTACGACGAAGGACCCGGCGGGAATTATTCTTACGGGACGCCTGTCCAGAGTCTCCGATTTCCTCTCTATCAGGCCATCATGGATCGGTGGAAAGAAGCGGGGGAGATCTATCCCTGCTTCTGCAGCCGCGCCCGTCTCCACAGCATCGCCTCTGCGCCGCATGAAGGGGAGGGACTGCCGGTCTATGATGGGCACTGCCGCCGTCTGACCGCGGAAGAAGTCTTGGAAGGAGAAAAGGGAAAAGCGCCTTCCTGGCGCCTTCGCATGGAGGAAAGCTGCGTGTCTTTCACCGATCTTTTCTGCGGGGAGGAGACATGCGTGCTCCGTCCCGGCATCGATGACTTTGTTCTTCGGCGTGCCGATGGCATGGTCGCTTACCAGCTTGCTGTATCCGTCGATGATGCAGCGATGGGGATGACGCATATTTTCCGAGGAAATGACCTTCTTTCCTCGACCTTTTACCAGCTCTATCTGCTGAAAAAACTGGGAGTCGCACGCGCTCCGATCTACGGACACCTGCCTCTTCTTGTGGACGCTGAGGGAGTCCGTCTTTCGAAACGCCAGAAAGGACTTACCCTTCGTGAAATGAAGGCAGAGGGTAAGAAACCGGCGGATATCATCGGCCTTCTTCTTTATTATGCAGGCGCACTTCCAAAGCCGATGCCTGTATCCGCAGAGGAAGCGGCTCGGAATGTCGGTTTTGAGGAGCTGAAACACCTGTCTTTTCCGCATATCGTGGTGACGCAAGTCTGAAAAACGGCTATAATGAATCTATTGATGGTTATCCGGGAAAACGATGATGCGATTCACGATGGGATCCGTACTTTCCCAGAGGATCCGGTAAAGGAGCTGATTTTCATGATTCATATCACCTGTGAAGGCAGAAGTTTTGACTTTTTTGACGGTGCGACACCGCAAAATTTATGGAATATGGTCCGCGGTACAAGGGGGAAGGAGGCGGCGGTGCTGGCAGAGATGGATGGCGAGCTTCTTGATTTCCAGACACCGTTTCCCTCCGGCGGAGATGTGCGATGGATCCCTCTTTCAGCGCCAAAAGCGCACCAGGCGTATGTGAGAAGCGCGATCATGCTTCTCGTATGTGCTGTGGAAGAGATCTATGGAGAAGGGGCAGATGTCCTTGTGAAGCATTCGCTGGGGAAATCGCTGTACTGTGAATTCGAAGACGGTCATGTACCGCTCAAGAAGGAGCTGGACAGGCTGGCGGCACGGATGCGTGAGATCTCCGAAGAAGGACGCGACATCACAAAGCTCGTCGTCGGAAAGAAACGTGCGATGGCCTTCCTTCGTCTCAAAGGTCGCGAAGAGGATGCAGAGCTGGCAGGTGAGCTCGCCGGGAATACGATCAATGTTGACCAGTGCGGGCGCGTGATCGACTATTTCTTCGGCCCGCTTCTGCCGGATATGAGCTTCGTGCGGTTGTTTGCGCTGAAGTCTTATGCGCCGGGATTCCTGCTGCGTCTTCCGGATGAGGATTTTCATCTGCCTCAGGATGAAGCAGAGGATCCACTCTTTGCGAAGGTTTTCCTCGAAAGTCAGAATTGGTCCGAGCTGATCGGCTGCCAAAATCTGGCGCAGCTCAATGCGTCTATCGAGAATGGGAAAATTCTCGACTACATTTCCATCGCAGAAGCGCTGCATGAGAAGAAGCTGGCGGAGCTGGCAGATGCGATCTGTGAGGCGAAGCCCAGGATCCGCCTCGTCTGTACAGCCGGCCCCTCATCCTCCGGCAAGACCACCTTCATGAAGCGGCTCATCGTCCACCTGCAGGTGAATGGGGTACGCCCCGTCATGATTTCGCTGGATGACTATTTCCGGAATCGTGATGAAATGCAGGGAGAAGACTGGGAAGATATCCATGCGCTCGATCTGGACCGCTTCGAAGGAGATATCACCGCACTTCTGGAAGGAAAACCGGTGCGGCTTCCGACCTTCAATTTCATCACCGGGAAAAAGGAGTGGAATGCGCCGCCCGTCACGCTCGGGAAGGGGCAGCCGATCCTTGTAGAAGGGCTCCACGCACTGAATCCGCGCCTTACCTATTTTGTCCCCGGCTACCAGTGCATGCATATCTATCTTTCCGCACTGACGCAGATTACCATCAATCACCATAACCGCATATCGACCTCAGATACGCGCCTTCTTCGCCGTATGGTGAGAGATATGCAGTTCCGCGGAAATCCTCCGGAAAAGACGATCTCCACCTGGCCAAGCGTCCGAGAGGGAGAGGAACGGAATATTTTCCACTTTCAGGGACGCGCCGATGTCGTGTTCAATTCCGCTCTTCTGTATGAAATTCCGGTTTTGAAACAGATCGTAAAGCCGTACTTAGAGGAAATATCCAAGGACAGTCCTGCCTATGGGGAAGCCCGCCGCCTTTTGGAATTTCTCGCGCCCTTCCGTGAGCTGGATGCATCGCTCGTGCCGGATCATTCACTGCTTCGCGAATTTATCGGCTATCAAGGGCTGGGAAGGTCGTTCCTGAATCGGTAGGTTGCTGGGGACAACGGGTTCCATTGGAGCAAAGGGCGGTGCATCATAAAGAAGCGCCGCAAATTGGGGGGATTCGGATGATCCTTTGATCGGATATTTTAGGAATTGACAATCTCTAAAAATACGAGTATCATATGTACAGTGATCGCACTATGGAAACTTGAGAAGCCCATAGTCCGGAAGGCTCCTTCGGGAGCCTTTCGTTATTTATAGGGAAATATCTGGTAAGGCGGGATACCTTTGAAGAAAAAATGTTTTTTGACATATGATGAGCAAATTTCTTTTCTTGTCAGAGAAAAGGGACTCCATATTTCTGACCAAAATCATGCAAAGGCTCTTTTGCTTAAAACGGGATACTTTTCTTTGATTAACGGCTATAAAGAAGTTTTCAAACAACCAGAGACTGGGAAATTTAGGGACGGAATTGATTTTGAGAACAT
>OLOW01002375.1_pt1 | contig 12739 bp, 9 predicted proteins | sample 1672801 | NCBI WGS metagenome assembly OLOW01 (sample SAMEA3136725, study PRJEB25190) | human gut metagenome | biome: human gut; feature: human-associated habitat; material: faeces | place: Austria | collected 2013
CAGCAGATTCGGCAAAATGTAGCCTTCTTCTTTCTGAACCGCGTTCGCTGGATGAATGTAAAGGCTTTTATTATATGGGAAATCTTGTATAAACCGAATTTATAGAATAGGGGTAAAAAACAGTGGCAGCTTTAACACCAATGATGCAGCAGTATATGGAAGTGAAGAATCAGTACAAGGACTGTATATTATTTTACAGACTTGGTGATTTCTATGAAATGTTTTTTGATGATGCCCTGACCGCATCCAAGGTTCTTGAGATCACTTTGACCGGAAGGGACTGCGGACAGCCGGAACGTGCACCGATGTGTGGCGTTCCATATCATGCCTGTGATGTCTACCTAAATAAGCTGATCGAGAATGGTTTTAAGGTAGCAATCTGTGAACAGGTTGAAGATCCAAAGCTTGCAAAAGGCATAGTAAAACGTGAGGTTATCCGGGTGGTAACACCGGGTACAAATATGTCAAATGCAATTCTTGATGAAACAAGAAATAATTATCTGATGAGTATTTTTGAAAACGATGGTGCATTCGGAATCTCACTGGTAGATATCACGACCGGTGAGTTTAAGACAGCGAGAGTTCCATCCTTATCAAAGCTTACAGATGAGATCAACAAATATTCTCCTGCCGAGATCATCGGCAATCATTCTTTCATGAATTGTGATCTGGATTTCGTTTATCTGAGGGAGAAAATGAAAATTTCCATTTCTGAAGCGCCGGAGCATTATTTCAATCAAATGCTATGTGAAGATGCAATTATGAGGCAGTTCGGCGTTAATAATATGGACGGGCTTGGACTGAAGGATTTCCCTGACTGTATCTTATCCTCCGGAGTCCTGCTTCAGTATCTGCATGAGACACAGAAGAATTTCCTTGCACATATCAATCATATCGTGCTGTATTCCATCGACGATTTCATGATTCTTGATTCCGCAACCAGAAGAAATCTGGAGCTTTGTGAGACACTTCGTGACAAGCAGAAACGCGGTTCTTTGTTATGGGTATTGGATAAAACCAAGACAGCAATGGGTGCGAGAATGCTTCGAAGCATGATCGAGCAGCCTTTGATATATAAAAAGGATATCGAAGCAAGACTTGATGCAATAGAACAGTTAAATAATGATATGATCAATCGTGATGAGATGCGGGAATATCTGAACCCGATCTATGATCTGGAACGACTGATGACAAGGATTTCCCTACGATCCGCAAATCCACGCGATATGATCGCATTTAAGACATCCCTTTCATATCTGCCGTATATCAGACAGCTTTTACAGATCTATCCGGATGGGCTTCTTGCAGATATTTATGAGAAAATGGATGAATTACAGGATATTTATGACCTGTTAGAGCGTTCGATCAACGACGATCCTCCGATACTGATCCGTGAAGGCGGTATTTTCAAGGATGGTTATCTGGAAGAAATTGATACTTTAAAATCGGCAAAGACAGATGGCAAGACATGGCTTGCAGAATTGGAGGAACGGGAAAAGCAGAAGACAGGAATAAAGAATCTTCGCATCAAGTTCAATAAAGTATTTGGCTATTATTTTGAGGTGACTAATTCCTATAAGGATCTGGTACCTGAATATTTTATAAGAAAACAGACACTTGCAAATTCAGAACGATATACAACAGAAGAACTGGACAATCTTGCAGGTTCGATTCTTGGTTCTGAAGATAAATTATACGCACTGGAATATGAAACCTATATTGCGCTCAGAGATAAGATTGCGGGTGAGATCCTGCGTGTGCAGAATACAGCAAGACAGATTGCTTTATTAGACTGTCTCTGTTCGCTGTCATATGTGGCATCTGCCAATCAGTTTGTTCGTCCGGAGATAAACGAAGATGGTGTAATTGATATCAAAGAAGGTCGCCATCCTGTCGTTGAGAAGATGATGAACAACGGTATGTTCATATCAAATGACACCTATCTGAATAATTTTGAGAGCAGGATATCGATCATAACCGGACCGAATATGGCTGGTAAATCCACCTATATGCGTCAGACCGCGCTGATCGTGCTGATGGCGCAGGCAGGCTGCTTCGTGCCATGCGCGCAGGCGCATATCGGGGTGTGTGACCGCATCTTTACGCGCATCGGCGCCTCAGACAATCTGGCACAGGGGCAGTCCACCTTCTTTGTGGAGATGAGCGAGCTGTCCTATATTCTCAACAACGCCAGGGCGCGCAGTCTGATCATTTTGGATGAGATCGGGCGCGGCACCAGCACCTATGATGGTCTGTCGATTGCCTGGGCTGCCTGTGAGTATCTCTGCAATGATCACACCCATATCCGGACTTTGTTCGCGACACATTATCACGAACTGACGGTGCTGGAAGGTCAGCTTCCGGGCGTACGCAATCTGAATGTCGATGTCACAGAAGTCGGCGGCAATATCGTCTTCTTGCACAAGATCGTGGAGGGCTCCGCGAATCGCAGCTACGGGATCCATGTGGCAAAGCTGGCGGGAATCCCGAAGATTTTGCTTGAAAACGCGCAGGAAAAGCTCGCTGAGCTGGAGGGCAGCGCCACGAGCGCCGCAGGGATCGCACGCGTAAGCCGCAGCGCCGATCCATCGGGAACGGAAGGACGCGAGGACAGAGCAAAAACGCCTGCCTGTGAGGAGGAAAGCCAACTTTCAATGTTTTCCTTCGCGCCGAACCCGGTGATTGAAAAATTACGCGCGCTGAATTTGATGGAAATTACGCCGTCCAAGGCGTTTGCGATTTTGGAGGAGCTCAAGGCTTCTCTGGGAAAAGAATAAAAAGGAGTATGTTCTGACATGGTAGGACTTGGAACTTTAATCAACGCAGCAGCAATTCTCGCAGGTGGAATCATCGGGCTGTGGGGCGGAACATTCATGAAAGAACGACATCAGAATGCCATGCAGACCGCCTGCGGCATCAGCATCATGTTTATCGGAGCGGCAGGAGCCATGGGAAAAATGCTCACCGTCCATGATGACGTCATTACGTCCGGACAGAGTATGCTGATTACTGTTTGTCTTGTTTTGGGCGCGTTTATCGGAGAAATCATCAATATTGAAGCTGCGTTTGAACACTTTGGCGAATGGCTGAAGGAGAAAACCAACAACACTTCCGATGCCTCCTTTGTCAATGCCTTTGTAAGCGCTTCGCTGACGGTATCCATCGGAGCCATGGCAATCGTTGGCTCGCTGCAGGACGGGATCTTTGGAGACTGGTCTGTTTTGGCCACCAAGGGTGTGCTGGATCTGATCATCATTTTGGTGATGACCTGTTCGATGGGAAAGGGCTGTATTTTTTCTGCGATCCCTGTCTTTATCTTCGAAGGACTGATGACACTGCTGGCGGTCTTCATAAAACCGTATATGACGGAACTGGCTTTGAACTATATCGCGCTGGTCGGCTCAATCCTGATTTTCTGTGTCGGATTAAACCTCATATGGGAAAAAAAGATGCGCGTTGCGAATATGCTTCCGGCGCTGCTGCTTGCGTACCTCGCAGCGGTACTGCCGCTTGGAGCTATTTTGTGATCTTGTTCGACAATAGTATTGACTTCGACAGGATCCGGCATTATAATGGAATCGATATAAAGAATTTAATCTACCCAGTGCTTCTTCGGAAGGTAATAGGAAACCGGGTGCGAAGCCCGGACGGTCCCAGCCACTGTAACGGAGGATTCATCTGCAATATGTCATTGAGCGGATTTACGCTTGAGAAGGCGCAGTGTGGAAGTGATCCCGAAGTCAGGAAACCTGCTGGTCAAGAGTTTGATTGTGAGCTTCTGCTGAGAGTATCCATCGAACAATTTTGTTTGCATAAGAATCAATGATTTCTTTTTGTGGAATCAAAGACACTTAGCGTGCACATCAAGCTCTTGCTTATTCCAAATAGGCAAGAGTTTTTCGCTCTTTGAGCCTGCTTAGATTAAATGACAGGATTTTTTAGGAAAGAGAGGAAAAGAACTTATGAAAAAAAGAAAATTTTTATCATTAGCTCTGACAGTCGCTTTGGCTGCGACGATGGGAACTACTTCCTTCGCGTTCGCGGACACAGCGGCAAACACAACTACCACAGCAACAAAGACAGCAACTGATGTCGTTTCGACCGAAAAGGCCACCGACATCGTTACAGACCTTGGCATGTTTTCCCCTGCGAAGGGAAGCACGAAGGTTGAAATCGACAAGCTGACGGGTAAAGCAAAGGTAACGTTCACCACCACACCGCTGGCGAGAAAGTACACCAAGCTCGCGCTTGTGGAACAGTCCAAGACTGCCAAGACCAAAGAAAAACACGCTGTTTCTGCAGTCGTAACACCGGTAAGCGTTGACGGCGTCGAAAAATATGTCAGCACCTTTACGGTCGAAATTTCTGCCGCGGACCTTGGCAAAGCACTGCCAATCAGCATGTATCAGGTATTCACCAAGGCTTCCGGTGAAAAGATTGACGGTTGGTACAGCTTTGAAGCGCAGCACTACTTGACTGTAAAATTTACGCCGGAACTGGTAACAAACCTGACCAGCGCAATCTACTATCAGGAAAGAACCGCCGGCACCGACGTACTCTGCGAAGCAGCAGGAAGAGGCTGGAATACCTTGACCGATGCGGAACAGAAGCAAGTCACCGGTTTTGCTTACTATCTGGAAGAAGGTGAAGAAAAGGGCGGCTATGAATATTTCGCGGAGGATACCGGCGACGCTTCCAAGGATGATCCGCTGAATCAGGATAAAATCGGCAGCTACGAAATTCTGGTAGGCAGCTTCGGCACCAGCTACAACGACAACCGTGTCGCAACCATCGGCGCGATCGAAAAGGCAGTCGCAAAAGCAATCCCGAACTTCTCCGTCAGAAGAGGCTTCACTGCACAGATCATCATCAACCACATTCAGGCTAGAGATAACGAAAAGATCGATAACGTAGAACAGGCTGTTGAGAGAGCTATCAAAAACAAGGTGCAGGTTCTGGTCGTACAGCCGACCACGCTGATGAGCGGCGCGGAATTCGATGAACTCAAGGAAACCGTTCAAAAATACGAGAGCAAGTTCAAACAGGTGATCTTCGCAACACCGATCTGCGATACCGACGCGGACAGAACCAAAGTATCTGACGCGGTTTATAAGGACGCTGCCGCAAAAGCCGGCTTTGAGACGGTTGATGCTGCGAAGGCTGACAAGGAGACCGCGTTCGTATTCATGGGACACGGCACTTCCCACTCCGCAAAAGAGCTTTATACGCAGCTGCAGGAAAAGATGACAGAACTTGGATATACCAACGCTTTCATCGGTACGGTAGAAGGCAATCCGGAATCCACTTCTCTGGAAGCTGTGGTTGCGGCTGTGAAGAAAGCTGGCTATAAGAAGGTCGTTCTGCGTCCGATGATGGTTGTCGCGGGTGACCACGCCAATAACGACATGGCAGGAGAAGAAGACTCCTGGGCATCCGAGTTCAAGGCAGCGGGCTTCAACGTATCCTCTCAGATCATCGGTCTGGGTGAACTGAAAGAAGTCCAGGATATCGTTGTCGCGCACGCGAAGGCAGCGGTAAAGAAAGCGGCTATCGCAAAAACAACCACTTGCAAGCTGACAGCAGGCACCAAGAAGATGACGGTTGCCATCTCCGCGAAGAGCGGTATGTCCGGCTACCAGTACAGATATGCGACGACAAAGAGCGGTCTTGCGAAGGCTGCTGTCAAGACAGCTTCCTCCAAGAAGGTAACGGTAAAGAAGCTGAAGTCCAAAAAGACTTATTATGTACAGGTAAGAACTTACAAGAAAACCGCAACAGGCAAGAAGGTTTACTCCGCATGGAGCACCGCGAAGAAAGTAAAAGTAAAATAAGTTTAACTTAGGAAATTATGCAGAGGGGCGGGCGGTGTCTGCCTCTCTGCTTGTATGGAGAAATAAGATGAAAAAGACATTTCAAAAATGGATCAGCGCGCTTCTGTGTGCCGCCATGGTCGCGGCAGGCAGTGTATGCGCGTTCGCGGATACGGAGAACGCGAAGGATACTGCGGCGCTTGTGGATGGCAGTTACACCGTCGGCGCGGCGACCGACACTACCGGCGCGGGCAGAATGTTTCACATCGCGCAGCAGGATAACAATACCTGCAAGCTGGAGGTTCAAGACGGCAAGATGACCGCGATCGTCCGTTTGAACGGACAGGGCTATGATAAGCTTTATCTCGGTACGGCGGCAGACGCGCTTAAGGCGGCAGAGAGCGCTTATCTCCCTTATGAGAAGGACGCGGAAGGCATGTACACCTTCCGGATTCCGGTGGAAAGCTTCGATACCGTCATGAAACTTGCGGCCTACGGGACAAAGGGGAAGGCATGGCACGACCACAATATTGTATTTTATAAAGATGTTCCCGCAGCTCCAAAGGCAGAGTTTGAGGCCGTTTCCGGCACTGTAACCGTAAAGTGGAACAAGTCCGCGGAAGCCGGTATCTACGGCTATGAGGCCGAATACGCGACGTGTGAGGATTTTTCCGACAAAGAGACAGTCACGATACAGGGAGCCTCTAAGACTTCCCAAAAGCTGTATTTGGAAAGCGGAAACACTTATTACCTGCGCGTCAGAAGTATCAAGAGTGTCAATGACAGCAAGGTTTATTCTGTGTGGAGCGATTCCGTTGTCTGCAAGACCGGCAAGCTCAGCAAAACAAAGCTGACCTCTGTCGCCGCAGGAAAGAAATCCGCAGCGATCAAATGGACCAAAAAATCGGGTATCAGCGGTTACGAAGTCCAATACAGCACGAGCAGTAAATTCGCAGCATCCAAGACGAAAACCCTGCAAGTTTCCAAGAGCGCGGTCTCCAAAAAAGTGACCGGTTTAAAATCCGGAAAGAAATACTATTTTAGAATCAGAACCTACAAAACTGTGACAAACGGCAAACGCTGCGCGAACTGGTCCGCGGTAAAATCCGTAAAGGTAAAATAGCAGCCTTGGAGGGGCAGGATGAGAAAAAGAAAAAATATGCTTCTCGCGGCGCTGCTGGGCCTGCTGCTGATCTTCACGCAGCAGGCGGCAGCGTTCGCGACGGGAGAAGAGACAATTTTATCAGGGGAAACGCAGATCTCTCAGACAGCCGCCGCGCCGCTCGCAGACGGAACCTACTCGATTCCGGCAGAGACGGATCAGCGCATGTTCTATCTCGTTTCGGATGAAGATGGCAAAAGAACCGCGCGGCTGACGGTCACAGGCGGACAGATGACCGCGACTTTTTCGCTGACCGGAAGCGGATATGATAAGCTATACATGGGTAAGGCAGAGGACGCGCCGAACGCTGAGGCGGCGCTGCTCAGCGCTTATACCGTCGTAGACGGGAAATATACCTTTACCGTACCGGTATCCGCGCTGGATCAGCCCCTGGATATTGCCGCGCACGCGGTCAAATCCGACAACTGGTATCAGCATACCATCAGCTTTTACAGCAGCGAGAAAGCAAAGGAAGAGTTAGAAAACAAGCAGGAGCCGGGCGCAAAACCTGACTCTGATCAAAATAAAGACAATCATGCCTCAGGCAGCGGCAAGACGGAATCCGACAGTGAAGAGAAGCCTGCCGATAAAGAAAAGGATGACAATCCGCAGAGCGGAACGCAGAAGATTACACAAAAATCCGGTCTCGCGGACGGCGTTTACACCTTAGATCAATTCAGCTGGTCAGGCGGCTCCGGCAGACTTGCCTATATTGCCTGCGGCAAGATTACTGTCAAAAAAGGAAAGGCTTACGCAACCATTCGTTTCAGCAGTTCCTCCTACGATAAGGTGCGCGCGGGCGGCAGTGTTTACGCGAATACGGGAAGTTCCGAGTCCACGTTTACGATTCCGGTCAAGCTCAACGCCAACAACGAGATTTCGGGCAGAACGGTCGCGATGTCCGCGCCGCATTGGATCAGTTACACGATCTACCCCTATCTGGCGGAAGCCGAAAAAGCGGCTGGCGGCGTGAGCAAGAAACCGAAGGATAAAGCAGAGAAAGCAGGAGAGTCTGCCGACGCGAAACTTGAGATCATCGGTTTGGGCGAAGCCGAACAAATCCCGATGCGATACGCGAAATACTGCGAGCTTTATCGTTACGAAAACGGCGTGAAGCTGCTGCGGATCGATATGAGCGAGGATTCCATCCTTTCCTATGAAAAGAATAGCGACAAAAAGACAACCGAGGCTGTGTACGACGAAGAAGGCAAACGCATCGCAAAGTCGCAGAGCGAGATTACGCAGGAGCTGTATCGCAGCAGTACCGTCAGCTATTTGCTGATACCGGAAGGCATTGAGGTTCCGGCTGGTCTTGAGAAGGAAATGATTTTGGTTTCCGTTCCAACGGGAAGAATCTGGTCCTCCTCTCAAGCGGCAAACCGTTTTCTTAGGGAATTGGGCTGTCAAAGTCTTCTGCTGACAGGCGAGGGCAATGCAGAGAACACTGACGCCGCACAAGCCCCTGATTTTAAAAAAATCGTACAGGAGGAAAACGACTTCGCGATCTTGCCATCATCGATGCTTGCTGTCGATCAAGCAGACGGGGAAGCAGCGCGTGAAGCAAAGCAAACGCAGCTCGAAACGCTGCAAAAACGGTTCGCGACCCTCGGCATTCCTGTCCTGCTGGATCGTTCGGCAGACGAAGCGAGCCTTGAGGCAAAGGCAGAGTGGGCAAAGGTTTACGCGGCGCTCTGCGGAATGGAAGAAACAGAAGCGGAGAAAGCCTGCAGCGCGATGCTGGATGCGGCGTTTTGGGACAGTCTCACAGCGCAAATTTCCGAAGCCGGCGCAAGCGAGGCTGCTGAGGCGGAAGCCGAAACAGAGCAGAAGCCCGGCGGTTTCCCAATATGGGGGATGTTTGTCGTCGTGATGCTCTTGCTCGCGGGCGCAGCGATGGTGATATTAAAAAAGAAGAGGAAACCATGATGATGCAAAAAAAGTCAAAAAGAAAACTACTGAGCCTGCTGTTGTGTCTGCTCCTGAGCGCGGCCTTGTTAAGCGGCTGCGGCGGGGGTGACAGTGAGACAGGGCAGGGCGGCAGTGATGCGAACGACAGAGGCATACCGGAGATTGCAGGACTGACCTACGAAAAATCCATAACTTTTGACTACGCGCGTTGTCTGGCAATTGATCAGTACGAGGGCGGTTACAGTCTAGTCGATGTTTTTGACGACGCGAAATATCTGGTCGTGCCAGAAGGCGGCAGCGTGCCGAAGGAGCTGGATGACAGCATACAGATCATTCAGCTGCCGCTGCAGCATATTTATCTGGGCGCGACGGCGGTCATGTCCCTGTTTGACGCAATCGACGCTCTGGATCATGTCTCCATGACCGCGCTGAAGGAGTCGGGCTGGACCGTTGAAAACGCCGCGAAACGGATGCGGGAGGGAAAGCTCGTCTATGCCGGCAAATACAACACACCCGATTATGAATTGATATTGGCGCAGGGCTGTGAGCTTGCCATCGAGTCCACCATGATTTATCATACGCCGGATGTCAAGGAAATGCTGGAAGAATTGGGCGTACCTGTTTTGGTCGATCGTTCCAGCTACGAGTCCAATCCGCTGGGGAGAACCGAATGGATCAAGCTTTACGGTGTACTGACCGGAAAAGAAGAGGCAGCGAACGCATTCTTTGAGAAACAGAAGGAAAGCGTGGCGGAGCTCGAAAACTACAGCAGCACCGGCAAAGTTGCCGCGTTCTTCTATTTGACTACGGACGGTAAGGTGGTAGTCAGAAGCTCTACGGACTATGTACCGTCGATGATCAAGATGGCAGGCGGCGTGTACGCCTTTGACGGCGTGGTGGACGAGGACGGCAAAACCTCCGTATCCATGACCATGGAAAGCTTTTATGAGAAAGCGCGGGATGCGGATTATATCATTTACAACGCCAGCATTGACAGTTCGGTAAAAACCATCGAAGACCTCATCAAAAAAGACGAAGTTTTGAAAGAGTTCAAGGCAGTTAAAAACGGCGCGTGTTATACGACCGGAAGCTCGATGTACCAGAGAACGGATGTGATTGCCAACATGATTTTGGATTTTCATAAGGTCTTCACCGGACAGGATACCGATCAGCTGGAATTCCTGGAAAAAATGAAGGAATCGGAGTAGGAATATGACAGATTTCGTAAACAGCAAAGGGGAGCGCGCGCGTGCGCCGGAGAGCTTTCACAGGGAGCTCGCCAGACGCCGTCTGCGCTGGACGATGGTTTTTGTAATCTTGGCGGCAGCGTTCGTTTTGATTACGATTTTGAACATCAATACGGGAAGCGTGCATCTGTCCGCCGGAGAAATCGCGAAGGTCATCTTCAGCAAGGAAGGCAGCAAGACCCAGATGGATATTATCTGGCGCATCCGCCTGCCGCGGATTTTGATGGCTGCCATTTTGGGCGGGGCATTGTCCCTTTCCGGCTTCATGCTCCAGACTTTCTTTGAAAATCCGATCGCGGGGCCTTTTGTGCTCGGCATTTCGTCGGGCGCCAAGATGGTGGTTGCGCTGGTCATGATCTTTTATATGCGGCAAGCCATCAGTCTTTCGTCCTACGCGCTGATTTTCGCGGCCTTTATCGGCTCACTGATCGCGACGGGCTTCATTCTTCTGGTTTCCCGAAAGATCCGCAATATGGCGGCGCTTTTGGTCGCGGGGATCATGATCGGCTATATCTGCTCGGCGGTGACGGATTTTGTCGTAACCTTTGCCAGCGACTCAGATATCGTCAACCTGCATAACTGGTCGCTGGGGAGTTTTTCGGGCATGACTTGGAGTAAGGTTTCCGTCGGCGCGACAGTGGTCGGCATCGCTTTCGCCGCGACCGTCTGCATGTCTAAGCCGATCGGCGCGTTTCAGCTGGGAGAATCCTACGCGCAGAGCATGGGTGTGAATATCAAGGTATTCCGCGCCCTGCTGATCCTGCTTTCCAGCCTGCTTTCGGCTTGCGTGACAGCCTTCGCGGGACCGATTTCCTTCGTAGGCATCGCGGTACCGTTTATTGCCAAGGCATCTTTGGGGACCTCGAAACCGCTCGTGGTCATTCCGGGCTGCTTCCTGTGCGGTTCGGTCTTTTGTATGCTCTGCGATTTGATCGCCCGAACGGTGTTCGCGCCTGTGGAACTGAACATCAGTACGGTGACATCGATTTTCGGTGCGCCGATTGTAATTTATATGATGATAAGAAAGCGCAGCAGAATTTGATGAACAAGTATTTTACCTTCGATCGGCTTTCCGTCGGATATCAGGGAAAGCCGCTGATTCGGGATATCTGTTTTGATATCCAAAAAGGAGAAATCGTCACGCTGATCGGACCGAACGGCGCCGGGAAGTCCACGATTCTCAAAAGCATCACCCGCCAGCTGGAGCGTATCAGCGGCGGCGTGATTTTAGACGGTACGGACATTCAGGCGATGTCCTATAAGGCGCTGGCCTCACGCATGGCTGTCGTTTTGACCGACCGCATCAAGGCGGAGCTGATGACCTGTCACGATATCGTGGCAAGCGGACGCTATCCGTATACCGGCAAACTCGGGATTCTGACCTCTGATGATGAGCAGAAGGTGGAGGAGGCGTTGGCTATGGTGCATGCCGGGGAACTCGGTATGCGGGATTTCGCGAATATCAGCGATGGACAGCGGCAGCGGGTGCTGCTTGCCAGAGCGATTTGTCAAGAGCCGGATGTGATGATTTTGGACGAGCCGACTTCCTTTTTGGATGTGAAATATAAGCTGGAGCTTTTGTCCATCCTGCGCCGTATGGCAAAGGAGAAAAATATTACTGTTATCATGTCTCTGCATGAAATCGACCTTGCGGAAAAGATTTCCGATAAGATTATCTGCGTCAGCGGAGAAACGATTTTTGCCTATGGCGCGCCGGAGCAGATTTTTCGGGAAGAAACGATCCGCAGCCTCTATCACATTGACAACGGGTATTTCGACCCGGTGTTCGGCAGCATCGAGCTGCCGCGGCCGGAGGGAGAGCCGCGCGTCTTTGTGATTTCGGCAGGAGGCAGCGGGATTGAGATCTATCGGAAACTGCAGAAGGAAAACATTCCGTTTGCCGCGGGGATTCTGTACCCGAACGATATCGACTATCAGCTGGCAAGATTGCTCGCCGCGGAAGTCATCACCGAAAAGCCTTTTTGCGCCATGTCGGAGGAAACGTACCGGCGGGCGCTCATGTGCATGAACGCCTGTGAACGGGTCATCTTTGCCGATACCGCGGCAGGCGATATGAACCGAGCCGTTTTCCGGCTCAAGGAAGAAGCGGAGAAAGCAGGGAAACTGATTTGCTATGAAACATCAGACCGGAATTGAAGCCTATTATATCATCAAAAATAATCAAAAAATGCGTTTCGGCTATACCACCGGAACCTGTGCGGCTGCCGCAGCCAAAGCAGCCGCACAGATGCTGCTGAGCGGTGAAAAAACAGATTTCGTGGTGCTGACGACGCCTAAGGGCATTACGCTCAATCTGGAAGTGGTCGATTGCGTCATGGCACAGGCGTTTGTGTCCTGCGCGATTGTCAAGGACGCGGGTGATGACCCTGACGTAACAGATGGCATACGGATTTACGCCCGGGTGGAGCGAGCGGAAACAGGCTTTCATCTTGCCGGGGGCGCAGGCGTCGGCAGGGTGACGCGGCCGGGGCTGGAGCAGGCGGTCGGGGAGGCCGCGATCAACCGCGTGCCGCGGCAGATGATCACCGAGGCACTGCAGGAAACCGCGGCGGCATACGGCTGGCAGGGTGGTCTGTACGCAACGATTTCTG
>OLOW01002376.1_pt1 | contig 12737 bp, 10 predicted proteins | sample 1672801 | NCBI WGS metagenome assembly OLOW01 (sample SAMEA3136725, study PRJEB25190) | human gut metagenome | biome: human gut; feature: human-associated habitat; material: faeces | place: Austria | collected 2013
GCAGCATTTCCTCATTGGTCTTTCTGGACACCTTATGGCGCAGAAATTTGAGCGGATCAAAGCCAGGTACCTTGTTCAGTTCTGCCACTGCCGGAATTGTTTTGTACATCATAGGCATCGGATTACTTTTTTCATTCATGTTGGAAACTCCTTTCTGACATAAAAATAGGAGACGCCAAGTGCCATTTCTGCACCTGACCTCTCTTTTTTAACTTGCGTTCTTTAATTGCTCTTCCAACGCAGCCGGAATGGGGATGCCGGCTTTCTTTGCGTAGGCTTTGAAATACATCTGGATGCGCATACCCAGTAGCGTATTTCGCTTGCCGATCTCATTACGATGGATTGCCATAAACAATACCTGTTTCTGCCCAATCAGCACCACCCGCTTTTTGGCACGCGTGATTCCGGTGTAGAGCAGATTACGGTACATCATGATGGTGTGCGCTTTGAGCAGCGGCATAATGACGGTCTCATACTCAGAGCCCATAGCCTTGTGGATTGTAGTGGCATACGCCAGATCCACATTGCTCAAATCATCTACGCCGTATTCCAGTGTTCTGCCAGCGCCAAAATCCATGCCGATTTTTTTACCCTGGTCAGTGTCCTTAATATACCGGATGAAGCCCAGATCTCCATTAGAGACCTTTTCTGTGTTCTTGGTCTGCATGATGCGGTCATTGACCCGGAAGATCCTGGGGCCAAACTTGATTTCTTCCTCCGCAGAGCGGAATGGGTTGACCAATTCACGAATGGTTTCATTCAGCTGTTCCGACGACGCGGCGCCTTCTGAACGGAAAGGTGAAAGAATCTGCACATTCTCAATGCCACTCTCCTGTATCTCCAAACAATACCGTTCTGTAATCTTTTCAGCGGTGTCTTCCTGACTATCACCAGACACGAAAACAAAATCCGGTCCATAAAACAGTTTGGTATTGCCCTCGTTGATAAATTTGGCGTTATAGGCAATCAGACTGTCCTTCGACTGACGGAAAATCTGATCCAGCACCGTTACCGGGACGATTTGGGTCTCGATGATCTCACGGAAAACATTTCCGGCTCCTACGCTGGGAAGCTGATCTGGGTCGCCTACCAGCACGATTCTGGCATTTGCCTTCATGCGCTCAAAGAATTTCTCGGCAAGCCACATATCCACCATGGAAAACTCATCCACAATGATTAAATCGGCCGACAGTGGCTCTGACTTTCTGTTCCGGCTACCCTCATCCTCTTCACTGGTCAGTCCCAGACCACTGTGTAATGTCCGGGCATCCTCAAAGCCGGTGCTCTCCGACATCCTGCGGCTTGCCCGACCGGTAGGCGCCATAAGAGCAATTTTGCCATCAGGGTGCAGCCGCCGGTAAACCTCAAGTATCGTCCGCAGCACTGTTGTTTTACCAGTACCAGGAGAACCCGTAATCACTGACAAGCCATGCCTAAATGCTGCATAGACCGCAGCCTCCTGCTGTGCAGACAGGCGCAGCCCCATTTCAACCTTGACCTGTTCCAGCACCGGCGCAATATGCTCTACTGGCATCTGGGCGACCAGACGCTGGGCGATCCGGCGCGCCGTTTCGTCCTCTTGGGCAAACACTCTGGGAAGATAGATATTATCCTTCACAGAAACGATTGCTCCATTCAGGATCATTTCCTGCATCATATCCCTGACTTCCTGCTGATGCAGGCGAAGCTCCGGTACAGGTATCTTCTCATTGAGCAGCTTCAGCGCTGATTTCTCCAGTTCTTCAGAACTGATGTACAGATGGCCTCGTTTACTCTTGCCTTCATCTAACGCACAAAAGACAGCCCCTTTGATACGCATAGGGTCATGGAGATCACCCCCGCTCTTTTGTACGATTGCATCTACCCGCCGAAATCCAAAGCCGGAGATCTGGCAAAGCTCAAATGGGCTCTTTTCCAAAATCTCTACGCTGGTTGGGCCGAAATATTGATATATTTTCAATGCTGTCTTGGGAGTAATCTTAAATGGCGCCAGCAAAGTCATAATTCCTTGGAGCATACGGTTTTCTGCATAAGAGGCTCTGATGTCCTCCAATTTATTTTCCGTAATACCCCGGATCTCCAACAGCCGCTCCGGCTGGTGTTCCAGAATATCCAGTGTGGCCACACCGAACCGCTCCACAATGTCTGCGGCAGTTTTAGGACCAATCCCTTTGATAAGCCCGGAGGCAAGATAGCCCTCTACGCCGTTTTTTGTTCTGGGCACAATTTCACGCCACTGCTCCACCTGGAGTTGGACACCATACTTGCCCTTTGTCCATTCACCATCCAGTTCCAGCTCTACCGCATCTGTCCGTGGAATCTCATACCCCACAGCTGTAAAGCGGATCAAATGGTCTTTGTACCGTCTGTTTGACCTGGCCTCGGCAGGCACGCTCTGGTCTGCGGTCTTTACACTGACGATACAAAACTTATTGGCAGGATTATAAAAAATCGTCCCGTCGTAGGTTCCAATACAATTCATCCTTTTTTCACCTCACTAAGCGGCCTCCATAATTGAGGCTCTAACGCTGAACCGTCTGGATTCGGATACTGTAACAAACTGCTCGTAAATATCCGGATGCTCCAGTTTCAACCGAAGCAGGTTATCCTTGTCGATGATGGACTTGCGAACAGGGGTATAGGTAACCGTATAGTTCACGCCCTCCTGCTCACAGATCGCAGTACAGCTGGTACCCATTTCCGCAATCAACAGGGCCTTCAGACGCTGAATATCCTTGTCGATTTCTTTGGAGTACACCTCTGCATTTTTCTTTTCATCCAGAAGACGCAAATACTGCATGAGTTTTGCAGTCATATCCAGGTCGAGTGCAACGGCCGGAGCATTTTTATCTGCCGGACCAAAGTGTTTGCGTGCGCTCTCAATGATCAAGGCCCCACTTTCTGTATAGGGCGGCGGCACATGGCGCTGCACATGGTTTTCCCAGAAATACTGCTCCAAAAAGACCATCTCAGCCTCGTACTCGAAATCACGTTTGACCTCCCGGATAATAACTTCTTCCTCGTTGTTACCATACAGGCAGCAAAAGAAACATCGGTCAAGATCCGTTACCGCCATATAATGACGCCCCTGAGATTCATAGTAGACTGGAACCGTCTCCTTCCCATTCATCCACCAGTTATCTCTGGCATTATAGTTTGTGGTCTTGATCTCAAGGATTGCTGTGGTGCCATCCGGCAGTTCCACAAAGTAGTCCACATCAGCCAGCATCCAAGGATACTGTGGGTGCTGGAACATCTTTTTGATCTGGTAGACCCGATATCCAGTTTTCCGCTCGAATATCTTTGCTACCAGAGGCTCCAGCAAATGCCCCATTTCCATGGCAACCCAGTTGCCCTCATCATCTTCCACTGACGCTATGTTCAGTTTGTCGTAGTACAGATCCCTGGCTGTCCGGAATGGAGAAGTGCCAAAAATCGCCGATACATCGCTGCCGCCGATTCCACGGCGCCGGTAATCCAGCCAGTCTTCTTCTGAAAGATCTGCCGTTTCTACCAGCACCAGCGGTTCATACCGCTTTCGTTCAGCACTATTGCTGCCAGACATATCAAATCCCCCTTCGTGATCTTCGGGGCAAAATAACCGCCCTCGTCATTGGTGCAACATTTCGTAGCCGGAGCGAAGATACTGCCTGTCTCTTCATCTTCCAGTCCGTGGAGTGTGCCGACTTGACCCGCCGACCATTCTGCTTTCTTTTCTGCTTCACATTCATGTACATGACCTGCCTTTCTCAGTTTTGATTTATCCTTAAAGCCCTTTCAGGCTTACAGGCAATAAAAAAGCGAGAATGACAGACGGCATAAAGCCTGGTGTCCATAGTTGCCTATGAACCGGTGTCATTCTCGCAATGGTGGGTAAATCCCGTAAAATAAAAAAGCCAGTAATATACCGGCCTGAAAAGGCGCAGTGATACTACTGACACAAGTACAAACTTAACAGCGTGTGCAATGCAGTCATTACTCCGCAACACAAGCCCTAAAGCCTGTGTACCCTGACGGGCAACGCACAAAAATCAATTACATTGCAATTTTAACACAATATATAGTGTTTGTCAATTCCAACATTCTATATATTGATTTTTGGATTTTCTTTAAATTTTCTTTCCTCTTTGCAGAAGTTCTTTCTTCCCAGCCTATTTATAGGATGTATCGGATCATTTGGTAATACCGGATGATCCCTACGCTCTTTTAGTACCTTGACAAGTTCATAACCTCTATGGGGAGTTATACAGGAATTCTGGACAGTGTGCGATGACCACAGAAGCGCGCCCATAATCGAAATGCTGCACAGCAGCAGCCTGAAATACACGGCAGAACCGTTCTGGCGTAGGAAATGGCCCCATTAGAGTTCTTTTGTTTTTCAATACCTCCTGACCTCAAGACCGTTTTCATTGTTTTTGTTGAAAACCTTCTTCTACAAATCGTAAGGGATCATTGTAATCGAAAAAAGGAGGACGATTATGGAGAAAAGAAAACCGAATGACCTACCGCCGGAGCAGTGCTTGGCTGTTGATACCGATACCCTTTGCAAACTGTTGTGCTGTGGAAGACACACTGCGGTACAGATTGGGGATCTTGCCAATGCACGCATTACCATGAACACCCGTGTCCTATGGAGTGTCCAGCGTATCAAAGAATATCTTTATGATATTTCCGGCTAAATAACCATGCCAGTAAGGCGCACTACACTTTTATAATCAGGAGGTACCAGTAATGGCAAAAGTGAGAAAAGACAACAAAGGACGAAATCTTCGGCCCGGAGAAACACAACGGGCAGATGGCAGCTATATGTATGTCTACAAATTAGGCACTAAAAAGAAATATCTTTACGACTCCGATCTCGCAAGTCTTCGTGTCAAAGAAAAGCAGATCAACAAAGATAAGGATGATGGCATCCGTACTCAGGAAGCCATGAAGCTTACCCTGAATGATATGTTCAAGGTCTACATGAATAACAACATCAAACTGAAGCCCTCCACCAGAGCAAATTATCTTTACCTGTGGGACTTCTATGTGAAAGAAGAGCCTTTCGCTAACATGCCTCTGCCACAAATCCACAGAAGTGATATTCTCGCGTTTTATACCAAACTGCTGAAACACGGTTTTGCTATCAACTCACTGGAGAGCATCAACACCATTGTTCACCCTACGCTTGAAATGGCCGTGGACGACGATTACATCCGCAAAAATCCCAGCAAGGGCATTTACCGCAAGCTCAAGACGGACGGCAGCGCTCCAAAGCCTAAACGGCGGATCGCACTCACTAAAACGCAACAGCAGAATTTCCTGCGTTTTATTGCCAAGTCCCCTACATACAGCCATTGGCTCCCCATCATGACTGTGCTCCTTGGAACAGGAATGCGTGTAGCAGAATGTACCGGCATTACCAAAAGCGATATTAACTTGAGCGAAAACACAATCTCGGTCAACCACAACTTAATCTACCGGGTCATTGACGGAAAAGCCGGATTTCACATTACCACTCCCAAAACTGAGAGCGGTACACGAATTATCCCTATCCTCTATCCAGAGGTGGCCGAGCAGCTTCGCCTCCAGATTGAAACCATCGACGCATTGTATCCAGACGATCAACTGGTGTTAGGAGGAGTTCACGGTTTTGTTTTCCGCAACCGAACCGGCTCATTCATGAGCGCCCACAATATCAATCGGGCGATTGAGAGAATCAGCGTAACTTACAACATGGAGGAAATGGATCAGGCTGAACTGGAAGACCGTGAACCGGATCTGCTCCCTCATTTTAGTGTTCACAACTTGCGGCACACCTTCTGTACCCGGCTCTGCGAAAGCACCAACGATGTTAAATTCATTCAGCAAGTCATGGGGCATGCCGATTTCTCTACTACAATGGACATCTACACCCATATCACACAAGAGAATATGCAGGAGAAGGCAAAAAACATTAGTGTGAACATGAAGCTGATGTAAAAAGAAAGGCGAATCTGCATTTTATAAGCAGATCCGCCTTTCATATTGCTTCATCCGGTTTCGTAGGGTCTCGCGCAAAAGTTGTAGAAAAGTTGTAGTAACGCGATTTTTTGTAGTAAATGACCTCTTTAGTACAGCTTTGCTCCTGCCGGAATACTGTCATCCAGCATCAAAAGATTTAAGCCTTCCCGTCCGTCATACTCGTACACTGCGGAAATCAGCATACCCTCGGAATCAATACCCATCATCTTTCTCGGCGGCAGGTTCGTGATTGCCACACAGGTCTTACCAACCAGCTCTTCCGGCTCGTAATACTCGTGAATACCGCTTAAAATGGTGCGTTTCCGGTCTGTTCCGTCATTCAGTGTGAATTTCAGGAGCTTCTTGGACTTCGGCACTGCCTCACAGGCTTCGATCTTAACCACTCTGAAATCAGACTTGCTGAATGTCTCAAAGTCTACATCATCTGCAAACAAAGGCTCGATTTTCACCTTGGAAAGATCAATCTGTACGCTTGGCGCGGACACGGTTGCAGCCTCTGCAGAACCATTTACCGCTGCTTTTTCGGCTTTGTTTTCAGCCCGCTTTGGTTCCAGGGTCTTCATTGTGGGGAACAGGATCACATCGCGGATGGAGCTTGCGCCGCACAGCAGCATGGCGCAGCGGTCAATGCCGAAGCCCAAGCCGCCGGTGGGCGGCATGCCGTATTCGAGCGCCATGACGAAGTCCTCATCCATCATGTTGGCCTCTTCATCGCCGTGGGCGCGCTTTTCGGCCTGTGCTTTGAAGCGCTGATACTGGTCGATGGGGTCGTTGAGCTCAGAGAAGGCGTTGCCCATCTCGCAGCCGCAGATGAACATCTCATAGCGCTCGGTGAGCGCGGGCTGCTCGGGGCTGCGCTTGGCCAGCGGGCTGACCTCCACGGGGTACATGGTGATAAAGGTGGGCTGGATCAACGTCTCCTCCACCTTCTGGTCAAAGGTCTCATACAGGGCGTTGCCCCAGGTATGGGCCACGCCGTCCATGTCCACGCCCACGCTCTTGGCCAGCTCCACGCCCTTGTCGGCATCGCCGATGCAGGCCATGAAGTCCGCGCCGGTGACGTTCTTCACCGCGTCGGCCATGGTGACGCGCTGCCAGGAGGGGGTCAGGTCGATGTCGTGACCCAGCCACTGCACATGGTAGGTACCCAGGATCTCCTTGGCGGCACCGGTGAGGATGCCCTCCAGGATATCCATCATGCCGTCCAGGTTCGTGTACGCCTGGTACAGCTCACAGGTAGTGAACTCGGGGTTGTGCTTGGTGTCCATGCCCTCGTTGCGGAAGATACGGCCCACCTCGTACACACGCTCCAGGCCGCCCACGATCAGCCGCTTCAGGTGCAGCTCGGTGGCGATACGCATATACATATCGATATCCTGCGCGTTGTGGTGGGTGATAAAGGGCCGGGCGTTGGCGCCGCCGGCGATGGGGCTGAGGACAGGCGTCTCCACCTCCATAAAGCCCAGACCGTCCAGATAGCGGCGCAGGAACGCCACGAACTGGCTGCGGATCTCGAAATTCCGCTTGCTCTCCGGGTTCATGATCAGATCCACATACCGCTGGCGGTAGCGGATCTCCTTGTCGGTCAGGCCGTGGAACTTCTCCGGCAGGGGCCGCAGGGACTTGCTCAGCAGCGTGATGTCGTGTGCACGGACGGACATCTCGCCCCGCTGGGTGCGGAACACCTCGCCCTTGACGCCCACGATGTCGCCGATATCGTACTTCTTAAAGTGGTTATAGTTGTCCTCGTCCATCTCGTCCTTACGGGCGTAGATCTGGATACGGCCGGTCTTGTCCTGCAGGTCGCAGAAAGACACCTTGCCCATACCGCGCTTGCTCATCAGGCGGCCTGCCACGGACACAGCCTGCCCCTCCATGGCGTCAAAGTTATCCTTGATATCCTGTGTGTGGTGGGTCACATCAAACCTGGTGATGGTAAATGGATCGCGTCCCTCGTCCTGCAGCACCTTCAGCTTGTCGCGGCGGATGCGCAGCAGCTCGCCCATGTCCTGGGCCTGGGGCTGTTCGTTCACGTTGCGGTTGGTCTCGTCTGCCATAATGCAGCCTCCTTCGTCTATCCGTACCGCCGTTGCCGGCGGTGTTTATCTTTCAATACTGTCGATACGGTAGTGGATCACGCCCTTGGGCGCCTCCACGGTCACTTCATCGCCCGCCTTGCGGCCCATCAGCGCCTTGCCAAAGGGTGAGTCCTCGCTGATGGCGCGGCTCATCACGTCGGCCTCCTGAGAGCCGACGATCTTATAGGCGGGCAGCTGCTTTCGCATATCCAGATTGGTAACGGTGACGGTACAGCCGATGGATATCTTGTCGGAGTCCATCTCGGACTCATCCACGATCACGGCATGGAGCAGAATGTCCTCCAGCTCGGCAATGCGGGAGTAGAGCTTGCCCTGCTCGTTTTTCGCCTCGTCATATTCGCTGTTCTCGCTGAGGTCGCCAAAGCCGCGGGCCTCCTTGATCAGCTCCGCCACCTCGTCGGCACGGGTGGTCTTGCTGTAATCCAGTTCCTGTTTCAGCTCGTCATACCGAGCCTGGCTCATTTTGAATTCCTTTGCCATGCTGCACACTTCCCTTTCTATCCATAAGGATACCCTTTTAGGGCTATAAACAATATGTCACGTTGCATTATAGTGACTTTCCGTGCGTATGTCAAGCAAGTCTATGATATGAATGTCGGATATCTGCCATTTTCCGGCCGCCGTCAGCACCGCGGCCAGAGGCTCCGTCACCGGCACCGCCAGCGCCGCCGCCCGGGGCGATGTCCATACCGGCGTCTGCCGCGCCCCGCAGTCCTCCGTCAGATATATCGCCGGGCCCTCCATATCCTCCCGCACATCGCCGCACACCACCGTCAGCGCCGCCCGCCGGCCCCCGTCTCCGGCGGCGATCCCCCAGCGGTACAGCAGCTCCGCCGCCAGCGCCGCAGGGTCCTCCATATCCAGCCGCACATACCGCGCCCGCCGGGCCAGCACCGCCAGCGCCGCCCGGGCCGTCTCCTCTCCGCCGGGGCCGCAGCGCAGCACCGCGGCGGCGTTTTGCAGACCGCCGGGGCAGAGAATATCCAGCAGACTGCCCAGCAGGGCGAGGCGCAGCGGCAGGACGGGGTATGATGTTATGTCTGCCTGCTTCGCCAGCGGCAGGAGGTCGCCATCGGCGCAGATACAGCGGCGGACACCGGAGTCATACATCTGACGCAGGCAGCGCAGCGCACGGCGGCGGGCGAAATAGCCCCTCCCCACAGAAAGATAATGGAGTGGCAGACCCTCCACCGTTATGCGGGAAAGCACTGTCTTTTGGCCTTGCGTCATGTAAACGATCATGCGGTTTCCCTTCTCCCCCGGCGGTATGCAAAAAAAAATGCTGTTCCATTCTATGGAACAGCATTTTCAATATGTCATTATTTACCAGGCTTTGATGTAGCCCGCCAGGTAGTTCAGCGGGTTCTGGTACACGATCTTGCTCACACCGTTGACCACGGTGGTGGTGCGGACCTCATAATGCAGATGCGGGCCGGTGGAGGCGCCGGTGTTTCCGGTGACGCCGATCACGGTACCCTGCGAGACAGTCTGGCCCTGTGACACCTTCACCACGCTCAAATGGGCGTACAGGGTGGTCAGGCCGCCGCCGTGGTCAATGACCACATAGTTGCCGTAACCGCCGCCCCAACCGCTGGTATTGGTGAGGATCACCTTACCGCTCTTGACGGCATATACACTGCTGGTATAGGACACGTTGCAGATATCCACACCCTTGTGGTTGGTGCTGCCGAAGCCGCCGGGGGCCACGCGGGAGCCGACGGGCGAGCTGATTTTTTTACTGGTGCTGACGGGCCAGATAAAGCCCTCGTTGCTGGGCACCACGTCGGAGTCGGCGATCAGCTGCTCGAGCTGCGCGTCGATCTCATCAGCCGCCTTTGCCTCCGCGTCATGCAGCTGCTCCAGCGCTTTCTGGTCGGCGGCATACTCGTTCATCAGCTTGGTGGTCTCGTCCAGCTTGCCCTGCAGCTCGTCCTGCTGCTCACTCAGCTGGGTCTCCTTGGCCTCCATCTCCGCCTTCTCGGCCTTGATGTTCTCCCGCGTCTCCTGCAGGGCGGAGATAATTCTCTTGTTGTACTCCGCCACCTCGTTGACGAACTCCATGCGGTTCAGCAGGTCAGCCATGCTGGTGGCCTTGAACAGCACCGACAGATAGCTCAGGCTGCCGCGTTCTTCCTCCTCACGGACCTGCTGGCAGAACAGTGTGTACTGCTCCTCCTCCAGCAGCTCATACCGGGCGATCTGCGCCGCGGCGTCGTCGATCTGGTTCTGGGTATCGTCGATCTGCTCCAGCAGCAGCTGGTTCCGCTGGTCCAGCAAATTCTTGGTGGCCATCACGTCGTTCTTCTTGGCCTTGGCCTCAGCGATCTGCTTCTCCAGTTCCTTCAGCTTTTCCTGCTGCTCCTTCTTTTTCTGTTCCAATGCGGCCACCTGTGCCGCCTTGCGCTGCTCCTCCTCCAGCTCAGCCTCGGTCTTGGTCGCATAAGCCGGTCGGACGGACACGGCGGCGGCCGCACCCAGCAGCATCAGCAGTGCCAGCACGGCGCACAGAATACGTTTCGGTTTCTTCATGCAAGCGCTCCTTTCTTTACACCCGGAGGAACCGGCGTATGGCGGTCAGGCTGCCGCCCACACCCACCAGAATACCCGTGCCCAGGAACACCAGGGCCACGAACTGCCATATTCTTGTAAACGGCACCACGTTCAGTATCTGCAGGCTGTCAGAGTTGGCAATTCCCTGCGCCACGGCGGCATACAGCCCCCATTGCAGGCCAAAGGCGATCACCGCGCTGAACAGGCCCAGCAGCAGTCCCTCATACACAAAGGGCCAGCGGATGAACCCGTTGGTGGCGCCCACCATCTTCATGATGGCGATCTCGTCCCGCCGGTCAAATGTCGTCAGCTTGATGGTGTTGCTGATGATGAACACCGACACCAACAGCAGTATGGCGATCAGCGCGACAGAGATGACGCCGGCCACGTTGCGGACTGTGGTAAAGCCGTTGGCCACCGCCTCGTCAGCGCGGGCCTTGTCAATGCCGGGGATATTGTCCACTGCGGTCTTTGTCTCCATGATCCGGTTCGGATCCGTGACGTGTATCACAAACCGATGGCGGAACACCGTGGCGTCCAGGTCGCCGTACACACCGCCGTCATCGTACTTCTCCACGTAGGCGTCCCGGGCCTCCGTCCGTGAGACGAAGGTACAATCAGCCACGTTCTCCGTGCTCTCGATCTGCGTTTGCAGGGCCCGGGCCTCGCTCTCCTCCAGCGTCTCGTCCACGAAGGCCACGATGGCGTTCTCCTGCTGCAGGTCCGCCAGGTTTTCGTTGGCATTGTAGGCCACCAGCGTGAATGTGCCCATAATGAGCAGGCACGCCACGGTAACGCCGATGGCGGCGAAGGACATGAACCCGTGGGAGAACATATTGCCCGCGCCTTCTTTGACGAAAAATTTAAAATCGTGCTTCATATCACACCTCGTAGCTGCCCAGGCCGTCGCCGATGACCTGCCCGTCGTTCAGCAGGATGATCCGCTTGTTGAAGTGGTTGACCAGGCCCCTCTCGTGGGTCACCACGATCACCGTGGTCCCCAGGGCGTTGATGCGCTCCAGCAGCGTCATGATCTCCAGCGACCGGCCCGGATCCAGGTTGCCGGTGGGCTCGTCCGCCACGATGGTGCTGGGGTTATTCACCAGCGCCCGGGCAATGGCCACACGCTGCTGCTCACCGCCGGAAAGCTGGTCGGGATAGCTGTTCTCCTTGTCCGCCAGCCCCACCAGCTCCAGCACATAGGGAATGCGGTTCTTCAGCTCCCGCGGAGACGCCCCCACCGCCCGCATGGCCAGTGCCAGGTTGTCCCGCACGGTCTTATTGCCGATCAGGCGGAAGTCCTGGAAGATCACGCCGATCGTCCGGCGCATATAGGGGATCTGTTTTTCAGCGATGCGGCTCATGGAAAAGCCGTTGACCATCACGCGGCCGGCGGTGGGCACCACCTCACCGGTCATCAGCTTAATGATGGTGGACTTACCGGAGCCGGAGGGCCCCACCAGAAAGACGAATTCTCCGTCGTCCACGGTAAAGGAAACGCCCTTTAACGCGCGCGTCCCGTTGTCGTATACCTTCTCTGCGTCTATTAAACGAATCATAGCAACGCTCCTGTCCGTCAAAATGCAACATATTGTGGCCAAATACGACCACAAATACCATTATATATAAATAGTTACAAAATGGCAACAGGAAAGATATGAAAATATTTTGAATTTGCCCCGCCGCGCATTGCTTGTTCTTTAGACGGTCCTCCCACCCCAAAAGTTCCTAAAAAAGGAAGTTTCTGCGGCATCGCGCAAAAAGAGCGCCCCACAGGGCGCTCTTTTTTCTGTATATGTACTTATGCGTCGATGCCGCGGCTGGTCAGATACTTCTTGACCATCAGGGCGACCTTGAAGGTGATGGCGTCATCGAACTCCCGCAGATCCAGGCCGGTCAGCTTCTTGATTTTCTCCAGACGATAGACCAGCGTGTTCCGGTGGACAAACAGCTTACGCGCCGTCTCGGATACGTTCAGGTTGTTCTCAAAGAACTTGTAGATGGTGAACAGCGTCTCTTGGTCCAGTGCATCGATGGGGTTCTTCTTGAACACCTCCTGCAGGAACATCTCGCACAGGGTGG
>OLOW01002378.1_pt1 | contig 12731 bp, 12 predicted proteins | sample 1672801 | NCBI WGS metagenome assembly OLOW01 (sample SAMEA3136725, study PRJEB25190) | human gut metagenome | biome: human gut; feature: human-associated habitat; material: faeces | place: Austria | collected 2013
ATGATGATCTCCCGGCCGTCCATGGCCTGCACGAGCTGCTTGTAGCTGGCAAACAGCTCGTCCTCCGTCGGATAGCTGCTGCGGCCGAGATAGAGAAATTCGCTCCGGAGCAGGCCCACGCCCTCCGCACCGCTCTGCTGCAGCAGCGGCAGATCGTCCGTCCCGGCAAGATTCGCGTACAGGCGGATGGCGTGGCCGTCCTTCGTGACGCTCGGGAGCTTCGCCAGCTGCTGCAGCGCCTCGCGCTGCGCCTGCCGCGCGCGGATCCCGGCTTCCGCCGCACGAAGCTGATCTTCATCCGGGTCGAGGATCAGTGTGCCCTCGTCCCCGTTCAAAATTGCCGTCCGCCCCTGCAGCTGCGCGTCCACCGGCAGCTGCGACACCGCCGGGACGCCCAGCGTGCGCGCGAGAATGCCGGTATGCGAGTTGGCCGCGCCCCGCGCCGTCAGAAACCCCTGCACGAATGCGCGCGGGAACTGCACGGTCTGGCTGGGCGTGAGCTCTTCGGCGGCGATGAGGCAGGGGCCAGTCAGCGTCGTCTCCGCTTCGCCGCGCAGGATGCGGCGGATGCGCGCGGCGACATCCTGTACGTCGGCTGCCCGCTCGCGCATATAAGCGTCGTCCATGGAGGAAAACATGGCCGCGCACTGCTCCCCCGCCTGCCGGACGGCCTCGGAGGCCTCCGCGCCGCCCGCGATCGCGGCGGCGATGAGGTCCGTAAAGTCCTCGTCCTCGGCCATCAGCTGGTGGACGGAGAAGATCTCCGCCTCCGCCTCTCCGAGCTCCGCTCTGGCCTTTTCATAGAGCGCGCCGAGATCCCGGACCGCCTGCTGCTGCGCGCGCTGGAAGCGCGCCAGCTCCTCCTCCGGCGTCCCGGCCTGCGCCTCCGGCGCGGCAGCGGACGTCAGCACGACGATCTTGCCAACGGCAAGGCCCTGCGAGATGGATACGCCCTTCATCTGTTGCATGGGCCCACCTCAAGCGTTCGCGCGGAACTGCGCCTGCAGGTCTTCCAGCGCCCGGTCCTCGTCCGGTCCGTCGATGGTGACGGTGACGGTCTGCCCCTGCTTGATGCCGAGGGCCATCACGGCCATCAGCCGCGTCAGCTGCGCAGATCTTTCCCCGCAGGCGATCGTGATGCGGCTCTCATACGCCTTTGCCGCGCGCACGAGCGCGCCGGCCGGGCGCGCGTGGAAGCCCATGGGGTCCTGGATGGTATATTGAAATTCTTTCATAGAGACTCCTTGTAAAACCCGGCCTCCCGCGCAAAGCGCGGGAGGCTGCTTGTGTTATGACAGCTTTTTCAGCTCCCGGACGTCCTGCAGCTCGTCCAGAATCTCCTCCATCGAGCTGCCCGCGATGGCGCTGACGGTCGCGGCGACCGCGCCCTCGACCAGCGGGCAGTCGGCCAGGACGAGCTTTCGCTCCGGCATGGACTCGAGCACCATTTCCGCGGTCATCACCGCAGAACCCATGTCCATGAGCACGATCACGCCGTCGTCCGAATAAATTTCGTCAATGGCGTTCGCGATTTTCTCATAGCTCGTGCCGAAGCTGCCGTCGTCCAGCCCGCCAGCGGCCCGGATGGGCACGCCGTCGGCCATCATGCTTGTCAGCTCCACGACGCCGTCAGCCAGCGTCCTGCTGTGCGAGACGATCACAAATCCGACCATGCCTTCGCCCTCATACGTGCGCCGCCGCGACCTTCAGCATCGTGGTGAACGAGGTCGCGCCCGGGTCCTGGTGGCCGAGGCTGCGCTCGCCGAGATAGCTCGCGCGGCCCTTGGTGGCGATGATGGTCTTGGTATATTCCACGCCCTGCTCCGCAGCGGCCACGGCGTCCGCGAGCGCGTCCTTCGCGCCCTTGCCCGCGTCCAGCGCGGCTTTGAACGCGTCGCGCGCGGGGATCATGGCGTCGAGCATCGTCTTTTCCCCGGCGACGGACTTGCCGCGCAGCTGCACGCCCGCGACGAACGCGTCCAGGATCGTGAGAAGATCCTGCGCGTCCAGCTCCGTCTTCCCGGCCAGCGCCTTGCCTGCCTGCATGAATGCCGTGCCGTAGAGCGGCCCGGACGCGCCGCCGACCGTCGACACGAGGGCCATACCGGCAGTCTTGAGCATGGTGCCGATGTCCTTGCCCTCCATCATCGGGCGCTTTTTCTCAACCTCGGCGAAGCCGCGGGCCAGATTGATCCCGTGGTCGCCGTCGCCGATGACGTTGTCGAGCTCGGTGAGATATAATTTTTCTTCGGTGATCTTTTCGCCGATGGCGTGTAAGATCTCCAATACCTGTTCCTGATCGATCATAGATGGGTTCTCCTTTGTTTCGGTGCTTTATGCCTTGAACGCGATGGTGTCCGCGGGCGCGTCCAGCAGGGCCTTCAGCTCGTCGTCCAGCCGCAGCAGAGAGACCGAGAAGCCCTCCATCTCCAGGGACGTCATATATTCGCCCACAAAGGTCTTATAGACCTTGATGCCCTTGGCGGCCAGCACGTCGGCGACGTGGTTGTTGATGATGAACAGCTCCATGAGCGGCGTTGCGCCGGAGGAGTTGACCATGACGGCGACCTCATGGCCGGTATAGTCGATGTCGGCGAGGATCTTGCCCAGGATGTGATCGACGATCTCGTCGGCCGGGCGGAGCTTTTCCTTGTGGGTGCCGGGCTCACCGTGGATGCCGATGCCGACCTCCATCTCGTCTTCACCCAGTTCAAAACCGGGCTTGCCCGCCGCCGGGACCGTACACGGCCGGATGGCGACGCCCATGGTGCGCACGTTGTCGATGACCTTCTGCGCCACGCGCTGCACCTCTTCAAGCTCCGCGCCCTGCTCTGCCTTCGCGCCCGCGATCTTGTGGACGAACACCGTGCCCGCCACGCCGCGGCGGCCGACGGTATAGAGACTGCCGTCGACGGCGACGTCGTCGTCCACGACGACCTGCGCGACCTTGATATCGTCCATCTGGGCCATTTCACCGGCCATTTCAAAGTTCATAACGTCGCCGGTGTAGTTTTTGATGACCATGAGCACGCCCTTGTCCGTGGCGATGGCCTTGATGCCCTCATAGATCGGGTCCGGCGTGGGAGAGGTGAACACCGCGCCTGCGACCGCCGCGTCCAGCATGCCCGTGCCGACATAGCCGCCGTGCGCCGGTTCATGGCCGGAGCCGCCGCCGGAGATCAGCGCGACCTTCCCCTCCTTCTTCTCTGTCCGCACGACCACGTTTCCGCAGTCCAGCTTCCGTACATACTGGGGGTAGGCTTTGACCATGCCCGCGATCATCTGATCTTCCACAAGCTCGACCTGGTTGATGAATTTTTTCATAGTTTCGTCCTCCTGTCAGTTTGTTTCATACCCTTGTACCAAGTTCAGCTTACCACATTTCTTTGTGCGAATCAATCGTTTCCGCGCCGTAAAACGCGTCGTTTTTGTCTATCACGCACAATTCTTTGACAGATCCTGAAAATTGTACAAAAGTCATTTATCACCCCGCAGGACTTGACCACGACAGTGGATTTGTTTATATTATAGAGTAATGGTACCACGCAGGGGGCGGCGGAAGTACGTTCCGCGTATTCCGCCGGCGGCGGTTTCCACACATTTCTGCTCAGGAAAGGACATGACAGCATGTACGAAATCACCTTCCAATTCGAAAACGGCGCGCAGGAGGTCCATTTCTCCGCCGCGCCCGGCAGCACCATTCTCGAGGCTGCCAAGGCGGCCAACGTCGCCATCGACGCGCCCTGCAACGGCAACGGCTCGTGCGGCAAATGCCGCGTAAAGCTCGTCTCCGGCGACGTGACCGGCATGCAGACCGGCCACATCTCCGATGAGGATTACGCCGCCGGCTGGCGGCTCGGCTGCGCGACAAAGCCCGCGGGCGACATCACCGTTCTCGTCCCCGACATCGCCTCCGCCTACCAGAGCCGGATGAAGACGGCTGACCTCTCCTCCGGCGAGGAGATCGCGATCTTCAACCAGCTGCAGGAGGATGTGCAGGCTGCCGGCGTCGACTTCACGAACGACTTTGTGCAGGCCCTGGTCGAGCTGGACGAGCCGACGCTCGACGACACCATGCCCGACACCGAGCGCCTTTCGCGCTTCGCGCAGGCCGCGTTCGACGGCTGCACGGAGGTCCGGCTCACCTACCATACCGTCAAAAAGCTCGCCAAGACGCTGCGGGACGCGAATTTCAAGGTCCTCGTCTCCGGCACGCTGACGGACGGCGTGCTGACCGTCATGGACGTTTCGGAAAAGCCCGACGCGCCGCTCTACGGCTGCGCCATCGATATCGGCACCACGACCGTCACCGGCGTTCTCATGGACCTTTCCACCGGCACGCTCACGGCCAAGGCCTCGGCCGGCAACGGCCAGATCCGCTACGGCGCGGACGTCATCAACCGCATCGTCGAGCAGTCGAAGCCCGGCGGCGTCAAGCGCCTGCAGGACGCGATCCTCAAAGAGACGCTCCTGCCGCTGGTCGCGGCGATGTGCAAATCGGCGGGTGTCCCCGTCTCGCGCATTTTCCGCGTCTGCATCGCCTCCAACACCACGATGAACCATCTGCTCCTCGGCGTCGACGCCAACCCCGTGCGCATGGAGCCCTATATCCCGACGTTTTTCCAGTGGCGCGGCATGACCGCCAAGGACCTCGGCTTCCCCGCGAACCCCGACGCCGAGATCCTGCTTGCCCCGAACATCGGCTCGTATGTCGGCGGCGATATCACCGCGGGCGCGTTCACGAGCCTCATCTGGGACAAGGATGAGTTCTCACTCTTCATCGACCTCGGCACCAACGGCGAGCTGGTCTTCGGCAACCGCGACTTCATGATGTCGTGCGCGTGCTCCGCCGGTCCGGCGTTTGAAGGCGGCGATATCTCCTGCGGCATGCGCGCAACCGACGGTGCAGTCGAGGCAGTCGAAATTGACCGCGATTCCATGGAGCCGAAGCTCACCATCGTCGGAGACGCCGGGCAGAAGCCGGTCGGCATCTGCGGCTCTGGCATCATCGATGTGATTGCCGAGCTCTACCGCACCTCCATCATTTCCTCCAAGGGCAAGTTTGTCCGCGAGGGCGGCCGTGTGGCGCATGACGAGCACGGTATGGGAAGATATATTCTCGCAAGACCCGACGAGAGCGAAACCGGACGCGAAATTTCGATCACCGAGGTCGACATCGACTCGTTCATCCGCGCCAAGGGCGCGATCTTCTCCGCCATCAACATCATGCTCTCTTCTCTGGATATGGACGTGACGGTTCTCGAGCATGTCTACGTTGCCGGCGGCATCGGCTCTGGCATCAACATGGAAAACGCCGTGCGCATCGGCATGCTGCCCGATATCGACCGGAGTCTGTTTACCTACCTCGGCAACACCTCGCTTGCCGGCGCCTACGCAATGGTGCGCTCGGAACGCGCAAACGAAAAGGTGCATGAGATTGCATCCAACATGACATATATGGAGCTTTCGACGAACCCGCGGTACATGGACGAATTTGTGGCGGCGTGCTTCCTGCCCCATACCAACCGCGAGCTGTTCCCGTCGAGCGTACAGGAGTGATACGATGGCAGAGCTGAACAAAAACGACATTCAGAACAACAAAGAAGAGGTCCCGTTTGCCCACTATGAGGCGCTGTTCCGCGCGCTCGATCCCGACGAGGCGGCAATGCGCTGCAGCGTGCCGTTCGAAAACGGCGCGTTCACCGTGACGCTTCTGGGAGAAGCCTACGTCATCACCTGGCCCGAATACACCATTTCGGCAGACAACCCGAAGGCGTTCGGTCTCAAAAATATTCCCACGCAGACCTTCCTGCTCCGGTATCTGCTCGAGGGCAAAAAGGCAGGTCCCTGGCTGAGCTTCAAGACCTTCCGCGAAATGCCGTGGGGCGAGCTGTACATCAGCCCCTACACCGGGCGGGTCCTGACAAGAGCCGCGTTCACCTTCGGCACCCGCGTCGGCAAATTTGCCGAAGCCTGCGAAAAGATGGGCGGCGCGCGCGTTGAGCACGGCGACGCAGGGTACGAATTTGAACTGCTGCCCGGCTACCGGATGCAGATCATGGTCTACGCCGGAGACGATGAATTCCCGCCCAGCAGCCAGGTGCTGTATTCCGACAACTTTGAAACCGGCTTCTCTGCGGAAGACCGCGTGGTGGCTGGCGATATTCTGATTTCCAGCATCAAAAATAACTTCTGAGAGGAAACATCATGAGCTTTGTATACAAGGGTTTGAAGGCAAATTTTGAAAAGCTGACGGTCACGGAGCATGAGCTGGACCGCCAGATGGACCGGCTCCGCCAGCAGACGCCGCGCGTGATTCCCGTCACCGAGCGCGCTGCCAAAATGGGAGACGACGTGGTTCTGGATTACGCCGGCTTCGTCGATGGCAAGCAGTTTGACGGCGGCACGGCAAAAGAGCAGGTTCTCACGCTCGGCAGCGGCATGTTCATCCCCGGCTTCGAGTCGCAGCTCGTCGGCGCGCATGCCGGCAGCGACGTGCTCGTCACCGTGACCTTCCCGAAGGACTACCGCGCCACCGAGCTTGCCGGAAAGCCCGCCGAGTTCCGCTGCCACATCGTCGAGGTCCGCGAAAAGTCTGCCTATGAGCTGGATGACGTGTTTGCCAAAGAGGTCGGCGGCTGCCAGACGCTCGAAGAAATGAAGCAGAAGCTCCGTCAGAGCCTGCAGGACTATTACGACGAGCGCGCCGAGATGGAGGTGCAGGACACCCTCATGCGTCAGGCAGCTGCAACGCTCGACTACACGCCAAGCGCGCAGGAGCTGAAAGAAGGTATCGACGCGCAGGTCGAGCTTTTAAAGGCGCAGTTGGGGCGCAAGGGCTTGACGCTGGAGGCATATCTCCAGTTCACCGGCAAAACCGAGCAGCAGATCCGCGACGACGCAAAGCCCGAGGCGGAAAACAGCCTGCGCATTCAGAAATCTGCCGAGCGCATTGCTCTTCTCGAAGGTCTTACTGCGACGGACGAGGACTATGCCAACGAGCTTGCTGCCATCTGCCGGCAGAACGGGCTGACCATGGAGCAGCTGAAGCCTCATATGAACGCGCAGTTCGAAGCCAGCGTCCGCGACAACATCCGCATGAAGAAGGCAATCGCCTTTGTGCGGGCAAATGCGGATGTGACCGTGGTTGACGCGCCCGCGTCGAAGGACTGATTCTGCCGGGGCAGATCCGATTGCATACGCCGAGTTCTCCCAGAATAAGGATATTCCATACGTGAAATATCGCTCGGCATTTCGGACAAATTTTCCGTACAAACGAAAATCCTATTTGTATAAACGCACCTGAGAGCCATATCAGCACTCAGGTGCTTTATATCATATGCGACATATCGCACAAAGAAACGGCGGTGTTTCCGTGCAAAGCTACAAAACGTTTTTTAGGTATTGACTTCCAAAAAGGTTAGTGATATTCTAAGAACGAACCGATAAAAAAGTATCGATTCCGCATGGCGCTGAGAGCTGCGGATGAAGGGATGCACAGCGCCAAAGCTATTCTTTCCCGGGGAGGTGAAGGGCCCCGGAAGAACAAGGAGGAAATATCCATGGCAATCGAATTCAAGGATGGCAAGTACGTTGACCCGCAGACCGGCCGCGTTACGCTCGACCCGACGGTATACAAGGACTGGCAGATCGCTGAAGAAGCGGAGAAGGCGCTGCCTTCTGTGGATTACTTCCGCGAGAAGCTCGGTCTGCTGCCGGAAGAAATCATTCCCTACGGCAAGACCCCGAAGATTGACTTTATCAAGGTCATGAACCGCCTGAAGGATAAGCCCGACGGCAAGTTCATTGAAGTCACCGCAATCACCCCGACCCCGTTCGGCGAGGGCAAGTCCACCGTCTCTCTGGGTCTGATCGAAGGTCTCGGCAAGCTGGGTCTGAACGTTGGCGGCGCTCTGCGTCAGCCCTCCGGCGGTCCGACGATGAACGTCAAGGGCACTGCTGCCGGCGGCGGCAACGCGCTTCTGATGCCGATGACCGAGTTCTCCCTGGGTTTGACCGGCGATATCAACGATATCATGAACGCGCACAACCTGGCGATGGTCGCTCTGAACGCGCGTATGCAGCACGAGCGCAACAACAACGACGAGTGGCTGGCCAGCAAGGGTCTGAAGCGTCTGGATATCGACCCCAAGCGTGTGGAGATGGGCTGGGTCCTGGACTTCTGCGCACAGGGTCTTCGCAATATCATCATGGGCATCGGCGGCCGTCTGGACGGCTACCTGATGGAGTCCAAGTTCGGCATTGCCGTTGGCTCCGAGCTGATGGCGATCCTCGCTGTCGCCCGCGATCTGAAGGATCTGCGTGAGCGTATCGGCAAGATCGTTGTTGCCTACTCCAAGAGCGGCGACCCCGTCACCTGCGAGGACCTCGAAGTTGCTGGCGCCATGACCGCATGGATGCGCAACACCATCAACCCCACCATGTGCTACACGGTCGAGCATCAGCCCGTTCTGGTCCATGCCGGTCCGTTTGCCAACATCGCCATCGGTCAGTCCTCCGTTATTGCGGACCGTCTGGCTCTGAAGCTGTTCGATTACCATGTCACCGAGTCCGGCTTCGCTGCCGACATCGGCTTTGAAAAGTTCTGGAACGTCAAGACCCGTCTGTCCGGCCTGACCCCGAACGTCTCCGTTCTGGTCGCGACCGTCCGCGCGCTCAAGATGCACGGCGGCGGCCCGAAGGTCACCCCGGGCGCTCCCCTGCCGAAGGAATACACCGAGGAAAACCTCGAGCTTCTGGAGAAGGGCACCTGCAACCTGTTCCACCATGTGAACACCATCAAGAAGTCCGGCATCAACCCGGTCGTCTGCATCAACCGCTTCTACACCGACACCGACGCTGAGATCGCCCTGCTGAAGAAGCTCTGCAAGGAGCACGGCGTGCGCTGCGCGGAGTCCAACCACTGGCGTTACGGCGGCGAAGGCGCCATCGAGCTGGCCAAGGCCGTTGTCGAAGCCTGCGAAGAGCCGGTCAACATCAAGTTCCTGTACGACCTCGACATGCCGCTGCGTCAGCGCGTTGAGCTGATCGCCAAGGAAGTCTACGGCGCTGACGGCGTCGACTGGGCGCCTCTGGCCACGCAGAAGGCTGAGCGCTTCGAGTCCGACCCGAAGTACAAGGATTACTGCACCATGATGGTCAAGACCCACCTGTCCCTGTCTGACGACCCGACCAAGAAGGGCGTTCCCACCGGCTGGCGGCTCGCCATCCGCGACATCCTGGAGTACGGCGGCGCGAAGTTCCTCTGCCCGATGGCCGGCACCATCTCCATGATGCCCGGTACCGCCGCGAACCCGGCTTACCGCCGCATCGACGTCGACACCGAGACCGGCAAGGTCAGCGGCCTGTTCTAAAGCTCTGAAATCAGAGCTTTCGGAACGAATCCCTGCACGCAGGGCTTCTTATCCTGACGCTCTGTTTCATCGCTCCCCACAAAGCTGTGCCTTGCGGGGCCCCCAAGTAAACGTTGCTTACCGGCAGGCGGCGGACATCCGCCGCCTGCCTTTCTGAAAATAAGGAGTTATCATGGACTATACAACAAGATCCTGCCGTGAATTCGTCACGGTCCTCGCCTCGAGCGAGCCTGCCCCCGGCGGCGGCGGCGCTTCCGCGCTGGTGGCCGCGCTCGGCACGGCGCTCGGCAACATGGTCGGCTCTCTCACCGTCGGCAAGAAGAAATATGCGGACGTCGAAGAAGAGATCCTCGCCCTGAAGGCCAAGTGCGACCAGCTGCAGAACGAGCTGCTCGATCAGGTCCCCGCCGACGCGGAGGGCTTTATCCCCCTGTCCAAGGCCTACGGCATCCCGAAGGACGATCCCAGCCGCCCCGAGATCATGGAAAAGGCCACCATCACGGCCTGCCAGGTCCCGATGCACATCATGGAGCTGTGCTGCGAGTCGATCGAAGCCATCTCCGTGTTCGCGGCCAAGGGCTCCCGCCTCGCCGTCTCCGACGCGGGCTGCGGCGCGGCCATCGTGAAGTCTGCCCTGCAGGCGGCTTCCCTCAACGTTTTCATCAACACCAAGACGCTCCAGAACCGCGCGCTGGCAGAAGAAATGAACGCCAAGTGCCTCGGTATGCTGGACAAATACGGCAAGATGGCGGATGAAATCTTCGAGACCGTCAAGGCCGGGTTCTTTAAATAAGAAGGAGAAGCAAAATGGCTAAATTACTGCTTGGCAAAGAAGTTACCGCCGCGATGAACGAAAAGCTGCAGGCGAGAGTCGCCGCGCTGAAGGAAAAGGGTGTCAGCCCGAAGCTGGCCATCGTCCGCTGCGGTGAAAACCCCTCCGACCTGTCCTACGAAAAGGGCGCGACCGCCCGCGCAGAGCTGATCGGCGTCGAAGTTGAGAAGTTCGTCCTGCCTGAGGACGTGACCAAGGAAGCCCTGATCGCGCAGATCGAGGCCATCAACGCTGATGATTCCATCCACGGCTGCCTGATGTTCCGGCCGCTGCCGAAGCACCTGAAGGCCGATCAGGACGAGATCTGCAACCATCTGGCTTCCAGAAGTCCCTGTCCGCCGGAGTCCACGACTCCTGCTTCTTTCAGAACAGGAAGCATTTCCGGAGTCTTCGCCAGAGTTTCCTCTGCATGAGTGATCACTGCCTGGAAGAATGTATCCAGATCCTCTGCTGTCTCCGCAAGCTCTACAGCCTTGGCAGCAGCCTCTCTTGCAACAGTAAGGATTGTTCCTTCCTTCGGTTTCATGACTGCCTTATATGCAGTCTCGGTTCCCTTCTGAAATGCATCTGAAAGAATCTGTACGGTCAGTTCATCATATTCTGCGATCACCTTTGTAAAACCACGGAATAACTGGGATAAAATAACACCAGAGTTACCTCTTGCCCCACGTAATGATCCGGAAGAAATTGCTTTTGCCAATGAAGCCATGGTTGGATTCTCAATCGCTGCAACTTCCTTTGCTGCTGACATAATTGTCATTGACATATTCGTTCCGGTATCTCCATCCGGAACAGGGAATACATTCAGCTCATTGATCCATTCCTTCTTAGCCTCTAAGTTGTTAGCTCCTGCCAGAAACATTCTGGCAAAAAGTTCAGCATTTATTGTAGTGACTTCCACTTTTAAAATCCTCCTTAATCAATGACACGTACGCCTTCAACGTAAATGTTAATCTTCTCAATTTCCATTCCAGTGAACTCCTCCACTTTGTATCTGACTGTCTCGATCAGATTATCGGTCACTGTACTGATGCTCACACCATAAGAAACGATCACATGAAAATCGATTGTAATTTTATTATCTTCATTCACAGACACGTTAATACCATGTGTCAGGTAATCTTTCTTCAATAATTTTACCAGTCCGTCTTTCATATTGACAGCAGCCATGCCTACGATTCCGAAACACTCTACCGCAACAGAACCTGCATATAATGCAATTACTTCAGGGTCTATCGTAACCTTACCTAATTTGGTCTCCATCTGTCCATTCATACTCATTAACCATGCCTTTCTTTATATTTGTAAGAAAGCCACTGACTGACCAGTTTTCTCTCTCACACATAATAACGCTAGTTTAGTGTCTATTATAACCGCTTTTTTCCAAAATTCATAGTCATAAATTACATTTTTTATATTTTTTTTAATTTTCACTTGCAATATCTTTTTTTTTCTGATAGAATAAATCATGTTGTGAGCCTGTTTATACATATAGGCTTAGAAAGATGCGAGGAGGTGCAAAGCAAATGGCAAATTGTGCAGTTTGTGGAAAAGGCAATCATTACGGAATTAAAGTAAGCCATTCACATAGAAGATCAAATAGAGTTTGGAAATCAAACATCAAACGTGTTAGCTGCAAAGTTAACGGAACACCTAGAAAATTATATGTATGTGCTTCCTGTTTGAGATCCGGAAAAGTTGAGAGAGCTTAGTCTTGAAACGTAGAGAACTGCATTGCAGTTCTCTTTTTTTAATCGGAAACCTGCAACGTAACTTTCCGATTTTTAAAAATGCTCCGCAAGGATACGAATTTCAAATTATTTCATCCCATAACCGTCACTGTACACTGCTCTGTTCATGTACGGAAATCCAACGATACCGCACACTAGTACACCGAATAATAAGTTTCTGATACATTGACGCCGGATGAATTTATTATTCGGTGTACTAGCAACCACAAAAAAGATAATATCCAAGCAGGATACAGCCGATCATAATTAAAATCCCACAGAAATCGCCCGGGATCAGAAACATCGCAAGCATTCCAAGCCCAAAAAAGAATAACGCAAAGCCTATGATACGTTTCATACGGACACCAAAAAAGACATATATCACTATTAATATATGCCTTTTTGTATACTCATATCCTACTACTTTTGTATTAATTTTTTATTTTCAATATATATTACACTGTCTGCCGCCTCATCCAATTCATCACTATGCATGACAACCAATATTGTTTTTTCTCCTTTCAATTTCCGAATGTATGCCACCACATTCTCCTGTGTTTTCTTATCCAGATTTGACAAAGGTTCATCTAAAAAAAGAATCGGGCTATTCAAGCCAAAAACTCGTAACAGCGCAAGTTTTTGCTGCTGTCCGTAACTTAAATTCACAGGATTGCTTAAAATTTCCTTATCCGAAAAATCTACCTGTAATAAATGCATAAGTTCTTTATCAATAGGAATCTCATACATGTTTTTCATAAAATCTCCATCAACTGTAAAGATTGGATAGGTTAAAAA
>OLOW01002381.1_pt1 | contig 12727 bp, 9 predicted proteins | sample 1672801 | NCBI WGS metagenome assembly OLOW01 (sample SAMEA3136725, study PRJEB25190) | human gut metagenome | biome: human gut; feature: human-associated habitat; material: faeces | place: Austria | collected 2013
ATCAGGCGATGATCGATCACCTGTATTCCGGTTCTAATATGGCTAAGATTTTAGCCCGGGAGAATTTTCGGACCTTCAGAGAAGATTATTACTCCGATCAGATGACCAAACAAGGTCTTCCAAGTCCAAGACGCAACATCCAGAAAGTTGTGGAACACTGCAAAACCTTTATTTCCAGATTTCCAAATCACGACAACATTTTATTTCAGGGTTCCACTGGTGTTGGGAAGACTTTTTTAAGTCATTGTATTGCAAAGGAGATCATGAACCGCGGATTTACCTGTGTCTATATGACAGCTTTTCAACTTTTCGATACACTTGCCAAACATACCTTTGGCAGAGAAAAGAATGCTCAACAGGAGACTTCTGCTAACCTGATCTTTCAATGCGATCTACTGATCATTGATGACCTTGGTACAGAGATGATTAACAAATTTGTGATTTCACAGTTGTTTCAATGTTTGAATGAACGATTGATCCAAGAGAAATCCACAATTATTTCTACCAATTTATCTCTTCAGGAATTTCGAAATACCTACTCGGAACGAATCTTCTCAAGAATTATAGAGAATTATTCCTGGCAGAAAATCTATGGAGATGATATCCGTTTCAAAAAATCGAACTTGACGTAACTTATTTATAATGTTATAAAAAATATGAAGAACAATATACGAAGGAGATAGTATCATGAGACGATCTGACCGTAACTTTACTAAGATTCCAGACGGTAAACTTGGAATCATTGCCCTTGAAGGATGCAAAGAACTTGGAAAAACAATTGACAACTATATCATTCAGTGGAGATCTGAAACTTTCAAAGATTTCAAAGACTCTGTTGCTTGTGATGGATATTTAAGAGATACTTATCTTTTAGATGCTAGTTGCCCTCGCTTTGGTTCTGGAGAAGCCAAAGGTATCATTCGCGAATCTGTTCGTGACATGGATTTATACATCATCGTTGACGTATTAAATTACAGCGTTACTTACTCTTTAAGTGGACGTGTGAACCATATGTCTCCAGATGATCATTATGCTGACTTAAAACGTATCATCAGTGCTGCCGCTGGTAAAGCTAAGAGCATAAATGTTATCATGCCTTTCTTATATGAAAGCCGCCAGCATAAGAGAAGTACTCGTGAATCCCTTGACTGTGCAGTTATGCTTCAGGAATTATTAAACCTTGGTGTTGATAACATTCTGACATTTGATGCACATGATCCTCGTGTACAGAATGCGATTCCTATCAGCGGATTCGATAATATTCAGCCTACTTATCAGTTTGTAAAATCATTAGTTGAACAGTGTAAAGACGTTCACTTCGACAAAGACCACTTAATGGTTATCAGTCCAGATGAAGGAGCCATGCAACGTGCAATCTACATGGCAAACGTTGTTGGTGTTGATGTTGGTATGTTCTACAAACGTCGTGACTATTCTACAGTTATTGATGGCCGTAACCCAATCGTTGCCCATGAATTCCTTGGTGATTCATTAGATGGTAAAGATGTACTGATCATTGATGATATGATCTCTTCTGGAGAAAGTATGATCGATGTAGCGAAAGAATTAAAACGCAGAAATGCACGTCGTGTCTTCTGCTTATCTACATTTGGTTTATTCACAAATGGATTAGAAGTATTTGATCGTGCTGTTGAAGAAGGTATCATTGAAAAGGTTATCACTACAAACCTTACTTATCAGACACCTGAATTATTATCTCGTGACTGGTATGCATCTTCTGATGTATCTAAATACGTTGCACTGTTAATTGATACATTAAATCATGACGCATCAATCAGTGATCTGTTAAATCCAACAGAACGTATCAAAGAATATCTTGAAAAGAAAAATCTTTAATTTGTAATATAGAAGGATCTGTTATTATCAGCAGATCCTTTTTTATTATATTTAAATTTCTTTTGTTCATAACATGAAAAGAATCAAAAAACAAAAAGCGTACAGGAATCATTAAGATTTCCCGTACGCTTCTTTATTGTACAATATTATTGTTCCTTTGACGAATTATTATCCTGAGACTGTGAAGCTGTCGTTGGCGCTTCTGTTGCTGTTGCTGGTGCTGCCGTTGTTGGTGCTGCCGTTGTTGGCGCTTCTGTTGTTGTCTCTACCCTTCCAGTGCTTGTAGCCTGTGTTGATGTTGTCGCCTGATAGTCTCCTCCATCATAATTTGAATAATCTTCTGTCATTGTACCTGATGCATCTGAAGATGAATACTCTGAATGTATCATATTCATAAAGTTGCTCCATATAGTTTTTGGATAAGATGCTCCGCTTAATGCTGGCATGATTTTATAATCATCTCTACCTACCCAGATTGCAGTTGTATAATAAGGTGTGTATCCACAGAACCACCCATCTCGGTTATCATTTGTTGTACCGGTCTTACCTGCGGTATCAACATTCGGTACTTTAGCTCCCACTCCAGTTCCGCCTTTTACTACACTCTTTAATACATCTGTCATCTGTTTTGCTGCACTTGTTGAATAAACTCTTCTCTTCTTTGTAGAAGATGACATTACTTCATCTCCATCAGAAGTTGTAATTTTTGTAATACATGTTGGTTCTCTGTATACACCATTGTTCTTCAAAGTTGCATACCCTGCTGCCATTTCTTCAGCAGTTGTTCCTTTTCTGAAACCACCAATACATGTCGTATAATATTTATAATCTGAAGGTTCCAAATATTTAAAATTCATCTCTTCCAGATATTTTAAACATGTCTTCGGTGTCAACTGTTCATATATACGCATAGTTGCAACGTTACTTGATTTCTGAACTGCTCTTCTAAGAGAGATCTGTCCAGAGTAAGAACCATGTGAGTTTCTTACTCGATGCTTATCATTTGATGCCATCGGAGAATCATTTACTGTTGATCCAGCAGACCATCCATGCTCTAATGCTGGTGCATATACAAGTAATGGTTTGATCGCACTACCTGGCTGTCTAGGACTCTGATATGCACGGTTTAACGTATAACCGATATTCTTCTGTTCACGTCCACCAACGATTGCAACTACTTTTCCAGTATCATTGTCAATACATGTACCAGATGCCTGTGCTTTATAAATACCATTCTTATCTTTCTCTGTATATCCAGATAACGCATTATTTACACTTTTTTGCAGCTGTTTCTGAACATCAGGATCGATGGATGTATAAATATGATATCCAGCACTGTATAATGTTCTCTTACACTCTGCATACATCTTATCATATTCTTCCTGATACTTTTTCTTCTCAGAGTTAGAACTGAAATCATCCTTGAATTCAAATCCCTTCTGTTTCATGATCTCTTTTGTTGCACAGTGAATGACATAGGTCTCTATATAGTTCTTCTTCTCTGTCTTAGTTTTCTGTGCTTTCTTCACATCAATGTCTTCATTTAACGCTTCTTCATACTGATCTTTTTTGATCAGATTCTGTTCGTACATATCTTTCAAAATCTTATTTCTACGTTTGATCGTATTTTCTTTATTTGTACGTGGATCATAAATTGTTGGATTGTTTGGAATTGCAGATAAAAATGCTGCTTCTGACATTGTCAGATTCTTCGCATCTTTTCTGAAATATCCCTGGCTTGCTGCCTGAATTCCATAATATCCATTTGAATAATAAACATTATTCAAATAAAATTCCAAAATCTGTTCTTTTGAATATTTCTTCTCTAGTTCTACTGCCATGAAAATTTCTTTTACTTTTCTCTTCCATGTTTTCTGTCGATTCAAAAATACAGTCTTTGCAAGCTGCTGTGTAAGGGTACTTCCACCCTGTGTGATTGCTCCTTTGTGTACAACATAACTTACCGCAGCTCGTGAAATTCCTTTATAGTCTACACCACTGTGTTTGTAGAAATTCCTATCTTCCACAGAAATTACAGCAGCTATGACATAAACCGGAAGTTCTTTGTATTTCAGGTAATATACATCTTTCTCACCTTTAAACTTCAGTAACTGCTTTCCGTTGGTGTCATATACAATACTTGTCTGTGATGCCTTGAATGTATCCTCACTCGACTGTGCGACGAGTTCTTTGGCCTCACTTCTAAGCTTCATAACCTTTGCCCCAAAAGTAAACCAGCCGATTACGACCAACAACAAAAAGACCACTGAAACTTTTAAAAGAACTTTTTTCTTTTTACGTTTCTTCTTTTTCTTGCTTTCGGGAATAATCTTTTTTGTTTCCTTTGTTTCTTCAGCCATATTCCTTTCACCTTTCGTTTGTTTTTACTGCTTACATTTGTTCCGGAATATCTCCGGATATATATCTTAATTTTAACATAAAATATATCATAACTAAAACTTTTGTCTCGACATAGTTTGCACTTTAAAGACAAAATATACTAATTCGCATATCCGTAATAAACACTTCCTGCCTGTTTAAATTCATTCTCAAGCTTCTTACGGTTTGTCTTTACAGATTTTCCTGTCAATGGATCATAGTATCTTAGATCTGTTTGATTATAACTCATAACAACGATGAATGTTCCATCCTTTCTCTGTGCCATAAATGAACGACCCTTACTGATCACATAAACAATATCATCAATACTGCAATCAGAATAGTTTACTGCTCTATGCTTAAATACCTTATTTAACTTGTCATATGTGCTTCCTGACATCTTCTTAATCTTATTGTAAGAGATATCAATTCCATCTGCCTTTGCCATCATCAGAATACATGCAATATCTGTTTCGTCTTTATTCTCTGCTTTGATCATCGGAATATTAGAAGCTTTTCCATAATTCTGTGCAATACCTTTTTCCCATAAATACATCTGATTATAATTTACAACAACTCCGCCACCTTGTTCGGCAACTTTAATAGCATCTTTCATATTGCTATAGATTCCTGAAAGCTTGCCACCTGTATATACATATGCATCGTTATATTTATTATCATTCTCTGCAAATGTAATCTCTGTATCATTGTCTGCTTCTTCAACATTTGTGGACAGATAATCTGGTCTTGTCTGAATATATACATCCTCTGGGAATCCAAGGTAAAGCTGATTTAATCTTGTCCCTGTATATCCATATTCCAAGACAACTTTATTTTCTTTCTTATCCTTGTAACGGATATAACTTTCATTCACTTTCTTATATCCTTTTCCACTCTTTCGTGAATGTGTCAATGAGATTGTTGTACTATCTACGTTGGCATCCGTAATATAAGTTCCGTCTTCTCCATATGTCTTAACATTCTTCTTATTACTTCTGATAAATACCTTTGTTAAAGGATACAGATAAGAACCATCTTTTTGTCTTACGATTTCTGATTTTTCTCCAATTCCATAGATAAAATCTTTGCCTATAAATCCTATTGGTCTTAAAACTTCATTCTTGCCACAAGAAATGTTATCTGTTTTTTGTGTTGCAAGATCTATAATCTTGATTTTATTTTTGAACTGGTTTAATGCCAGCATTCCATTGTCAGAAATAACTGTCATATCATCTGTAATATTTTTTGCGAGAATCTTACTCTTTCCTGATTCAACATCAACTTGATATACAGCACCATCCAGATAGAAATAGAAATCTCCATCATCACTTAAGAACGCACCTTTCTTGATATCATTCTTCATCATATCATACTGTATCTTTGTTGGAATGAATGCTAATTCTTCTATCCTCTGGTCTGAAGCACTAAACTGATATACCGCAATACCATTATTACCTTCATGCTTTCCACGATTCATATATCCGTATACCACAAACGAAATATCTCCATTAGATTTCATCTTCATGATCTGAACATCATGCTTCTGATAATTATTACGGCTGTCTCGATAATCTTCTCCTTCAAAAGAAAATACCTTGTACATATTAGACTTCTGGTAATCATAATACCAAAGCTCGTCCTGTACAACAAAAGCGACTTTCTTTCCGCCTTTTTTGCTGACAACCTGCTTCTGGTTGCTTCCGATTCCAAGTAAGATTCTATTATTACTTCTGTCAATCGTATCATATCTCATATAAGCTTCCATATTGCGCTCATAATTTAACAAATACATTCTGTCCTTTGCATAACGAATCCTAAAATATTCTGTTGCTTGATAATACTGTTTTGTCCCGTCACTGTTCTCAGCTGAAAGAATATATCTTAATTCAACAGATGTTACATTATCTGAAATTTCTTTTACTGTTGCCGGATAAATACTCTCTACCTGAGGTTTTAATGTTGCGTATGAAACTGCTTCCTGTGTTGATTTCAATGTTACGTTCGAAAGGTTATTGGATGTTGTACCTTCTGCTGTTTCCAAATACTGACTGATAAATTCAGTATTTCCTTCTGTCAATGCCGCATTGTGGAATTTCTCTGCAAAATTCAGACATTCCTTAAGATGGAAACTTGTTCCATAGATAATTCTTGTAAAGTAACGGATCGTTTTATTATCCTGCTTTACAGATAACTCCATCAAATATGTCTTTCCATTTTCCAAGCGTTCTTTGATCTGTATATTGGCAGTACTTTTTTCTTTTCCCTTATGAAAAGCTGTATCACCATTTCCCAAAACAGTCTTATTATCTGTATCATAAAGCTTATATGATACAACACTGATATCTTCTGTTGCATCCTTTAGGATTACTTTTACCTGATTTTCATATACCGGTGTGATACTATCACGGATCAGTGATGCATCTACATCTCCCTGATAACCATGTAATTCATTGATATCTTTTCCATCTACAGATATTGTTAATAAAGGGAATGTCGGCTGTTGTGTTTCTGTCACTCCCTGATTATTTCTTCCTACTAATGTATAATTCCATATAAATAATGAGATCAGAAAAATGACCCCAAATATTGCAATCTGTATCACTTTATTTTGCTTCATTATATTCTCCTTTTTCATTCCGTGAAGCTTTCTATTGTTCATTTTATCTTTTTTTGTACATTTATACAACCATTTTAAGAAATGTTTAAGATGTGCAAAGGACTTTTTATCCTGTAAATAAAACAATTGCCGGGATTTCTCCCGGCCTTATTAATCTATGATCGAAACATATTTTTCTTTGTACGGTAGCGACAGCGTCTGTGATAGATCTCTCCTCCGATCAGAATTACGATCATCTGATGTAGCTTGCGTTCCTGCTTAGGACAGTCTTCTTTCTCCTGGTAATTCATCTTATCATAAATCTTATCTGCCATTGAAAGAAGCATTGTCCGATCCATATATTCGTCAAACATTCTGCTTCCATCATATTCCATCTGATCACAAGCATCCTCAATCTGATCTAGAATCTCTCTCGCCAGTGCAGAATACATCCGAATGATATATTGATAATCATCTTCCTGCCTCTGTTCCTGTGCTATCAGCTCTCTGCTTGTTCTTATTTCTGTATCAAATATTGGAAGATTCCCTAATCCTTCTCTATCCGCCATCTTTATGCTCCTTTTTCTCTATCAATCATATCTTATGATATTCTTGAGAAAAAATGCATGTCTTATTCACCATTTTCTTTTCTGATACTTCTCACTTCTTCATTGATTGCTAACATCTTGCTGTCTAAGAATGCCACAAGATCTGCACATTCTTTTAATTCCTGCTTAATGTACTCTGGTGTATTACCTTCGTACTTATAATAAATCTTATGTTCCAGAGATGCCCAGAAATCCATCGCTACGGTTCTGATCTGAATCTCTACTTTCGTACGAACAACTTTATCAGACAAAAAGATCGGTACTCTTACGATCAGATGATAACTTCTGTATCCATTAATCTTTGGATTCAGCATATAATCCTTTGTCTTCAATACTTCTATATCATCCTGTGATGCGATCATATCAACAATTCTATAAATATCGGGTGTAAATGAACAGATGACTCTTACTCCTGCAATATCATCGATATATTTCTGAATATTCTCTACAGTAATCTCTTTTCCTTTTCTCATCAGCTTACGAGTGATGCTTTCATCTGTCTTAAGTCTTGATTCTATATGTTCAATTGGATTGTACTGATGTACTAAACGGAACTCATCATTTAATATCTCTAACTTTGTTCTAATCTCTTTTAATGCAGAACGATATAATAATTTAATCTTTCGATATTCAAGCATTACATCTTGTACATCAGGTAATTCTAATTCTCTCATGTCTACTCACTCCTTACCTTGTTTGCTGTTTCTATTTTAACACTGTTTGGATTTGTATTCAATAGTGTACAATCTGCTGAAATTTCTTAGACTTCTTAATTATAAACTGAGGTTAAATGAAATGAAAAATGATAAGTTTAATTTCTATGATAATAAAAAAATCCGTGCGGCCTGCCTTGTGTCGCCTTCCACAGACGTTACCTCTATAGTTAACTCAACCCAGGCACCCTCACGGCACATAGAAGGTTCCACTTAGTGCTGCTTTGTTCCCAACCTGACACGGTTCGTGGATTCCTATTGCGTGAGACCCAGATATCAACGCCACTTGTAGAGGGCAGCTCTACAGAAGACAACCCGAAACAAGACCATCACCTCTGCTATAGCGGATTGCAGAAAAAGGGTGCCGCTACCTCCCCGGCTAGCACGGAAACTTTATGACTTGATTATCTTTGGCATCTTAGATTTAAGATGCATATTTGATTATACTAAATAGTTATCTCAAGGTCAATAGTTATTATCTTTTTTAATAAATTCTATTATTTTTCTGTTATGTTGTTGTGTATGCTTTAATCCTCATTGTAAGTCTTGCAGAATACAGATCATACCATTTATTTCCCTTCAAGCAGACATAACTCTGTCCTTTCGCTGTTTTATTCACAAATCTGATCCAGCCAAAATTGTCACTGTGATCGCATCCGATGAGTGCTGTTGAACCTATCTTAATAACTATAGAGAACTTTTCTCCTTTGACCAGTCTGACTTTCTGCTTCAGATCGATCGTATGTGTTCCCGCTTCTTTGATCGTTCCTGTCATAGCACGTTTTAACAGCTTCTTTCCTGATGTCGGTTTTCCTTTCTTCGGGTTTTTATAAATCTGAATGCTGTATTTTACATTTGGATTCATTGTAACTACATTGACTGCTTTTAGCGTCTCTTTTTTCTTCTTTGTTCCTTTTTTCGCTGTGTATATATTAGCGATCTGCTGACCTTTCTTCAATCGGTATGCAGATGGATTTGCTGATCCATCATAAAAATAGTTGTATTTATATGTAGATGACTTTACAAACTGACCTGACAAGAATTCACACATAGATCTATCTTCATAAGATATATAGGTATATCCCTTGTCTTCTTCCTTGTTTCCCCAGCTGTTTTTTATGATCCATGCACCATTTCTCTTTGGTTTTGATGCCTCCCCAAACTTATCTCTACTGTAATTATCATTCCACCCAACAATTGTTACGATATGATTTGCTGCATCCTCTGATAATGTACAATTATAAGATTTATGTGATATATCGTAGAATTTTTCATCTTCCTCTGTCGTTTCTGGTGCGTGATATGCTACAACAACTGATCCATATTTTTTTATGTAAGATTTTACTACATTGATTGATGGATTATTTCCAAGGAAAAATCCATTTTTTAAAATCGCAGCATCTTTTTGCCCAAGCTTGCTTGATAATGTCCATTTATTGGTATTAAATGGAGCTGTACTCTCGTTGGCCAGCCCATACCATCCTGTTAATGTGATCATCGCAAGCCGTGCATTTCCACCTGAATATTTCCAGTTTCCTGATACTTTTGTTGCATCTCCTTTTGTGTTATTCAGCGCATCATTTGTTCGATTATACATAAAATATCCTAAATGTTTTTCTGAATAATCAACATTCTTTTTTACTTTCTTTTGTTTAATTAATGATGTTTCACCCAGCGATGCCAAGCCAAATGCCCAACAAAGTTCTGTATTCCCCTGATTCTTTACTAATGTGACAAGACCTTGTTCTGCTGCATTATAATATCCGGCATATGATCTTGCATAAGTTTTATTCTGCTGACTTTCCTTCGGTGACTCTATATTTAAATGAATAGAATGATATCCTGTTGGTTTCTGTGCTGCAAATACTCCCTCAATTGAAGATAAACACATTATTCCTGCACATAACAGTATTGCTGTTAATTTCTTAATTCTGTGCATTTTTTTCCTCCTTTTTCTTCCTTCTTAATTCTCTGAAAAAATCTGATAACATCTGGCTACATTCTTCTTCTAAAATTCCATGTTCAATCTCTGTCTGATGATTAAACCGTTCTACCTGCAAAATGTTCAAAACAGATCCCGCACATCCCGCCTTTGGATTCATTGCTCCAATAACAACCTTTGGAATTCTCGCCTGAACAATCGCTCCTGCACACATCTGACATGGTTCAAGTGTAATATACATTGTACATTCCTCAAGTCTCCAGTCCTCTAACTTCTTGCTGGCTTTCTGGATTGCAAGTAATTCTGCATGTGCTAACGTTGTTTTCTTTTTATTTCTCTGATTATAAGCTCTGGCTATGATCTTATCTTCATGAACAATCACACACCCAATTGGTACATCACCGACTGCTGCTGCTTTTTTTGCCTGCCGGATTGCTTCTTTCATGTATTTTTCTTCTTGTGTCACGTCCGTTCCCCTTATATCTATGTCATATTTTTTTCTATTATAACATAGAATGAATCAAAAAGAGAGTAGTCGATTGTCAGATTATCAGCGTATTGTATCCTATCTGTATGAATATCACCATGGAATTAAAGGTTCTAATGTTGGTTTTGCCAAAATAGAAAAGCGCCAGAATCAACTGCGGGTATATTTCCATGTAAAGACAAATGATCAGGCATTGGAATATAAAATTTATTTTTATCATTTTCATGAAGGTACAATGGAGGGAATTTTTCTTGATACGATCAGACGAAATGATGCAATCATCGAATTTAAAAAGAATTATCCTGTAATTGAAAATTTTGAAGAAATGGATGGTTTTCTGATCTATCACTCAAATGAACATTTCTTTGGGTCACAATGGAAAGAACTTCCGATCATTATCCGGAGTTTTAAGCCCTTGGAAATTCCTGATGCCAAACCAGAAATAGTAGAAACGATAGAAAAAACAGAGGAAACAAAAGAAACTAAAGAAACAGAAGAGACAGAAGAGACAGAAAAGACAGAAGAGATCGCGGAGACAAAAACTTCCGGACTTTCTGAGTATATTGAAGCTCTTCAATTAGAAAAGGATGCCAAAAATATCCGGCATCCTGATCCTGTTAAAGGTTTTGACTGGAAGGAGTATCCCACCTTGCCAATGCCTCTTTCTTACAGCCTTGATCCTAGCATTAAGATCACACTAAAAGATCTTGATCAGATTCCTGACCTTGATGACAACGTAAAAGCAAATGGATTCCTTCTTTTAAATTATGGAAATTTCGGCCATCTGATGCTTGCAAAAGATGCTGACAGCGGCCAGCGTTATCTCGGAATTCCTGGAATCTTTGATAACGAAAAAGCTTTTATCTCTCGTTTATTTGGATTTAAAACATTTATCACAGTTCCTTTAAAGCCTCATAAAACTGGTAATTTCGGCTATTTTATCTTACCGATCTAATATGTTTGCAAGTGTTGCAAACTGTTCCAAAGTTAAGGCTTCTCCTCGGACAGATGCTGGTAATCCCATCTCTTCTAATGCCTGTGCTACCTGTTCTTTGGAGAAGTTTAGCCCACCAAAATTCTTAATTCCGTTCTGAAGTGTTTTTCTTCTCTGGTTAAAAGACGCACGGATCAATTGGAATAACAGCTTTTCATTTGTAACTTTGATCGGTGCATCTTTATATTTTGTCAGACGAATAACTGCTGAACCTACTTTCGGTCTTGGCATAAAACAGTTTGGCGGTACATTTGCTACCACATATGGTTCTGCATAATACTGAACTGCCAGCGATAATGCTCCATAGTCCTTTGTTCCAGGGCCTGACTGCATGCGGTCTGCAACTTCTTTCTGTACCATAACTGTGATGCTGTCGATTGGCACATGACTTTCAAACAATCCCATAATGATCGGTGTTGTAATGTAATATGGAAGATTGGCAACCACTTTTACAGGCTTACCGCCGTTCTTTTCTTCTACAATCTTTGCGATATCAACTTTCAAAATATCCGCATTTAAAATGGACACGTTGTCATATGCACTTAATGTATCTGATAAGATTGGAATCAGATTCTTATCAATCTCGACTGCCATGACTTCTCTTGCATTTTCAGCAAGATACTGTGTCATAGTTCCAATTCCTGGTCCGATTTCCAATACAAAATCTTCTTTATTTACTTCGGCAGCGGAAATAATCTTCTCAAGTACACGTTCATCGATCAGGAAATTCTGCCCAAATTTCTTCTGAAAATCAAAGTCATATTTTTGGATTACTTCTATTGTATTTTTTGGATTTCCAAGTTTCACTCTTATACCTCTTTCATACGATACAATTTTCTTGCATTTTCTTCTGTGACTGCGATCAGTTCCTCTTTATCAATCCCTTTGATCTGACTGAGCGCTTCTGCTACATAATTCAAGTTCAGAGAAGAATTTCTCTTGCCTCTGTTTGGTTCTGGTGACAGATATGGACAATCTGTCTCTAATACGATTCTGTCTAATGGTGCATACGCTGCAACTTCTTTTAATGTCTTTGCATTTTTAAATGTCACAACCCCGCCAATTCCAATATAAAATCCCATATCAAGGAATTGTCTTGCCATTTCTTTGGAATATGAAAAACAATGAACCACTCCTCCGATGTCTTCTGC
>OLOW01002382.1_pt1 | contig 12715 bp, 9 predicted proteins | sample 1672801 | NCBI WGS metagenome assembly OLOW01 (sample SAMEA3136725, study PRJEB25190) | human gut metagenome | biome: human gut; feature: human-associated habitat; material: faeces | place: Austria | collected 2013
CCTAAAATGCAAAAAAAGCCTTCATTAGTAGAAGACTTTTCATAGTACTTTAATGTGTGTATAGTAATGTTTCATATTTGATAGTTTCAATTATAAAAGTTGCACGTTTAATAGTTTACATTGTAAATGTTGCATATAGAGGAAAAGACTCCTGCATCAATTCACATTGGTACAAAAGTCTTTATACTAATTATATTAAAGTAATTAAATACTCCATCTGTGATTTATCAAATGTGTCTAGTGCATAACTAAAATCTAATAAATCAACATCACAATCAAACTCATTACTCAAATAATTCTTCATGTTATTAATCATATCATTTTTTTCTTTATTTATTAATGATTCATTAAAAATCACAACAAAATCTAAATCACTTTTATCTGTGTTGTTTCCTTTTGCAAACGAACCAAACAAATACAAATTCTCTATATTATAATTATAGAGTAACTCTTTTCTTAAAGATTTTACCTTTTTAATTACTGCATCTCTTGATAATAAGCACGGTCTTTTGTCATTTTTAACTAATTCTATATCATAAAAAATTCTAATCAAACTAGATAAATCATTATTTTCAATTGACTGTCTATAATCATTATGACAATATTCATAAGGCATCAAAAACCATCTACCTTTTTTTAACATTATGTAATTAGATATTAAGAAAGCAAATTCTACATTATTTTTAGGGATATTGTTTACAATAAATAAATGAAGTAATGCAGCAAGTGAATGAGGTGCAATATCAATGTTTTTGTAATATAGTTTTATAATTTGATTTACAATAGTAACATTCAATAATTCATTCGTTAGTAAAAAATATACTTGGGTTAATAATTCTTCATTAAAAGTTTGATTTACATTATTACAAATATAGATTGCACAATTAAAAAAACTCTTTATTTCTTTTTCTTGTTCATTAATACACTTATACTCGTCATTAGAAATTTGTTTTATTCTATTATGTATAATTCCCAGATTATTATATTTTGCAATAAAATATATTAAGTTATTAATATTTTTTTTATAATCAAGCATACTTTTCCTTTTAAAAAATTTGTTCTAATTTATTTATCGGAAAAGAAATATCAAAATTATTTTTTTTATACACTTTCTTTACTTCTTCTGATAAATTATAGATTATCTTATTATCATTAATTTCACATTCTTTACATCCTGAAAAATAATTCTTATGGTATAAAACTTTAATACTATCAATTATGCAATCATTTGTCACTTCTTTAACAATAATTAAATTATTTGGCATACAGAAAACAATTTCGTTTTCAAAGGATTCTTCAACTTCTTCTTTTAGTCTAGCAATTGTAATAATTGACAAATTATAGAAGTTATTATCTATTTTCACATATACATCATTTCTATAGTTTTTTTGAAATGATTCATCTTTCATATTTTTTGAATTATCTTCAACATATATATTCATAAAATTCCTCCTTAAATATATGTATAAGTTATTTGATCAAGTAATTCTTGATATCTTTCCAATGTCATGGCTTTTTTTGGAACAATTTCATAATGACCCGGACCACCCGTTTTAATAAATTTTAATTCAGAAGGAATAGAATCAACCCTTGAAACTTTTCCAAATTGTTGAACTTTAGAAGGATCAGTATTAACAGATATTCCTTTTGTTGGTTGAACCAATCCCGTTTCCGGATCAATAGCAATATCTTTCGCTCTTGGTTTATATTTTCCACCACGATATTTGCATCTATTATGAACTAATATTCCATTTTCACCAACATAATATGAATGATAATCCTCAACTTCAAAGTTATATGTTGTAGTTTCATCATCCAAAATTTCTAATTGCTTACTTACTAATATAGCTTTTTCTTTATCATTATACATTAATACAACATCTTTTTCAAGTATTTTGTTTGCCTCTATCCAACCTATATTTGAAACATAGAAAGGATGCTCCTCTGTACAAACTACTTCTTCAAATGCACCATTTGTAAATTCAAATACTAAATGTAACCATTTTTTTGTTGTATATCTAAAAACATTTGTAACTTTTTTTAGTGCCTTTTCATTTGTATTTTCATCATATGCCCAAACTTCATCACCAATATTAATATCTTCTATTAGTTTATTTCCCATAGAAGTTAAAATTAATGTTCCAGCAACAAAACAACCTTTTCTAGCAACACATCTATTGCTTGCTGCTTTTGATAAAACACTAATTGCTTGACTAGCACAAAACATTAATGCACCAGTTGTAAATCCGTTAATAAATCCTTCAATTGCACCTTTCACTAATCCTTCCATGAAACTATTACCATTAATTGCATTTATTATTCCACCAATTATACCACCAATGATAGCTCCACTTATTGCAGCTTTCAGTCCTGCCATAAACATTCCTACTCCGAATGCTGAAGTTGCAGGGATACACATTAAGACTATGGAAACTATGAATACAACAGCAAAGGCTATCCACTGAATTGCTTTTTTCCAATTTAGTGACCACCATGACTTATCTTTGAGTGGATCATATGTTGGATCTGGATAAAGCTCAGTATCTGTAAATATTGTACTTTCATTTTCTTCATAAGTGATACTATTATCAAGTGTAATTGCATGTCTATCTAATGCATTCACTTCACTTGGACTAACATTTTCAATATTATCAGCATTTAAATATTGCATTAATACTGGTGAATAATATCTACCATTTACAAAATATAAACCAGTTTCTAAATCTAAATAATGTGATTTCCATCTAAACGGATTGTTATGTAATACAAATCTATCTCTTGCTCCATTTGTAGTATCACTATCAATTGATAATTCTATTACTTGACAGTTTCCCCAAGCATCATAAACATATTCACCTATTGCTTTTCCTTGATACATAATTTTACTTACATTACCTAATGGATCTTTTATAAATGTAAAATTACATCCATCATATCTTAACCCAGCAATTCCTTCAACATCATAGAAATATCTAATTGATTGTTCAGCTGAATTATCAGAATAGTTCCAATCTTCCCCTAAAATTCTACTACCATCTAAATAATATTTTACATATTGGGTTCTTGTTGATGAAGTTTTAATTCTCTTTCTATATCTTACACCTTGATAATTATAGTAGTAATCACATTTTTTTACATAATCAGTAGTTGAATAATAATTATTACTTACTGTACCAATATAGTATGATTCAAGCAAATTTCGTGAATTATATCCAATTGTTCCTAATGTATCTTTTATAATATTTCCATAATTATCATAACTAATTGGATAATCAATACCCCATAAGGAAACGTTAGTTTTTCTACCATTTTGATATGTAAATTTTTTATAGACATTTCCGTTATTTAAAACTTTTCTTAAATTACCAGAATTTTTATAATAATCATATTCTATATTTAAAGTTTCTGAACCATCGTCAGTTCTTGTTTCTTTAATTAACCTGTCAAAAGCATCATATTCATAATTAATGATTCTTGATACATAGTTTGCTGTACTACATAATTTTTCATCAGTTGGATTTTCAATAAACCTCTTTCCAGATGAAGTCACTTTAGTAAGATTATTTTTGCTATCATATGTATTACTAAAAGTTAATGTAGCGTCATCATTTCCATTATCATCTTTTGAATTAACAATATAATCTAATTTAGATACGATTGTTTTTCCTGTTTCATATGTAACATTTTTATCAATATTAATTTTATTATTATATGCTAAAAACTTCTTATGTTCTATTTCTTCACTAGATTTTTTTGACAAACGACCAAGTTCATCATATGAATACTTGAAATTAAAGTCTTGATAAATTTCTTCTAAATCATTTGAATTTTCTCCATCCATTTTCACATATTTAGTTCTTCTAATTCTTGGTTCACTAAATTTAGGCTTTTCACCATCATATTCTGAATCTTCTTTTACTACTTGTGACATAATATACTCATCTTCTTTTTTGAAATAATATTGAGTATCACCAGTACCTACTTGACGCACTTGCATTTCTTTATTATCTGTATTATTACTTACTACTCTATATCCACTAGGTCTATTTTCATCATCGTAAATATAATTATAAGTCACTTGCTCATATGGATCGACAATTTGATTAACCTTTGATACGGACTCACTCTCATTAACTGTTTGATAATCAAATGTGATGGTTGTACCTATATCTGTTGATTTCTTTTTATTAGTTTGTGATAAAATTCTACCGTAACCATCAATCTTAGTTATATTTTCATATGGTACATTTACAATTTTATCATTAACAACTGTTTCCTTATTATATGTTTTATCTATTAGAATATCATAGTCACTACCCTTTTGAACACTCTTTTCTAATATTAAACGGCCGTTTTCATAATACTTTAACGGTTCGCCAAAAACATTATATATAAAACCATAAGTCCTATTACTTAAATCACTTACACTTTTAATTCTACCATATTCATCATATAATAATGTATTTTTATACTCAATAGATGAATCTGAATTATTCAAATTTGAAACTGCAGTAATTCTTTCGTTATATTCATCATATGTAAACTTCTCTTTAGAACTTCCTTCCAATGTATAATTTGTAGTAAAATGCGGTTCATTATAATAGAATTCTTTCTTCACCCCATTTTGAATACAACCTTTAGGATTTTCTCTTAGTTTTTCTTCAACAGTTCCATAATCATATGTTGTTGTTAAATATTCTTTATCAGTCGCATCATCATTATAAACACTAGTAGATGTTACATTACCATAACTATCATAATAATAGGCTGTCACAATGGAATATTCATCTTTTTTTGCTCTTGGAGTACCATTGGCATTTTGCCATTCATATGTTTTAGTTGATTTACTTTCTTCAACTCTTTTATCTTTTTCTTCCATTAACTGAATAGATACTTTTGTTTCATAATAGTACTTTGTTGATGATTCTTTATGAAATCTAACTTGTGTCTCAGTAACACTCCATTGCTCTTCTGCAGTTCTATTAGATGAATATGTAAAATAATTAGGAATTCCATCATTATTAATTGATAATGTAATATTGTCAGAACCTTTTACAATTTTTACACTACTTACAGACTTAACTTTAGTTCCACTACAGTATACTAGATCAAATATAGCTTGTCCTTTTTGTTGTTTATAATATAAACTTTTATAAGTAGCAAATATATCACTATCTGTTAAGAAAAAATCTGATGAAATTTCTGGGTCATCCTCTACACCATTTTCTGTATATATAATATTTGTTGCTTCTTTTAAATCAATTATTAAAGAACCACTAATGAATTTAGTTGTAGAATTATTTCCAATTGCTATTCTAACATCTGACAAATATACTATTTGAGAAATAGCTAAACCAGTAAAATTGATTCTAACATCAGTAATTTTTTCTTGATTTTCTCCCAAAAATACAGGAATAGTAACATATTGCCATGCTCCTGCTATCGTTTTATCAATAAATGTTTTACCATATTCTTTGGTAACTCCATTTTTCGTCATTTCAACGATTGCATATGCATCACTATTAATATCTTTGCTAGTCCTTACCCAAAATGAAACCACAAAATTTTCTGTATATTCATTTTTCTTTTCTTTCTTATTTTCATACTTTTTGAAAATATCAATGAACTCAGATAGATTAGTTGTAATATATTGATGAGAACTTGAAAGTTGTGTTGCAGCTTGTCCATTAATCATATAACTTGATGCCCCTGCACTTGATAATCGCCAACCACCAGTTTTGAATAATGTCTTGCAATTATTACCTGATCCTACTTCTAATATACTGGATGTAAATCCTTTAGTATTAAAGTAATATCGAGTTGTAATACCTTTTTCGTTGGTTACATCTGTATGGTTTGTTAAATAACTAATTGTAGTTTTATTTTTTACATACTCAGATATCATCTTCAACTCATAACCCTTAACTTTTTTTCCAGTTCCAACTAAATAATGTCCTTCACCTATGTATTCATTATCTCCTGTAAATAATTCAGCTCCTAATTCTTCTGTAATAAGTTGCTTTTGCATTGCTCCTTCCTTAATTGTGATGATTTTAGGATTGCTAGAAATTAAATTACTTTCAAAATATAATGCTCTTAAACTTTCAGAATCTATTGCATAAGCTAGAACAGCTATTAAATCATATTTAAAATACATCATATCTTTAGATGAACTACCATTATTTTTAATAATTTTTTCTAACTTATTTGAACTATTATAATTATACTGCAAACTAATATTATATGTATCAGCAGACATGCTTTTTAAATTTCCATTACTATAATATGTAAAATTAATTTTTCTTCCTGTCTTTCTAGAATCATAAATAGATACTAAATTCTCACCACTATAAGTTATTATTTTGTTAATATTAGCATTTACGCTAGAAATAATATTAGTTATTCTTCCTTGTAAATCAAATTTAATGGTACTATTATTTCCATCATAGATTTCTGAATATCTATTTTCTCCTGTTACTAATCTCAAACCGCTACCACTAGCGTCATAATAAACATTTCTTGTATCACCATATGTATTATTATCTTTATATTTTCTAAATCTATGGATGTTCCAATTAGAATCTATATAGACATAATCTCCTTCCTCAAATTCCTCTAAATTATAGGAAGAATTATATGGAAAAACATATTGCTGAATATTTAGTTTCCAACCATTTCCTAATCCTATTTTTAGATTTCCAAAATCAGTATTTTTCATTTTTGAATTATATATTAGAGATGTAGAAATTTGAAAGTTATTTGCTCCAATTGATAAACCAGGACATTCAAACAATAATCTTCCTGTATTTAAATTTAAGTTTGCCAAACCAAGCCCACAACTAAAATCTAGTTGGGTTTGATTAATTTTACTTTTATCCATAATTACTTTCTCCCTTCATTGTTATTTAAATTGTTCTAATACTTTTTTTACTACATCACTATCTTTTAATAATTTCATTGTATTTTCACCATTGCATAAAACTCTTCTATTTCCTCTGCCACTGATAAATACAATTTCACCTTCTTTAGATTCACAAATAGCTTGTTTAATTGCTTCTTCTCTATTAACAATAATAGTTGATGGTACTTTTCCATCCAAATAAGATTCTAACTCTTTGCAAATATCAAGTGCATTTTCTTTACCACTATCACTTTCTGTTATATAAACATAATCAACTACATCTTTTAATAGGTTCATTGCATATTTTCTAACTTCTTTTCTTTGTAAAGCAAATTCTTCAGTTTTAAATCTTGCATCCCAATGCTTATAACCATGTCCCATTGATCCAATAACTACTTTAATTTTATCAACTTTTCCTTGTTCTTTTAGCATTTTTAAACAATCTAACATTGCAGGTAAATGTGCATCTACAACAATTAATTTTCCATTTTCTCTAAATACTTCAGCTCTTCCTGGAATCACAATATTATTTAATGTTTGCTCAAATTTTCTAACATCAAAAACATCTAAAGCTTCTAATGTTGTGACAGCAGTTAAAATATTTAAAGCATTATATGACATCATTAAATTTGTATCAATTTTATTAATTGCACCATTCAAGTTAAATTCTAATTTCATACCTGTAATGTCTGTATTTAATCCTGTTAATAAGCAAGTTACTTTTTCTTTTTCTAATCCTTTTAATGTAGCAACATAATTACTAGCACATATAAATTTTGGATATTTATTAGTTTTTAATAATTCATCAAGTAATTCTTTATCATAATCTTGAAACCCAATAACACATTTACAATAGTCTTCAACATCCTTAAAGAATGATTTTTTTAATTCTACATATTGTTTTTCTGAATATTGCTCCAAATTATGTTTAGGATTCAAGTTTGTTAAAACTCTAATATCAAATGGAACATCTTTTAAAAATCCTTTTGCTAATGTACTTTCATTAACTTCCAATACTAAATAATCTGCTCCATATGCTTCAACTTCTTCAATAATGCTAATTAATGCTGCTTCGTCTCTAACCGCTACTTCATATGCTTCATTTTTCTTTAAATAACTAGCTGGCGAATCAACCATTACACTTGAATATAATGTTGATTTATATCCTAAATCTTTTAAATAATTATGAATTATTAATGCTGTAGTAGATTTACCACGACTTCCAGTAATACCTATAATTTTTAACTCACTACTATGTTTTCTATTACTATTTTTAAATTCTTTTCTAATTTTTCTTTTCTTAATTTGTTTTTTTTCTAATTTTTCTTTCACCTTGAATAATTTCATTTCTATATCCTCCTTATATATTAATCTTCAGGTGTTGATGATGGTGCTTGAAAAGTAACTGTACATGTAACTTTTTTTACCATTTCATTTGTAACTTGCGAATATAATTTGATTATAAAATCATATTCAGTAGCCCCAGAAGGTTCAGGATCTTGAATTGCATTTATTACTACTTCAAATGTTCCTTTTTCTGCTTCAAGAGGAGCAATTACTTCAAATAAGTCTGTATACTCATTTTCAATATTAATCGATACATCCTCATCAGTACTTATATAAATTGTATCTTGTTGGGCACATGAACCATCTGCTAATACTATAGCTTCAGCAGTTTCTAAAACAGCTAATCCATTTTCATGGTAATTTTCTAAAGCTTCTTTAATTTTAGCAATTATCATATTATTGATTGTTCCATTTAATGTCGCTGCATTTAAATGCGTTCCTTCTTGTGTTAACCCTTCTTCATCATTTCTAATTACTTCTACTTCCATTGAAATAATTTCTCCCGACTCATCTCTTTCAACGCTTTTAACATCTAAAATTTTATGATTCAACGTTGAACTTACTCTATCTATAAATTCACTCATTTTTTTCTTCTCCTTTTTTAAATATTTGTTTTATAATTTGATTTGCACCAGTTGAACTAGCACCACTTACAATACCTATACCTAATGCTACCCAAATATTTTCTGCATTTAAAATCATCTCTGGATTTGTTAAATAAATAATTATTCCTAGCAATCCTCCAATGATAGCCATTACTATTGGTATTAGCTTGTATGCTTCTTGCTTATTCTTAAATAAGACTTTGTAAATTTCCCCTATGATATAGCAACATACAACTATAATAGGTACACTTGTAAAATCCATTAATTATTACATCCTTTCTTATAATTCATCTAATCTTTTATTCACACTTACAATTGCTTCTTCTGCTTTTGCAACTCTTTCTAGAATAATACGATATCTTTCATCAACTTTATTTAAGTTTTTCTCTACTCGATCAACGCACGCTTTAATATAGCCAATGTCTGATACAATAACGCCTTCACTCCTACCATCATTTTTTTGTTCCTTAATATTTGTTCTTTTGCAAGCAAGAGAAGCAAAGAAAATACTAGATAAAGTTCCGATAATTCCAATAATAGAAACTATAACTGTTAATTTATTGATAAAATTACCTCCTTTCTTTTTTATATAATTGATAGCTAGCTACTCCATCAATAATATAAGGTGTCTGTAATTAATTACGCTTTAAGTATAACAAAAAGGCCTTTTTATACCTAGGTAATCAATTACCACTTTAAAAGACTTTTTTTGTATATTTTTCATAAAAAAAAAGCAAGAATTTGTTAATATCCTTGCAATTTTAATACTTTTTATATTATATATTCCGGTAATCAATTACCGATTTTTTAGTGAAAATTTTTATAAACAATGATTTTCTAAATACTTTTCTGATAATTCTAATAAATATTCTTTGTTAACTTTCCTTAATTCAATATACGTTCTTTCTAATCCAACTCTTTGAAATCCGTATATTATAGCAAATAGGATTGTATTATCTCCATTATTTAAAGTCATTTTACAATCCGCTTTTTCTAACATATCAATTATATATGGTGCCGATAGTTTCATTGCTAATCCTAATTTTATTATATTAATTCTAGGTGGAACTGTTTTTCCATCTTTATAGGATCTAATTGTTTTCTCACCAACATCTGATTCTCCTGATAAATCTTCATGACTAGTTATTACGCCATTTTCTTTAGATTTATCATAATGATATGTTAGAGTACCTGCAAAATCATTTGGTATTTTATGTTTGTGTGTTTCAAAATGTGATGATGCTATATCAGCCATCCTAATAACTCTAACTGCTTGTTCTTGTTCTACTTGTTTAATTTCTTTTCTTTGTCCAGGACTGCTAAATAAAAATGAATACTTATCATACATTCCATTTTCATTAATTCCCAATCTTGTAACATTAAAAATTAGACAACATTCATCAGCATGTTCTAGTGCATATTCAGTCATTTCATATTTTTGATAATTCACATACTTTTGATTATTTACAACAAGCATTTTATTAATATATAATAGTTTTTCTTCTTGTAATGCTTTTTGTACTAATAAGTTAGTTGTTAGTAATCTCGATAAGTTTTCTGAACTAATAATGAATGTTTGATTATTCTTTAAAGAACCTCTCTTAAAAAAGAATGGTTTTGTATATTCACCATCAACATAGTTTCCTACACCTTCGATTTCTGTCTTACCAATTTCTCTTAATCTAATTTTCGCAGATAATTTGGACACACCAAAGAAATTTGCAAATCTCATAAGTAACTCTTCCCACTTTTCCGTTTTTGTTCTTATCACACCTAACGTTTCTTGTTCTACATCAATTTCTTTTGTTAATTCAGAAAACTTCTGAGCAGCCATTTTTTTAGGCATTAATATTCTTGGTGCTAGAGTTCTAGCTTGCCATTCCATCCATTCGATATCTTTAATCGCATATTTATTTTCTCCTTTATAACAAGCTACATAAGTATCTTCACTATTTAAACATTGTCTTAGTTCAAAATAATTTCGATGAAAATACCAATGAACACACTCATGAATAAAAGTATTTCTAAAAGAGCCTTCATTTCTATCAATATGTTTAGTTATATCAATTAATATTGTCCCTGGCTTTACACGTATTATTTTAGTTTTTAATAAGTTTTCCGTATAAACTTTTGCTTTATCATTTGCAAAATATGTTTTACCAAATACGCCATTTTCTAAAGGTGCATAATAATAATCTATATTCATTTTCTTAAGCATATCTTGAATATTTAGTTTCATTGGTGTAACTAATACTTCAGGACAAAACTCCTTCAAAAACTTTGTTGCATAAGAATCCATATCTTCTGTAGAAATTATTGGCACTAATCCACTTGATAACACTTCATCTAGTTCTTCATCTAATTTTTCAATGTCTTCCTTTTCTTTTCCTTTAAAACGTTCTTTGAATGATCCTTTCATCTTAAATTCGAAAAATTCTTTTTTAGTGATTGAAGTATAAATATATCCATCATCTTCATTACCATCTGCTAACTCATATTCTGCCTTAAAAACTACATTAAATTCCACTTGGTCAATTTTAGACTTAGTAAATTTAATTCTTTTGACTTCTATATTTTGAATGCAATATAAATTAAAAGCATAAACTATTTCATTATTATATGCATTTAATTCTTTTTCTTTAATGTACTCTTCCATTGCTTCAGTTATTTCATCTAAATAATTAAGCTGAATATATTCTTCAAAACTACTATATTTATATCCTATAATAATCACCATCCTACTGCGTATATTTCTATGTATATTTATTATGATTATTATACTAAATTTTTAAAAAATTGTCGAGAAAACATATTTTACTTTTCTATATTTTAATAACTTTTGATAAAAAACTAAAACCAGCTAGCCTTTTACATCATTCCAAAGTTGAGTTTAAACTCTAGTGTATGTTTATCGATTACTTTGACGTATTCTAATAGTTTCCTTACCATATTAGTGGTCATCTACTTTTATTGCATCACTTTGTAAGAACTTGATTGCATTTTCTAGTTTTTCTATTTCATGAAGTGTTTCTATTGTTATCTTCTTTGACTGATAGCATACTATACTTAATACTATCTTTTTGGTGATTCATACATACCCAAGTTGCTACATACTCTTTACTTGCTAGTCTTCTTCCATAACGTCTAAACTTTGTTCCACAGTCTCCACATATTACAAGTCCACTTAATAGATATTTAGTTGAGTATCTTCCTTTGCCTGTATCTGATGCTCCTCTTATGTTCTTTCGGTTTTCCATCTCGTTTTATACCATATCAAATAGTTCTTGGCTTATTATACTAATATTATAATCAAATCCACATATATAGTTCGATTCCCCTTACACAAGGTTAGCACATACATTCGATTCTTATAGGAAATGTCCTCCGTCCACAGCCTGAATACCGGAACGGATGATCTCCGCTACATAGGCGCAACTATTCATGTCGATTGAGATACGCTCATTCAGATTGATGTCATTGTTACGGATAAGGAACGTGTAATTGAATTTTTCCTCGATCAAATCGAAAAGTTCTTTTAATGTCGTACTTTCCATTTGAACAGACATCATTTGTGTCTGAAGTTCGGACGCTGAAACCGTACCGGGAATAAACGGCAGTCCCGCAAGCATACATGCGGCTACCATCATCTTACCGGTCTTCTTGAAATAGTTCATTTCCATTAAAGTTAGATTTAATAAATAATTTTCTCGTTTATACTATTTTCCACACTTACACCTTAGGATTAAGGTTTGTATTTTTGTTTTTACTTATCTTTTATAATAATCTCATCTCCCGAACGAGTCCACACTTCCGGTATTGCGCCGAAGTCCACTCCTTTCGCGGCGAACATTCCTGCAACCTC
>OLOW01002383.1_pt1 | contig 12715 bp, 8 predicted proteins | sample 1672801 | NCBI WGS metagenome assembly OLOW01 (sample SAMEA3136725, study PRJEB25190) | human gut metagenome | biome: human gut; feature: human-associated habitat; material: faeces | place: Austria | collected 2013
AAAACCGTGGTGATCGCGCCGCTCACGGAGGACACCGACACCAGCCACACCTACGGCGAATTGCAGCTGGTGGCGGGCGCGATTGAAGCGACCATCACCCCGGACAACACCGACCCGGACATTCAGTACGCCGACGACATCGAGTTTGACGTGCTCTATCCCGATCCGGAGCTGACCTTCTCCACCTCCATGGCGGATGTGCCGCTGGCTATCCAGGAGATGATCTTCGGCAACCAGATCGACGACAATGGCGTGCTGGTGCGCACCGCGTCCGACCGTCCGCCCTACTTCGCCGTGGGCTTCAAGTCGGAGAAGTCGGACGGCGCGTTCCGCTACGTGTGGCTCTACAAGGTGCGCGCCAAGCCTATGACGGAGAGCTACAAGACCAAGGAAGGCAAGACCATCACCCGCCAGAACGGCTCCGTGGAGTGGACGGCCATCAAGCGCACCCACGACGGGCGCTATCAGGCGGTGGCCGACGAGGGCCAGAACGGCTTTGACGCCTCCAAGGCGGCGACGTTCCTGGAAACGGTGTATGAACCCGCCTTCACCGCAGAGCCGTAACCCAAACGCATGCCGCTGCCGGTGACTCGCCGGCGGCGGTGCGCTTTTCCCGCGCAGAAAGGAGGGCAAGCCCCATGATTACCTGCACCCTGAACGGAAAAAAGTACGCCGTGGACTTCATCACGGGCCGCGCGCTACGGGAGATGGAACCCGCGGCGAAGATGTACAGCCGCATCGTCGCGCTCTCAAGCGCCGCCCTCAAGGGTGAGACCCCGGAGGATGCCAAAGAGCTGTCCATCGGTGAGGCCATGGATGTGATGATCCGTTGGTTCTGCATCTTGTTCGGCAACCAGTTCACGCCCGACGACGTGCTGGATCACTACCCGGTAGACCGGCTCATGCACGACATCGCGCTGGCGCTCATGGCCGTGCAGACGCAGACGACCGGCATTCTGGATGAGTTCCCTACGAAGGCAGCGAAGACGGAAGCCCAGGCGACGACCGCCTGACGCTGCCTGATTTCATCTATTCCACCTACAACAGCCTTCTGGAAGGCGGCTGGCGCATGGACGAGATCGACCGGATGGACCTGCCGGGGTTTCTCAGAATCCGCGCGTGGAACGCAAGACGTGAACAAATCAAGAAAGCGCCCAGACCCCGATATATCGACGAAGTATGGCCGGGGCTAAAGCCCTGATCAGGAAGCTACTCAAACGAGCAGCTTCTTTTCTTTTGCGCAAAAGGTGGTGAAACAGCATGAGCGAAACCCTCCGCGACCTGGTGGTGTCCCTGTCCCTTCAAACGGACAACTTTACCCGCAACATCCGCTCTGTCCAGAAGCAGATCGCCGAGGCGGAGAGCCAGTTCCGCCTTGCCGCCGCAGGCGTGGAGGGCTTCGAGCAAAGCGCGGAAGGGCTGAGTACGCAGCTCTCCACGCTTGAGCGGCGGCTCACGCTTCAGCAGCAGGTCGTCACGCAGTACGAGCGCGCGCTCACCGCCGCCAACGACAGGCTCCAGGAGTGCTTTGCCCGGCAGGGCGACTATGCCCAGCGACTCACCGACGCCAGAGCCGCACAGGAGGCACTCAGGGCGCAGGTGGCCGCCGCCGCGCAGCAGGTGCGCGCCTTTTCGCAGACGTTGGGCGACAGCGACTCCGCCACCATCGCCGCACGGGCCAATCTGGACGCGCTCAAGACCGAATACCGCGCCTCCGTGCAGGAGGTCAAAAAGCTCGCCGGGCAGAACACGGCGCTGCAAAAGAGCACACAGAACGCCGCCGACGCGGTGAGCACGGCAAATGTCAATCTCAACAACGCCCGCGCCGCCGTCCGGAGCACACAGGCGGAGATCACCCGCTGCAACCAGTCCCTCGCGCTGGCGCAGACGAATTGGGACTCAGCGGGCCACTCCATCGACGAGAGCCGCGCGGCCATCGCCACCTTCGGAAAACAGATCGCGCTGGCCGAAAGCCGCTTCAAGCTCGCCACCGTGGGCATCAAAGAGCTGGATACCAGCGTCACGGGGCTTGCGGCCAAGCAGACGCTGCTCACCGAAAAGCTCGATTTGCAGCGCCTGAGCCTTGCGCAGTACGAAGCGGCCCTGCAGGGCGCAGAGGAGCAGCTGCGGGCCGCGCAGCAGGCCAACGACCCGGAGAAAATCCGGCAGGCAAACGATGCGGTCATCGACGCGGAAACCGCGCTGAACCGGGCCAAAACCGCCGTGGCGGCCACGCGGGTGGAGATCGAAAAGACGAATCAGCTGCTCGCCACCGCGAAGTCCGCCTGGACGGCGGCGGGCAAGTCGCTGGAGGACTTCGGCAGGAAGTGCGACGCGGTCGGCAGGGGCCTGACCACCGCGGGCCGCGCGCTGACCACCACCGTGACCACGCCCGTGCTGGCGCTGGGCGCGACGGCCATCAAGGCATCGCTGGACTTTGAGTCCACCTTTACCAGCGTGCGAAAGACCGTGGACGCCACCGAGGCGGAATTTGACGCGCTGGCCGCGTCTTCCAAGGCCATGTCCACGCAGATTGCCGCCTCCACCGGCGAGATCAACGAGGTCATGGCCACCGCGGGCCAGCTGGGCATCCGCAACGATTATCTGGTGGATTTTGCCCGCACCATGATCGACCTGGGCAATTCCACGGACATCGTGGCAAACGAGGCCGCCTCCACGCTCGCGAAGTTTGCCAACATCACGAACATGGATCAGAGCCTGTTCGGCAATCTGGGCGCGACGCTGGTGGATCTGGGCAACAAGTTTGCCACCACGGAATCCTCCATCATGGACATGTCGCTGCGTCTGGCGGCGGCGGGCCATCAGGTGGGGCTGTCCGAAGCGCAGATTCTGGGCTTTGCCGCGGCGCTGTCGTCGGTCGGCATCGAGGCAGAAATGGGCGGCTCGGCGTTTTCCAAGGCGCTGGTCAAGATGGAGGTGGCCGCGGCCACCGGCGGCGAGGCGCTGGAGGACTTCGCCCGCGTGTCCGGCCTGACGGCGGAAGGATTCAAGTCACTCTTTGAAAACGACCCCGCCGCGGCGTTTCAGGCGTTTATCACGGGCCTGTCCCGGATGGACGAGGAAGGCATTTCCGCCATCGCCACGCTGAGCGACATCGGCATCGCGGAGGTCCGCCTGCGCGATACGCTCTTGCGCGCGGTCAACGCCAATGAGCTGTTTGCCTGGACGCAGGACGTGGCCATCAACGCCTGGCAGGAGAATACCGCGCTCACCGTGGAAGCGGGCAAGCGCTACGCCACCACGGAAAGCCGCCTCATCAACCTCAAAAACACCGCGCTGCTCTTCGCCCAGCAGATCGGCGACGACCTGAATCCCACGATTCAGAGCCTTATCGACGGCGCGGGCGACCTCATGGAGGGCTTCCTCGACATGGACGAAGCCCAGCGGATGCAGATCATCCGCATGGCCGCCTATGCCGCGGCCGCGGGACCGGTGCTCCTTACCCTGGGCAAGGTGACCAAGGGCGTCGGCACGCTCTCCACTGGCATCGGCAAGTTTGCCACCGCCGTGGGCAAGGCGGGCGGCGGCTGGTCGGGGTTCCTTTCGGTGCTGGGCAAGTCCCCGGCGGTGTGGCTGGCGGTCGCCGCGGCGGCGGTGGAGGGCACGGTCGCGCTGGCGGACTACCTCTCCGGCGCGAAGCAGGCGCGCGAGGCGCTGGAGGGTATGAACGAAACCGCGAAGAAGTGGAAGGATACCGCCGCGGAAACCTTCTACGGCAAAAGCGAAGGGCTGTCCTTTTTCGGCATGAGCGAAAGCGACTTCGCACGTGAGACGCAGTCCGCGCAGGAATGGCTGGACGGGCTGCTCAGGGCCTGGACGGACGGCGAAAAGGAAACCGACGAGAGCGTATCGCAGTGGACGGAGTCGTTCAGGAATCTCACGGCTTCCACCCGTGAGGAGCTTGCCGCGCTCAAGTCCGCAGCGGACGAAAGCGGCTATGCGGGCGTATCCGACCAGCTTGCGGGCGACATCGCCACGCTGGATGCGCTGGACGCGGATCTTGCCGCTCTGCTTGGGCGCCGCCGGAACGGCTATTTCTCCGATGCCGACAAAATCCGCCTGCAGGAGCTCATCGACACGCGGGAGGCCATTGAAGTCAAGTACAGGCTCTCCCCGGCGGACGCGGACGGCTTTGACACCATCCGAAAGAAGCTGGAGGCCGAGGTGGCCCGGGCGCAGGCGCGCGGCAGGACGGATGCCGACGTGACCGTGTATGAAAACGCGCTGGTCGCCGCCGCGCAGGGGCTGGCCGCCATGAACGCTGAGATCGACGCGCAGTACGACAAGGAGTACGCGCTCATCCAGCTTATGGAGGACAGCATCGAGCGGCAGAACGCCATGGAGGCGCTCAACGCGAAGTACAACGAGAACCGCCGAAATGCCGCGCTGGAATACGCGGAGCTGCTCAGCGACGTTGTGCCGCGGGTCTGGGCGCAGGCCGATATTCAAAAGGCGGCCTCGGACGTAGATACCCTGACGCGGAAGCTGCGGGAGTACAGCGCAGCGGGCGAAAGCGAAAAGCCCGCTCTGCTGGAGGACCTGAATGCCATCGCCGCGGCCATGGACGAGGGCGCGATGACCGAATACCTCTCCATGCTCACGCAGATTCAGTCCCTGCTTGACAGCGGCCTGTCGGAAAGCGAGATTCAGGCCATGTTCCCGGAGATCGACTTCACGACGGCGCTGGAGCAGATCGCCGCCATCCAGACGTTCCTGAACAACCGTGAGCTGGAGCTGCCGGGCCTTACGGAGATGTTCGGCGACGCGCTGCCCGAAGAGGTGCTGACCATCGCCACGGACCTCGACATGACGGGTGCGCAGGAGCGTTGGGATGCCTTCGCCGCGGACCCCGGGGCGATCACGACGGACGCGATCATCGCCGAGCTGCGCGAGGACGAGAACACGAAGCGCGTGCAGCCGCAGGTGGAGGCGTTTATCGCCAGATACACGGAAGTGCCGGAGGGCGCGGACAAGGCGGAGCTGACGCCGGAGGGCATTGTGGCGCTGGTCAGCGCCTATGCGGAGGCGACCACCGGCGCGGACGTGTCCGGCCTGACGCCCGAAAACGTCACGGCCATGGTCAGCGCGTACCGGGAGCTGGCCGCGGGAGCCGATGTCTCCACCCTCAAACCCGACGAGATTACCGCGTACATCTCCGCCTATCTGGAGCAAAGCGGCGTGGACACCAGCGGCCTGACCCCGGACGGCCTGACCGCCTTTGTGCTGGCCTATCAGGAGGTCACGGGCGGCGCGCTGACCACGGCGCTTACGCCCGGCGACATTACGGCCATGGTCGCCCGCTACCTAGAGGCGGAAAACATCGACCTGTCGGCCCTGGCCCCGGATCAGGTGGAGGCCGTCGTCAGCGCGTTTGCGGAAGCCACGGGCTGCGACAAATCCCAGCTGCTTCAGGACTTCACGGCCTATATCGCAAGATACGACGATACCAACGCCCAAAAGCCCACGCTCGGCGTCAGCGTGGGCATCTACGGCTATGACCTGATCGCCTACCGGAAGTTCGTCGAGGAAAACCCGGTGGAGGTGCAGGGCATCGTGAAGCTGGGCGAGGTCTTTCAAAACCCCGCCGACGCGCTGCTCGACCCGCAGACGAAATTCTGGCAGGAGGGGCAGGAGATCCCCGTGCAGGCGGTGCCCACCGAGCTGCTCACCGCCGACAAGGTGGCGGTGCTCGACGAGGACGGCACGCTGCACGTGCTCATCGCCCCGGATGTGACCGGCGCGCAGGAGGCCATCGCCAATCTTCGCTCGGAGGTGGCCGAGGTGGATCAGCTCGGCGTGAGCGCGCTGGGCAAGGCCGCGGGACTGTTGCCCGAGACGAATCTTGATCTGATCGAGTCCGCGCTCTCCCGCCTGCAATCGTATCAGGAGACGCTGGATTACAGCGCCTGGGACAAATTCTGGGCCAGCGTGTTCGGCGCCTCCACGGACAAGGGCAAGCTGGACACCAGCATGAAGCTCGACTTTCCCGCCGAACAGGTGGCGGAGCTGTCCACCTATGTGGCGGAGATCGTCGCGGCCATCCAGCAGGGGCAGCAGGTCAAGCAGGAAGACCTTGACAACCTGCAAGCCATCCTGACGTTTTTGCAGGAGCTGGACACGGCCGAGGTCGGCACGCACATTCTGGAAGGCGTGGGGGAGGGCATGACGGCGGCGGGCTGGAACAGCGATGCGGAGACGGTCGCCGCCAATCTGGAAGCCGCGCTGAATCTGGCACTGGGCATCCATTCGCCCTCCGAGCGCGTCAAGCCCGTGGGACAGAACGTCTCCGCGGGCGTGGGCGCGGGCATGACGGAATACGACTTTGCCACGGATGCGGCGACGCTCGCGGCCTCGCTGGACGCGGCGGTCGGCCTGGCCCTGCCGCAAAACGCGCTGGCGGCCTACGGCACGGCGGCCATGACCGGGCTGGCGCTGGCCATGACCGGCTATGGCATGAGCGCCACGGGCGCATCGGTCGGCGCAAATGTGCGCAGTGCGGTGAATGCCAGCCTGAACGGCTCGACGCTGCGCTCCGCGGGCGTGAACGCCATGAGCGGGCTTGCGGCGGGCATCAACGCGGGCCGCAGCGATGTCATTTCCGCCATGCGCTCCGCCGCCCGGGCCGCCGTCAACGCGGCCAAGAGCGAATTGAAGATCAAATCCCCCTCGCAGGTGTTCGAGGACGAGGTGGGTGTGATGACCATGCGCGGCTGGGGCCGGGGCGTGCTCAAGGAGAGTAAAGCGCAGGCGAAGATCATCCGAAACGCCGCACGCTACCTGACCGGAGAGGCGCAGGCCGGGAGCATCCAGACCACCAGCAACGACAACCGGCGCACCTACAATAGCAGCGTCAGCTCCACCCTTCAGGTGCAGCAGCTCGTGGTGCGTAACGAACAGGACATCCACGCGCTGGCGGAGGAGATCGCCGCGCTCACGCGCAGGCAGCAGCGGGGGAAGGGGATGAGGATGGCATGAACGACTGGTTTGAATGGAACGGCAAACGCTGCACGGAATACGGCATCCACGTTTCCGAGCAGCCGCCCCTGACCTTGCCCGCGGAGCGCGTCACGTTTACCGACGTGCCGGGCCGCTCCGGCAGCCTGACCACGACCGAGGGCGAATATGTGTATGAGGATATGGTGCTGACCGCCCAATGCTTCATTGAAAGCGGCGCGCGGGTCCCCGAGATCGCCGCGTGGCTGCGCGGAAACGGCGCCGTCATCTTTGCCAACCGACCGGAGGGATATTACGAGGCGCGCATCATCAACCAGATTCCCTTTGAGAAGATCCTCCGCGGCAATCCGCATTTGGCCTTTGCGGTCAACTTCCGATGCAAGCCCTTCTGGTACCTGAGAGATGTCGCGCCCATTCCCCTGACGCAGAGCGGTTCGTTTGTCGAAAATCCCGGCAGCGTTTTCGCCGAGCCGGTCATCACCGTCTACGGAACGGGTGCGATCACCCTCATGGTGGGCATGTCCATCACGGAGCTGGAGGGAATATCGGGAAACATCACGCTCAACACGCCGCTGATGGAGGCATATAGTGAAGCAACCTCCATGAATAGCGCCATGAGCGGTGACTTTCCTGTGCTTTTGCCGGGGCTGAATGCTGTGAGCTGGACGGGAAGCGTGACAAAAATCGAAATCAAACCGAACTGGAGGTATCTGTAATTTTTTTGCACAAAAAGACATATTGACGTTCGTCTATGCGTATGTTATAATGCGTACGCATAGATGATAATCTATATGTCGGAGGTTGAATGCATGGTTGAAATGGATGTATCTCTGATCTGCAAGGCCCTTGGCGACAGCAATCGCCTGCGCATTGTCGTGTCACTTCTGGAAGGCGAAATGTGCGCCTGCCGCCTGCTGGAGCAATTCAGCATCACCCAGCCCACGCTATCGCATCACATGAAGGTGCTGTGCGACTGCGACCTGGTCAACGTTCGCAGGGAAGGAAAATGGAGCTACTATTCACTGAACTGCGAAACACTGACAGCCTTCCGCCAGTTTATCGACGGCCTTGTGTGCAGCTGTGCGCAGGACAGTGAGGAGGCTATGAAATGAGCGTGTGGCAATTTGTTCAGGATCAGGTGCTGGGCATGCGGTGGCTCAATACACTGATCGATCAGCTTTTGACCGCCGTTGGACTGGATACGCAGTCCCGTATCGGCGGCAGCGTACAGTTTTTCCTGTATGACGTGCTCAAGATCACCGTGCTGCTGTGCCTGCTGATCTTCCTGATTTCTTACGTACAGAGCTATTTCCCGCCGGAGCGCAGCAAGAAGATCATGGGACGCTTTCACGGACTGTGGGCCAACTGCGTGGCGGCGCTGCTGGGCACGGTCACGCCGTTTTGCTCCTGTTCGTCGATCCCGCTGTTCATCGGTTTTACCAGTGCGGGGCTGCCGCTGGGCGTAACGTTTTCCTTTCTGATTTCTTCGCCCATGGTGGATTTGGGCAGCCTCGTGCTGCTGATGAGCATATTCGGCACAAAGGTTGCCGTCGCTTATGTGGTACTGGGCCTGATCGTCGCCGTGGTGGGCGGCACGCTGATTGAGCGCCTGCACATGGAAGAGCAGGTGGAAGCCTTCATCCGCAATGCCAGCGCGGTGGACATCGAGTCGCCGACGCTGACGCAGAAGGAACGCCTGCTCTATGCCCGGGATCAGATGGTTTCCACCTTCAAAAAGGTGTTCCCTTACATTCTGCTGGGCGTGGCCATCGGCGCGCTGATTCACAACTGGATTCCCGAAAGCTGGGTGGAGAGCCTTCTGGGCGGAAATAACCCCTTCGGCGTGATTCTGGCTACGGTGGTTGGCGTCCCCATGTATGCCGATATCTTCGGCACGATTCCCATCGCGGAAGCGCTGCTGGCGAAGGGAGCGCAGCTGGGCACGGTGCTCAGCTTCATGATGGGCGTGACGACGCTCTCCTTGCCCTCGATGATCATGCTGCGCAAGGCCATTCGGCCCAGGCTGCTGGCGCTGTTTGTCGCGATTTGTACCCTGGGCATCATCATCGTCGGGTATGCATTCAACGCATTGCAGTTTTTGTTTGTGTGAGGAGGAATAGAATATGGCACTGTTTGGACTGGGCAAGAAGAAGGAAACGGCGTGCTGCTGCGCGGGTACGACGCCCGCATCCGTGGAACGGGCAGAAGATGCCAAGCGCAGCAGCGGCATCAAGGTGCTGGGCGGTGGCTGCGCCAAGTGCCACGAGCTTGAAGCAAACACGAAGGCAGCGCTTGCGTCGCTTGGCCTGGAGGAGCCGGTGGAGCTGATTACGGACTTTTCGGTCATCGCCGCTTATGGCGTGATGTCTACCCCGGCGCTGGTGGTGGATGGCAAGGTCGTCAGCTATGGCAAGGTTCTCAAGCGCGATGAAGTGGAGACCATCCTCAAAAGGGAGCGTAGCCTTTGATGAAGCCCAGGGTTGCGTTTGTCTGCGTCCACAATTCCTGCCGCAGCCAGATCGCGGAGGCGCTCGGGCGTGCGCTGGCGGACGATGCCTTTGAAAGCTATTCCGCGGGTACGGCGCTTAAGGCCGCCATCAATCCGGACGCGGTGCGGCTCATGAAACAACTATACGGCATCGACATGGAAAAGGACCAACGCCCCAAGCTGCTCACCGACATTCCCGCGGTGGACGTGGTCATCACCATGGGCTGCGGCGTGACATGCCCAAATCTTCCCTGCAAGCGCCGGGAGGACTGGGAGCTTGAAGATCCTACCGGCAAATCGGACGAGGCTTTTATCGCGGTTATTCAGGCAATCGAATCCCATATTCTGGCCTTGCGGGCGGAACTGGCACGCCCACAATAAATGTCAAAGGAAACACGCCTTTCAAAAACGGAGGGGGTGTTTTGATTTTTGGTGAGGTGATTCTATTTGATCTGCGTATACCCCGCCGCCTGCACGGACTTCTCCGGAAACGGGCTGGGCGTGGTGCAGCCGCAGTCCTGCACGGTCACCGAAACCCTCAACGGCGAATGGGAGCTGACCCTCGTCCATCCCATCGACGAATACGGGAAATGGACGCGGCTGAGCGAGGGCAACATCCTGCGCGCGCCGGTGCCCGCCGCCATGACGCCGCGTATCCAGATTTCCGTACCGGGCGAGGATACCCGCTGCGATGTGTATCAGGTGGACACGGATACGCCCGAAGCCTCCGTGCGGGGCGGTACGCTGCGCCTGCGCACAGGACCCGGTGAAGGGTATTCCGTGCTCAAACAGTACGCCAACGGAACCGAGGTACAGGTGCTTTCCAAGACAAACGCACAGTGGTATGAAGTGGTGCTCCCGGATGGAAAGCGCGGGTACATGTCAACGACGTTTTTGCGCTATGTCCGGACGGAGGGGTCCATATCCGAGGCGGTCAACGCCGTGGTGGATGCCCGCCAGCTGCGAGACCAGCCCTTCCGCATCTACCGCGTCGTCCCGGAGCTAAGCAAGGTCACGGTTTACGCCCGCCATATCTTCTATGACCTTTTGGACAACATGGTCAAATCCCTCAGGCCCTCACCCTCCGCGGTGGGGGCCTCCGTCGTGCAGGGCCTTGCCTCTGCATGCCTTTCCGGGCATGGCTTCACCTTCTATTCCGACCTGACCTCCACGGCGCAGGACGTGAGCCTTGAGAACGTCAATCCCGTGGAGGCCCTGCTGGGCGAAGGCGGGCTGGCGGAGAAGTACGGCGGGGAGCTGACGCGGGACTGGTTTGACGTGTTTCTGGTCCGGCGCGTGGGCGTGGACAGCGACGTACAGATCCGAGAGGGCAAGAACCTCATCGGCATTTCCTACGACGTGGACGAGACGGACGTGGTCACGCGCATCATGCCCACCGGCGAGGACGCGGACGGCAACATCCTCTACCTGCCGGAATTGTACATCGACAGCCCGAACATCGGCGCGTACACGCATCCGAAGTGGATTCACCTTGCGGTCAGCGAGACCAGGGAAGTGACGGACGGCGATACGCCGAAAAGCAAGGATCAGTGCTACGCCGAACTGCGCAAGGCTGCCCAAACGGAATATGAAAACGGCTGCGACCTGCCCACGGTGACGCTCAAGGTGGACTTCGTCAACTGCGCCGATACCGAGGAATACCGGCAGTACGGGTTCCTTCAGAACATCTTTCTTGGCGACAGCGTGCGCGTCGTCGCCCGGCGCATCGGGGTGGAAGTTTCCCTGCGCATGACGCAGTACACCTACGACTGCCTGACGCAGAAGTACACCGACGTAACGCTGGGAACCGCCGCGGGCACCTTGGAGGGCAGCATGATCTCCGCGCGGCAGCTGGCCAGCGGTTCCATCACCGGCATGAAGCTGGCGCTCAACTCCGTGGGCAGCGGCCAGCTGCAAAGCGGGTCGGTCGGATCGCTCCAGATCAAAAACGCGGCCATCCGCGGCGCGCATATCCAGGACGGTGCATCACCCGCGCCCACATCGCGGAGGCGCTCATCGACACGCTGAGCGTCAACGCGCTTGCCGCCGTGACGGCCAAAATCAAGGAACTGGCCGCGGGCAGCGTCACCACCGACGACCTCTACGCCTCCGTGGCCATGATCGCCGCGGCCCAGCTGACCACGGCCAATATCGTGAGCGCTGACATCCACTGGGCGGACATCGAGGCACTCTCCGCCCGCATCGCGCAGATCAGCAAGGCGCAGATTACCGCCGCCGCCATCGACGAGGCGAACATCGACTGGGCGGCCATCACCACGCTTACGGCCGCCACGGCGGAGATCGTCAAAGCCCAGATGCAGACCGCCGATATCGACTGGTCGCACATCAAGGACCTGGCCACCGATACCGCCGTCATCACCCAGGGCACGGCGGGGGAGCTCTACATCGCGCGGCTGGCCGTGACCGAGGCGAACATGGTCTCCCTGACCGTCGGCGAGCTGGTAGTCAAAGGCTCGGACGGCCATTTTTATTCGGTATCCGTGGATGAAGGCGGGCAGGTCGTCACGACGCTCAAGCAGATCGCCAACGACGACGTGGCCGACCGGAGCATCGACGGCGGGGAGAAGATCATTGAGGGCACCATCACCGCCGGAACGCTCAACGTGCAGGACATCTTCGCCAATAGCGCCGTCATCCGAAGCCTCATCGCCGCCAACCTCGATGTGGACGCGCTCTTCGCCCGCGAGGCGACCGTCACCGCCCTGAACGCCATGGACATCACCTCCAACACCTACCTTAGGCTCATGGTTTCCGGCAAGGCGGACAAGGAGGATCTGGACGCGCTGAATGAACGGGTCGGCGCAGCGGAGATGAAGCTCACGGAGGAGGCGATTGTGTCCACCGTCACGGGCAGCGATCAATACAGGGAGGATCTTGCCGCCATCGCCGCGACCGGCTCCGGTCCGGAGTTTGTGGTGGGCACACAGACCTCGTATACCGCGGCGTGGACGGGAAACGCAGGTTTTGCGGCGCTTCACGACGGACAGCAGATCACCTACTGGCTGCCTGTCACATCCGGGAGCAACGTAACGCTTGATCTCACGCTTGCGGACGGCAGCGCCACCGGGGCGATTCCGTGCTACTTTGGCGGCACCACCCGGCTGGGCACGCAGTACGCCGCCGGAAACGTCGTCAGGCTCACCTACCGGGAAAACGTCGTCATCGGCTCCACCTCCATCCCCAAAGGCTGGTGGGCGGACGCGAATTACAACACCGACACCTACGACCGCA
>OLOW01002384.1_pt1 | contig 12713 bp, 9 predicted proteins | sample 1672801 | NCBI WGS metagenome assembly OLOW01 (sample SAMEA3136725, study PRJEB25190) | human gut metagenome | biome: human gut; feature: human-associated habitat; material: faeces | place: Austria | collected 2013
TTTGCAAGCTGTGCCGTGAAAACGACATTCCTAAAATCAGTCATGGTGGGTTCAACTATTACGAACAACTGTCAGTTGACCGATTCTTCGCCAAATACAAAGCGGCTGACAATATCAAGGAATGGATTGGTGCGGAGCAAATGGAAGAAATCTACGGCATGAGCAAAGATGCCCGATGTTCGTTTGTGCATCGCCATAAAATCCCCTCCCGTGTCGTTTATGGCAAAGTCCAATATTCCAAAGGCCATATCGACATCATCAAAAACGGTGGCTTTGACCAACGGGAAAAGTATTACAGCGTAACCGAAGCGATGGAAAAATACGGCATTCGCAGGGATGATGTCTACAATTATGCGAGATACAACAGCATACGGAAGATGCACCACGGCAAGTCGATGTTCCTGCTGAAAGAGGATTTTGACAAGGTTATGGCTGAAAAATCCGGCATCTGAGAATTATTCCGCACAGACAAGAATCATTTTCAGCAATGGCAGTCATCAGCATTGTTTCATTGTATTGGTTTGCAACAGATTATTCACCAAATATAATATTTATCATTATGCACGAATGTAAAACTGTAACATTGAGGACAAGACCTCTAAAGAAAAACATGTTGTCGTTCTATCTGGATTATTATCCCGGTTATCGCGACAAAGAGAGTATGAAGGTAATCCGTCATGAATCTTTGGGCATCTACATCTATGCCAATCCAAAGAACCAACGGGAACAGAACTTCAATGCCGTCATGTCGGAGAAGGCGGAAGCCATCCGATGCCGACGTTTTGAATCCATCGTCAATGAACGGTATGATTTCTTTGACAAGAGCAAGATGAAAGGAGATTTCCTTGCCTATTATAAAAAGACACTCCGCAAACACGACCAGAAATGGGAGTTTGTCTATCTGCATTTCTGCAATTTCGTGGGTGGTAAATGCTCATTCGAGGAGATTGATGTGGACTTATGCAACAAGTTCAGGGAGTATCTGCTCAATGCGAAGCAACTGAGACGTCCGAAGCATCCCATATCACGCAATTCAGCCGTGGGCTATTGGTCCACATTCAGAGGATTCCTCAAAATACTCTATCGCAATAAACTGATTCATTCCAATGTAAACGATTTCTTGGAGAAAATAGAACCGGAAGATGTGGTCAAAGACTATCTCAGCGTAGAAGAACTGTACAGATTGGCAGAAACGCCCTGCAAGATACCGGTTCTGAAAACCGCCTCGTTGTTCTCTTGCCTGACAAGTTTGAGAATAAGCGATATTCTCACATTGCGGTGGGAAGAAATCGTTGACTTTGCAGCCGGAGGAAAATGCGTATATACTGTCACTCAAAAGACAAAGACAGAAGATATTATCCCCATCAGTGATGAAGCCTTGCAATTAATCGGCTATTCCCCGGAAAAGACAGGGCTGGTATTCAAAGGATTGAAAAGATGCTGGACGCAATACCCCATGAAAGAGTGGATTCGAACTGCCGGTATCACCAAAAACATCACGTTCCACTCGTACCGGAGAACATTTGCCACTTTGCAGGCTGCTGCCGGAACTGACATCCGGACCATTCAAAGTATCATGGCGCACAAGAGCATCACCACTACCCAACGATACATGAAAGTAGTGGATAGCAACAAGCGAAAAGCCAGCAATAAAATCTCCCTGATTCGTAAGAGCTAACGGGCATAAATACCGTTTTTTATATGGTTAGAGTATGATTTCTGAGTATGATTCATATTCTAACCATAATTATTTATAAATATCTGTCCAACAACCATTAGTATTTATGGTTATATGGAAATTAGTGCTGAACTTTGTGGCATAGAACTGTAAACAATCACAACTATATGGAGAATAATGTACAGGTTCAGAAAACAGCGGACATCAGTAGTCTGGTATGTGTGGTAATCGTTTCACTCTCGGCACTCACTGCATACAATCTTGGTGAAAAGTTCAATCACTACATCCTGTTTGATGCCACCATTTTTATTATTTCTTTGGTAATGCTCATTTTGACCTTTGCCGTATTCCGCAAAGTAATGGCAGGACTTTATAAGAGTATTTCAAATAGTGCTATAAATGAGCACGTACAAAGTAATTGTTCGCAAAAGGTTATCTTAAACAATTCTATAACAGAAACTCAACCGGTTATACTGGAACAAATGCCTGACAGTTTGGAAAAATACGAGAGTATTCTCGTGGAAGAGCAGCTGAAAGAGGTGAAGCGGAAAAGGGATACCATGATAGCCATCCGTGAATATGTGGTGGAAAAGGCCTCGAAATATCTGTCAAAGGAGAATATCAGCACGTTATTCCACAATATCGAGTGTCTTGCCGAAAATCGGGTGACAGACTGCCAGCCAATCCATTCAACGAAAGAAGCGAAGCTCAGTTCTCCCTCTTTAAGACATTTGGCTTGGAATATCGGAGAACGGCTTGGAGTCTCCCGTCGCGACAGGGCTGTATTCATCAAATTATCTTTCCCATACGAATTGCGAAACGCTGATATAGAATATCTGGAAGCCAATTTGCGTGTTAATGCCCAATGCGACATCCCTATTGACGTGCCGGACAAAGGGGATTTCCGTTTTCATAACAATACTTGAGAATTAAACCGTGCAGACGGTAATCATTCTCCTGGCTGACGAATTTCTGCAAGATTTCATTCTGTTGGTTTGCAGCATATTAATTTAAATTTTTGATAATATGACTGCAACTGAGTTAACTTTTAACGACCTGCCGAAAGTGGTAGGCGAACTATGCGAGCGAATCGCAAGTATGGAAAATTTGCTTAGAGACACTCTTAACCGTCAAAGTGAACCAAAGGAGAATCTGCACGTACCTATGACGGTACAGGAAGCCTGTGCATATCTGAAAATGCCGGTCTCCACCTTTTATTACAAGATAAAGAAGGACAGCATTCCGGTAATCAAGCAAGGAAAGCACCTTTATATCTATCGTGACGAGCTCGACAAATGGCTGGAAGCATCACGCAAAACGTCAGTACCTCTCACCTATGAGGAAGAAAACGAAGCGATGTATTCCTCACATCATCGCAAGCCTAACCCTAAAAACTGGTGAGTATGGAAACAGCAACACCCATTGAAGATCTTGCTCAGGTCGCTACAAGATGGCAAGATACCATGCTCAGCTTGGGAAAGGAGTACAAACAGGAGCCGGAAGTTCTGAAAATAGGCGGAGTGCCTGTCGGGACATTGGGAAATTTCAGTGCATCCATTGGCAAGGCAAAAAGCAAAAAGACTTTCAATGTTTCCGCTATGGTGGCAGCTGCTTTGTCCGGAAAGGAAGTCCTTAACTACACAACGGACTTCCCAGAAGGAAAGGACCGCATCCTTTACATTGACACAGAGCAGAGTCAGAACCATTGTATGATTGTGATGCATCGTATCATGAAACTGGCAGAGTTGCCGGCCAATGAGGATTGCGGCCGTTTCTATTTTCTCGCTCTACGCAAGTTCAATCCCAAGGAGCGTTTGGCTATCATAGACGATGCCATCAGTCAGATTGAGGGTCTCGGCCTCGTGGTGATTGACGGAATACGCGACCTGGTTTATGACATCAATTCTCCGAGTGAAGCCACATGTGTAATATCCAAACTTATGCAGTGGACTGACGAGCACCAGATTCATCTTCATACCATCCTTCACCAGAACAAAAGCGATGAAAACGCACGAGGGCACATTGGTACGGAAATCAACAACAAGGCAGAAACGGTCATTCAAATTGAGAAAGACAAGGACGACAGTAACATCAGCAAAGTGGAAAGTGTGCATACCCGTTCCAAAGACTTTCTGCCATTTGCCTTTTGCATCAATGACCAATCACTTCCCGAACTTCTGCCGGACTATGTGCCGACAAAGAAGAGCGCAGGTCGTCCCAAGCAGGAACCGTTCTCCCCTTATAAAGACATCCATGAAGCCGTCCACCGCAAGGCTCTCGAACTTGCTTTTGACGGAAAAGAGACTATTTCGGGATATAAGGCTCTGGAAGAAGAACTGACCACTGCCTACGAACTGGCAGGAACGAAATTGAATCACAACAAGATTGTAGAGCTGATTAAGTTCCTCACGAACAAACGGATGGTGGTTCAGGAAAACCGTGGCATTTATCGGTTCATGCCGGATTACCACTACTAATCCCCCACTTGACTTTATTCTAAAAGTGTCTATTCGGGATAAGTCAAAGTTCAAGCGCAACGACTGGTTTCATGATAATTCACGGAACTGGTCGCTGCCATTGATTGGGCTTGCCCGTTGTACGGACATTATCTTATATGGGTAGCCTAATCCCCCAAGCAACCAATCGGTCGTTTGAGATTGCCAAATCCTTCAGCAAGCTGATTGATGAGAAAAAGGCGTTATTTGGACATTTTTTCTTTTTGCCAGCTCTGGTATTACTTTCTCGACAAAATACGAATTTCGCCTACTTAAATGCATCTAGGGCTTGCCCATTATACAAACCTTATTGAGTTAGGGTAACTCAATACCCCAAGCGATAAATCGCTCGTGAGATGTTGCCAATCTCCAGCAAGCAGGATTGAGCTTTATAGCGATTATGGAGTTCGTTTTTACTCCATATGCATCGTATTTTGAAGTGTTGTCCAACATCTTTGTAGGCTCTGTTTGACAGCTACCATAGACAAGCGTATTTCAGTAGTTCTTTTACGAACTCTTTTATGAACCCTACTGGTTCTTTTATGAACTCTTTTGTGAACTCAGCAGTTTCTTTCAGGAACACTTCATCACCTTTAGGAACTTATTTCCGTCTTTCAGGAACTGTTTTTTTGCTCTTTTACGAACCCTTTTAGGAATCGTTTTTGACTTTTAGTTGCCACCAACTCCTATCAGTTAAGCGAAACGAATTTGCCACATCTCCAAGGCTGATTTAGCCAACCTCCATATGGCATCATAATTATTCCACATCCAATGGAGGAAGGCTATTATCCTCAAATCTATCAAAATCAGATTGGAAAAGACGGTCTTGAATGACTCTGTATTTTTCAAACTCAGATTCAGCAAACTCTTTGGCATATTCGGCAGAAACTTTTCCGCTATCCTGTAATATCGAGCCATCAAATAAATTAATGAATTTGTCTATTCGCTTTGCCCAATCTTCCATTGTCATAGGGATATGACGCTTAGCCATACTTTCTGCCATATCAAGGAATGCATTGACCATTCTGCCCATTTCATCCAATTCTTTCTCTCGCAAATAGTTCTTTGCTACAGACACGTCAGTTTTGACAATTTTTCCATTCGGAGCATTCTCCCATGTGGTCAATCCCATGTGTTCTTTATCTGCATTGGCCCGTTCTACAATCAGTTCCGCAGCGGTATGTCCATGCACAGCATAGTGCATTTTGTTCTGTACCTTCTTGAAGAAAAGACGTGTTCTCGGAGCATCCTTGTTATAGTCTATTGCCGTAGCATAAATGTCGGTCAGTTTCTGATAAAAACGACGTTCACTCAGCCTGATCTCCCTTATTTCGGCAAGCAAATGTTCAAAGTAATCTACACCTAAGAAAGCCCCGTTCTCCATTCTCTTGTGATCAAGCACATAACCACGGATAGCAAACTGACGAAGCACAAACGTACACCACTGTCGGAACTGGGTGGCACGAACAGAATTGACTCTATATCCAACACTGATAATGGCATCAAGATTATAGAACATCGTTTGATAATTCTTCCCGTCTGCGGCAGTTGCCGAGTTTTTCTCGGTAACTGAACCTTTGACAAGTTCCCCGGATGCAAATATATTTTTTAAGTGCAGTCCAATATTGTCAGTAGAGCAATCAAAAAGCTGCGCCATAGCCTTTTGGGTAGCCCAAATGGTCTCATTCTTATACATCACCTGAATCCCATCCTCCTTGCCTTCAAGCATGAAGATGAGGAACTCAGCTGTACTATTTCGTATTTCTATATTCTTTGGCATAAAATGCTACGATGGCTATATCGGTTGGTTATCATCATCTACAATTTCAACAATTTCTCTGCAAAAGGCTTCTTGTGAAATTAGAAGACTCAAAACACGTGTGAAGTTATTCAATTCTCTTTCTTCTGTAAGTTGTTGTTCTTGTGTTTTACCAATATGGCCTACTCTGAAATACATGTCAATTGCCTTGTCAATACCACTCAGGATAGTTGGCATGTCTGCAATAATTGCTTCATCCTTAACATTACCTTCAGAGGTGGATTCGACATAAATCGGATAACTACGGTGAACAGTTGTGATTGGGCATGATTCAAAATGTATTTTTCGGAAATATATTGTTGCTTGCCTTTTCATATCAGCATCAAGAGTCCTTGGAATAACAATTCTAATCTTCGCGGATTTGTATACTTTATCCCCAATTTGAATTTTATCACCTTGTCTAATTATCTCATCTGCCAACAATTTGATGAAATTTTCAAAATAAGAAATTGCTATAACAGTAGAAGGCAAAAGCCCCAGGTGTCCTAAGGCAACTTTTTCATCAATTTTCTTTTTAAGATTTGACAGTTGCATTTCAAAGTCCTGATTTGGTATTTTGATCCCATCTGGGTTAGAAGTTGTCGTGTAAGATAATAATGTAACACCTAATATATCAGATGGAATTTTAACCGTATCTTCTTTAATGATATAGGCTCTGTCAATTCCAACTCTTCCCAAAAAGAGTCCATATTCAAAAAGCACATTATCTCTTGCTGTATTATATTCTTGATTTCGGATTCTGCTAATATCGTCAGCGGCAAATATCATAAAACCAAAGTCAAACAAACTTGCAGACTTAAGTAAGGTTTCCAAAAAGCCTTCATTAAATTGAAATATACCGTCATTCCAAATATAACAATCATACTCTGGCTCAAAAAATGTTTTAATTCTTTGAGCAACAGCTAATCCCTCTGTAGAAGATCCTATAAATATCCTTGGTTTCATTTATTGTAATTCTTTATATATGTTCCAAACTTCGTTATACAATCGTTTCAAGTTATCAAGCTTAGAAGGACTATTTCTGAATATGTACTCAGTTCCATCTACAGATTTTAATCCATTTGCTTCAGATTCATTTTGGCATAAGTGATAAAGCTTGAGCCATAAAACCCGAACCAAGTCTAGGTAGTAAGAATTGCGATATTCTTCAATATTAATATCATAGCAGATTGCATTTATATCAAAACTGGTTAAGTCAATATTTACCGAAGCATCCGCTTTTACATTTTTAAGGAATCGAATCATCTTTTTAAGTCGTCCTTCGGTGTATGAACTTCTCGTATTGATTCTATCTATACTGAGGAATGGATAGTCTGGTCCAAGACGTTCATTCTTTTGTTTATCATAAATGTAAACTCCTCTATATACATCACCATATCCACTAATGTATTCAAGAGAATCATGCCATGAAGCAACGACAACGTCAACTTCACGATGAAGGTTTTGGTTCGTTATGCGGATGGATTTAGGTTTCGCGATATCGCATATCACATAATGAGATTGTAAAATTCTTTCGTCTTCCAAACGAAGCTGTCTTAAATCATTATTTGCATCTCCGAAATATCTTGTAAAGTTGTTGACCCAATTTTTTATTCGCATTGTTTCTGTGTCATACGAGTAGGGATGACTTTCAACAAATGCTTTAGCTTTGCTGTAATCTGTGTCTTGAAACTTGCTTGTAATTGTAAGCAAGTCAATATCACTCACACCACGAATATGAGTTCTTGTCATTACGGAACCCTGATACCGAAAATCGACACTCTGCTGTAGTTCTCTTTGTAAATGTAATTTCGCATTTTCACCTGCTTCTAAAGTCTTGTTCGTATATATAGGGTCAACTTCATTCATGGCAAGCTTTACATATTTTGCAATATCCTTGTCTATGCCAGAAAGGGAAGAAATGGAATTCAGTCGGACTTCTCTAAGAGAATCCGGATTGTATCTACTTTCGATACGATTAATAAGACTAGTATAATCAGCCATAATTACACTTTTAATGGTTTAACTTGATTTATCGCCACAAAATTAATTCGCATCTATGCAGCCTTTTTGCATAGCAAATTTAAAGTTGAAAAAATCACATCTAATTGCTTCTTTTTGAAGAATACTCAGATGCTCTTTCTGCTACCATACGACTATCAGCTTCTTCTTCCATTATGGCGTATGTTTTAGGCGACCTGTCCATATGCTTGATATTAAACTTATCTTCTACCATTTCGAGCTCTGTAATGTTTTTAAATGTCACATACATAAACATAGTGGTCACAACATGAATCCCTAATTGAACCTCTTTTGCATCAAGACTCTTAGCTTGGTGGTTTTCTTCGTTTCGTAAGTTCACAAGAATATCAACATACTGTGCAAACTTCTGGTCAATGGGCTTGTCACTATATTGCAGTTTGTTTAGTTGCATGCAATACAAAGCATTACTCAAAGCAGCATATTTGACTTCTCCATTTTTATCAGTAACCTCTTTATCCTTAATAAGGAAATGAAGCTTCTTTAAATACGATTCATAGCCTGTTACAAGGGTCTTAAGATAAATGCGTTTCTCTGCCAAAGTAAGGGTATTCGGACTACAATAAAGTTTGAACATAGCATTGAGTAATGTATCAGCCAAACCATTATATTTGCTAATGCTGAATACTCTTATAACCTTTATCATCCAGACAAATGCCTCTTCGAGAGTTCTGCTTGTTCCCGCTATTCCAACAAATTCCTCCCGGATTAAAGGAATCATTCTACTTTGCAGATTCTCTATAGTATAGGCTTTTTCCTCCTGTTCACGATAGCGTTCATATATGGCATGTCCCATCTGCTCCATCAGAGTCTGATAAAACTCTTGATTTTCAAATAATTTACGATAAGCATCGGTCTGTGTCGTATAGCACTGCTGAGCTGCTTTACTGAAAATATCAGGGAAAATGCTTTCTACAAATTGACTCTCATCGTTACAAACAGCTTGTTTCTGCATTTTTTTCGTTGCAGACTTCTGTATAAGGTCAAATATACCTTCCACCATTACCCGGTCGGCTTCTGAGAATTCACCACGGAACATAATATTCACCTTGGCAATAATGTTGTCAAGCAAATCACGAGCGTCTTCAGGTTTACGACCTGCTCCAGGATTTTCTCCCTTAATCTCAGGCTTGGCACCATCCAAAGATATGTGCATCATTTCATTTGCCTTGATAGTATTGTTTACAAGACGCACCTTTTTGTCCAAATCAACTCTTTCTCGCGGATTCTTGGGTAACACACGATAGAGGTAATCGGCAAATATATATGACTTCATTAACGAACGATCAAAGGTACGGGCGATCTGCGCCATATAAGCGTAGAAACGAATAAAATTCTTAATCTTGCCACGTACAGTAAAACGAGTTTCTTCGTCCAGTTCTTCAAACCTATCTACAATTGGTTTCAATGCATTGGATAATGCACCAAGTTTTGATTTGTTTGTCTTGTCCTGTGTAGCAATAAACAATTCATAGAATTTTACTTCATCTTCAGTACTCCATAGGTGGTAAATTTCGATGTCTTTGTGAAACTGATATACATAATTCACATCCACAGGATTGATTAACTCTGTACCTTTATAGAAAGGCTCAAATGCAGTTTTAATCTCTTCGGAGCTGTTTACGAAGTCAAACACGTATGTATCTTCTTTCAATGGATTGGCACGGTTCAGGCGAGATAATGTCTGCACTGCTTTTACATTTTTCAGTTTCTTATCCACGAACATGGTATGGAGCATCGGTTCGTCAAATCCGGTTTGATACTTATCCGCGACAATCAGCATGTTGTAGAAGTCACTGGCAAAGTAGAGCGGAAGTTTATCTTCTGAGATACTTTTATCTCCCCTCGTATTGAGTTTTGGCTCAGTGTATTCCACACCGTTATATTCCACCTTGCCGGAAAATGCCACCATCGGATTGATGTCCGTAATATGATGTTTTCTGCAATACTCCTTAACAGCAAAGAAATAGCGAACAGCATGAGCACGGCTGGAAGTTACGACCATTGCCTTGGCTCTTCCTGCCATATTTTGAAGTGTCACTTCACGGAATTTCTCAACAATAATGGCAGTTTTCTTATTGATAGTATCCTTGTGATTATCATGGAACGCTTTCAATGCAATCGTTGCTGGCGTCTCTTCGTAATCTGGGTTATCCTCTGATTGACGAGCTATCTCATATGAAATCTGATACGTAGTATAGTTTTTCAGAACATCCTTGATAAATCCTTCTTCAATAGCCTGTAACATGGAGTAGTTGTGATAGGCCTTATATTTATCCTTGTCGGGAGTCTCTCCTTTCTCCACTAAAATGCCGAAGGTCTGAAGTGTTTTGGGTTTTGGAGTGGCGGTAAAGGCATAAAAAGAGAGGTTATTATGCTGGCCTTGACTTAGCAAGTCGAGCATCAACCGGTCTTGTTCTTTCTCCAATTCTTCTACGCTTCTGTCTTCCCATTCGGCAAGTTCCCTTAGGGCTTCGTCTGTATCTGCCAAAGCTGCTTTCAACTTTTCCGCACTCTTACCGCTTTGACTTGAATGAGCTTCGTCCACCACAACGGCATAGCGATTACCGCTATGCGAGGTAATTTGCTCATAGATTTGAGGGAAGCGTTGTAGCGTAGTAATGACAATACCTGTTTTATCTGCATTGATGGCATCACGCAACTTTTCACTGGCGTTTGCATCTTTTTCCGTGATAGTGGTTACTGTACCCTCGACATGCTCAAAACCGAGAATCGTGTCCTGAAGTTGTTTGTTCAACACCCGGCGGTCTGTTACTACAAACACGCCTTTGAAAATGTGATTGTTGTCTTTGTCGTGTAAAGAAGAAAGCCGGTAAGTTAGCCATGCAATGGAATTGGATTTTCCTGATCCGGCTGAGTGCTGAATCAAGTAATTGCAACCGGAACCATTATGTTCAGTATCCGTAATAAGTTTTTCCACCACATCCAGTTGGTGATAACGAGGAAAAATAATCTTTATGCTTTTGTCTGTCACCTCTTTCTCCTTGCCATGCTTGTCTTTGATAATGGAAATCTTTTCCTCTTCCTGGCGCATGATATAACGTTGGAGGATTGCCAATAACACATCTCTGCGTAGCACATCTTTCCACAGATAGGATGTCACATATTCGGCCTCATCGCATTGTGGATTGCCTGCACCACCTACATTTCCGGCACCATTGCTGCCTTGGTTGAAAGGCATGAAGAATGTTTTTTCACCCTTCAACTCGGTTGCCATTGCTGCTTCATACAGATCGCAGCCAAAATAAGCAAGAATACGATTGTCAAAATGGAATAGAGGCTCTTTCGGATTTCTATGCGTCTTCCATTGTTCAATGGAGTCACTTAAATCTTGGTTGGTAAACTGGTTTTTCAGTTCTATGGCCACGACAGGAATGCCATTGAGGGAGAGTACCATGTCGATAGAATTCTTCACATCCTTGCTATACACAAATTGACGTGTACATTCCAAAATATTCTTGTTGTACTTTTCAATAAGTTCCGGATTAAGCGTTGACGCCGCTCTTTACGCGACCCGCTGCGGCGCGGCCCGCGGCCTTATTGTGGACGGTTCAGTGTCCTCGGGGGCGGCCAGCCAGCTTCTGTGTTGGGAAGACGGCGTGCTGTTTCCCTATCCGGACAAAGAGGAAGGCGGCGACGTATTTGCCCGCAGCCAGCGCTCCCGCACCCTGTCCGCGTTGGGGCCCCAGGACCTTTCGGGCACGGGCGAGGTGCTGATCCCCGAGGTGGGCGCCAGCATCGCTACGCTGCAGTCGGCCCGGCGTTTTTATCCCGTGGAGTGGATGAACTACCTGTGCGAGCAGCCGCTGCAGCAGTTCGGCGTCTACGACGCGGATCACAACTATTTTGTGCGCCTGCCCACAGAATGGCAGGATAATATGACCGTATCCGCCCAGTCCGAGAGCGATTGGCAGATACGGTCCAAAGAGGACAACAGCCTGCTGTGCGCGGTGCGCGTGGCAGACCGCGCCGCTGCCAACGGCACCTATACACAGGCGGCGCAGCTGGCAGAGAAAAAAGTGCTCGTGTATTTCGGCGAAAGCTGCACTGCGGTACAGGCGAACCTGATCCGCCGCGGCGTGGCTGTGCTGGGATGACCGGGCTTCAAGACATCCTTCGGGAGGAATGTACATGAGAAAGATCCTGGTTGTGGAAGACGAAGACGCCATCCGCGAGGTGGTTGCGCTCAACCTGCGCCTCGCCGGCTACGAGGTGACGGAGGCTGCCAGCGCCGAGCAGGCTCTGGCGGTGTTCAGCCCGTCGGCGGGCTTCGACGTGGCCGTGCTGGACATCATGCTGCCCGGAATGAACGGTTTTTCCCTGTGTGAGACCATCCGGAGGGACAGCGCGTCCATCGGCATTATCATGCTCAGTGCAAAAACGCTGGAGACGGATAAGATCAAAGGCCTCTCCATCGGCGCGGACGATTATATGACAAAGCCTTTCAGTGTCAGCGAGCTGCTGGCGCGCGTGGAAGCGCTGGTGCGCCGCGTGGGGCGGCAGGGCGCCTCCTCGGCCGCGCCGGAGCCGGATGGCCGCATGGTGTCCGGCGTATTCGTGCTGGACCAGAAAAGCCGCGTGCTGTACAAGAACGGCACGCCCATCGACCTTACGCAGGTGGAGTTCCAGATCATGGAGCTGTTTTTTGCTCTGGTAACGGGTCGGGTGCCCGGCGATTCCT
>OLOW01002386.1_pt1 | contig 12711 bp, 9 predicted proteins | sample 1672801 | NCBI WGS metagenome assembly OLOW01 (sample SAMEA3136725, study PRJEB25190) | human gut metagenome | biome: human gut; feature: human-associated habitat; material: faeces | place: Austria | collected 2013
TCTCAGGAGCTGTTTGATACTCCCGAGACGCTCATACGTCTTGATATGTCCGAGTTCATGGAGAAGCACTCCGTCTCGCGCATAATAGGCTCGCCGCCCGGCTATGTCGGCTATGACGAGGCGGGTCAGCTGACCGAAAAGGTGCGCAGAAAGCCCTATTCAGTCATTCTCTTCGACGAGATAGAAAAGGCGCATCCCGATGTTATGAATATCCTGCTCCAGATACTTGACGAGGGCAGAATAACCGACGCACAGGGCAGAACGGTCAGCTTCGAAAACACGATAATTATCATGACCTCCAACGCCGGCAGCGAACGCCGTGAGGGAGTCATGGGCTTTGCAAAGAATCAGAGCGATGCCAATAAAGAAAAGGCGCTCAAGGCACTCAGAGAGTTCCTGCGCCCGGAGTTTATCGGCAGAGTTGACGAGATAGTTGTCTTTAACGACCTGACTCCCGAGAACCTCGAGCAGATATCGAATCTCATGCTCTCCGAGCTTGTCGAGCCCCTGCGCGACAAGGGCATAGAGTTCACATGGGATGAGAGCGTGCCTAAGCTTGTCGCCTCGATGTCCGAGGGCGGTCTGCGCGGAGCGCGCGACCTGAGGAACAATATCAGACGGCAGGTCGAGGATAAGATAGCCGGCGCAATAGTCGACCACGCCTCGTCTCCGCTGAGCGAAGTCCGGGCTCTTGTTGAGGACGGAAAAATAGTTATCGACGCAAAATGATAATCGGGGACTGTCGTGCGGCAGTCCCTTGTTTTATAAAAGTGAGGAATATTATGGATATTTGTTTTATCTTCGCGCGGAATACCCGCAGTGAGCGCTATGAAAAAGCTTATGTGGAGGCGGCACAATGAAAATTCTGACTTCATCGCAGATGTTTTCTGCGGAGCAGGCACAGGTAAACAGGGGAATGAGTTTTACGCGCCTTATGGAAAACGCCGGCAGCGCTTGCGCAAAGGAGATAAGAGAGCGCTTTGCCTCTCTTGAGCAGTCGCGCGGACTTGTGTGCGTGCTCTGCGGAAAGGGCAAGAACGGTGGCGACGGCTTTGTTATCGCACGCAAGCTTGCACTTGCGGGCTTTAATGTCGCCGTTACGGAGGCTTTCGGCGAGCCTACCGCCGAGGACTCTATACTCATGCGCGAAAAGGCGGTTGAAACAGGGCTTGTCCCGGAGTTCTTCTGGGGAGAGGATAACGCCCGAAAGTCAATAGAATCCGCTGCGGTTATAGTTGATGCCGTGTTCGGAACGGGCTATAAATACAGAGAGGACGAACGGGTATCGGAGGTCTTTGAGGCGGTCAATGCTTCGTCTGCAAAGGTCGTTTCAATCGATGTCCCGAGCGGACTCGAGAGCAATACGGGCGATGTGCCGGGACGCTCCGTAAGAGCGGATATCACGATAGCCGTGTCCTGCATGAAGCCCGTCCATGTGCTGAAGCCCGCGTGCGTGCTCTGCGGTGAAATAATAACCGTCGCAATAGGCATAGACGACGATGTTATTGACGGCATTGAGGGCGATACCCTCGCCGTGCTCACCCCGCCTCAGGCGAAAAAGCTGTTCCCGCGCCGCGGTCTTATGGCGAACAAGGGCACCTTCGGACGCGCTCTGAGCGTCTGCGGAAGCCGCAATATGCAGGGCGCCGCGGTGCTTGCCGCTTCGTCCGCACTGCGCAGCGGAGCGGGTCTTGTTACGGCCGCTTTCCCCGATGCCGCATATAACGCGATAGCCCCGAAGCTCACCGAAGCACTGCTGATGCCTTTGCCGTCGAACGAGTCGGGAACATTTTCCTCCGGCGCTGTTCCTGCTCTCCTTGAGCAGGCGGAGCAGTCCTCGGCGGTGCTCATAGGCTGCGGAATGGGGCTGAATCTGCATACGAAAGAGCTTGTCTCGGAGCTTGTTCGGAGCTGTACAAAGCCCATGATTATTGACGCCGACGGCATAAATGCGCTCGCCGCAAATATAGATATACTGAAAAATATCAAAGCTCCCGTTATTCTCACTCCGCATCCCGGCGAGATGTCCCGTCTGACGGGCATGAGCATAGCAGATATCGAGCGGGACAGGGTGAATGTCGCCCGCCGTTTCGCTGATGAGTACGGCGTTGTGCTCCTGCTGAAGGGCGCGAGCACGGTAATAGCCGGCGCGGGCAGGCGCGATGCGTATATCAATGTCACCGGCAATCAGGGCATGGCAAAGGGCGGCAGCGGAGATATGCTCTCGGGCATTATTTTGGCGCTCCTCGCCCAGAGTGTCTATCCGTTTGACGCGGCGGTGCTCGGCGCATATATCCACGGTGCGGCAGGAGACGCAGCGGCGCGCGAGCTGTCGCTCACGTCGATGCTCGCCTCGGACTGCATAGCGGCTCTGCCGCGCGTAACGCGCAATCTAGAGAGGTAACGGGCAATTGGAGTGATTGCTTGAAACGAATACTTCCGCTGATTTTGCCTCTGTTTTTACTTATTTTCGGCGGCTGCAAAAGCACGCACGACCGAAACGGCGACAGACCGCCGGATATCCCGACCGCTTTCACGGCGGAAATTTATATTATCCGCGGCGAACGCGAATATGAGGCGAAATATGACCAAACCTCGCTCGCCGAAGCGCAGCTTGAATTTACTTCCCCCGCCACGGTGCGCGGGCTTAAAGTAACGCTCAACGGCTCAAAGTGCACATTGGGCTACGGCAATCTGACCTTTTCGGCGGATGTCTCGTCCCTGCCGCAGAGCGGGGTGGGAGAGCTCATAACAAGGGCGCTCAAAGCCTCCTGCGATACGGCAGCCGCGCAGACCGTGCACACGGGCGACGCATGGGAGACGAAGGGCGAAATATCCGGAGTGGAATTCACTTTAAGGCGCGGCGAGGACGGCCTGCCGCAGAGTCTCGAAATACCAAAAGCCCTGCTGACCGCGGAGTTTCGCGAAGTCTCACCCAAATAAAAGTCGGGCATATACTGTACTGACTTGAAATTTTTGCTCCCCGAATGTCAAGTTAATGTTTAATCGCGCTTTTGTCAGGCAAAAATACTCTTGCCGGACAATGAAAACGGAGAGTGATTAAAATGACAGTAAAACGGGGAGATATATACTACGCCGATTTGAGTCCCGTCGTCGGCTCCGAGCAGGGCGGGATAAGACCGGTGCTGATAGTTCAAAACGACGTCGGCAACCGCTTCAGCCCGACTGTCATAGCCGCGGCGATAACCAGCCAGAAGTACAAGACCAATCTTCCCACTCATATAAGAGTCAACGCGGACGGCTGCGGGCTCGCCAAGGATTCGATAGTCCTGCTCGAGCAGGTGCGCACGCTCGACAAAAAGCGGCTCAAGGAAAAGATGGGCGCACTCGGCGGCGCGGATATGGGCAGAGTAAACAGGGCTCTTTCCGTCAGCCTCGGAATAGGAGAAACGGACGTCTAACATAGAATTTTATATCCGGGGGCTGTCGTATTTAGCGGCAGCCTCTGTATTTTTCCGCAGACCCGACAATTCTGCCGCTTGCAGTCGTTGCCGTGCTGCCCGTCTCCGGCGTCTTTTTTCCTGTTTTCCAATTCACTTTGATATCCTGCAAAAAAACTTTAAAAAAGCTCCTCAAAACTTTAAAAAAAACCGAAAAGGTATTGGAACTTCTGCCCAAATCTATTATAATATAATCCGTATGCACTATCATTTCTCCAAGCGGAGAACACAGGAGAGAAGTATGGGTAAATATTCCGTTTCACTCAAAAAAGTAGTGGATGATAATTCACTCGGAGTACTGTATGCGCCCAAGCCCGTCGAGGATGTCTATGTCACTTCCTATGATGTCAACCGTCCCGGCCTGATGCTCGCGGGGTACAGCGCATATTTTGACGCCGAGCGCCTCCAGTTTCTCGGTCTTACCGAGATGAACTATGTTTCGAGCCTCGATGAGGAGACCGCCGCGGCGAGCATGGAGCGCCTCATGGCAACTCAGCCCGTCGCCGTCGTTATCACGCGCTCGCTCGAGTGCCCCGATAAGCTGCTCGAATATGCGAAGAAGTATTCCGTGCCGATTCTAACGAGCACGGATTCAACCTCCGGCTGTATGTCGACTCTGATATCATATCTGAGCGTCGAGCTCGCCCAGCGTATAACTCGCCACGGCGTGTTCGTCGAAGTCAGCGGCGAGGGCGTGCTTATTTTGGGCGACAGCGGCGTCGGAAAGAGTGAGACCGCCCTTGAGCTTATAAAGCGCGGACACAGACTGATAGCGGACGATGCGGTTGAAATCCGCCGCGTATCCTCAAGGACGCTCGTCGGCAGCGCGCCGGATAACATACGCCACTTTATCGAGCTTCGCGGCGTCGGCATAATAAACGCCCGCAGGATATTCGGTATGGGCGCCGTCAAGATGACCGAGAAGATAGACATGGTCGTTCAGCTTGAGCCGTGGGATAACGATAAGGTCTATGACCGCCTCGGACTCGACAACGAATATGTCGAAATACTCGGCATAAAGGTCCCGCTGACCGTCGTCCCCGTCAAGCCCGGACGAAATCTTTCGATAATAATTGAAGCGGCGGCAATGAATAACAGGCAAAAGAAAATGGGCTACAATGCGGCGCGCGAGCTGCTGCATTCGCTCGGCATGACGGACGATATAGTTCCCGAAGAGAAGGAGCTTGAGGTCTGGCACGATTTTTAATATAAAAAGACAGGGGAAGAGAACTGTCTGTATGGAGGTATAAAAATGTACAGAGTTGGAGTCGATCTCGGCGGCACAAACATCGTTGCCGGCGTTATCAATGAAAAAATGGAGATAATCGGCAAGGGCAAGCTCAAGACCAACTGCCCCCGCGACGCGGCGGACATTCTTGAGGATGTTGCAAAGGCTGTCGAGGCCGCTGTTATAGATGCGGGCATCACCATGAACGACGTTGTCAGCGTGGGAATAGGAACCCCCGGCTCGGTCAACAAGAAAAACGGCGTTATCGAGTATGCGAACAACCTCGCTTTCGATAATGTTCCCGCGCGCGATATCCTTGAGTCGAGACTTAAAAAGACCGTTTATCTCGACAATGACGCGAACTGCGCCGCACTCGGCGAAGCAAAGGCGGGCGCCGGCAAGGGCGTCAACAGCTTTGTTGCCGTAACTCTCGGAACGGGTGTCGGAAGCGGCATAGTCATAGACGGCAAGATAGTCACCGGTGTCAACGACGCCGCGGGCGAGATGGGTCATATGGTCATCGTCGCGGACGGCGAGCCCTGCACCTGCGGACGCAGAGGCTGCTGGGAGAGCTATTCCTCCGCAACCGCGCTTATCCGTCAGACAAAGGACGCCATGCGCCACGACCCCTACACCGTCATGTGGGATCTCGTCGATAACAACATCAGCCGTGTCAGCGGCAGAACCTCGTTTGACGCCATGCGCGCCGGAGACGAGACCGCGAAGAAGGTCGTCAACCAGTATATATTCTATCTTGCGGCGGGCATTACGAATATCGTCAACGCCCTCCAGCCCGATATGATTTGCATCGGCGGCGGAATAGGCCACGAGAAAGAGAATCTGCTCGTTCCGCTGAGAAAGATGGTTGAACGCGAGAGATACAGCATTCACGCAAAGGTTCAGACAAAAATAATTTCCGCCGAGCTCGGCAACGACGCCGGACTTATCGGCGCAGCTCTGCTTGACAGATAAATACACGCCGCACGTGCGGTTGAAGATATTGGAGTATTATGAATAATATCGAAGCTTTGGAAAAATACGCGCTCTCACTCGAATGCAGTGCCGAGCGCGAAGTGTCGATGAAGAATTATACAAGCTTTAAGGTCGGCGGTCCTGCCGAGCTGTTCCTCTCGCCGGAGGACGCCGGGCAGACCGCTAAGCTTGTTCGCTTCTGCGAAAAAGAGGAGATTCCCGTGTTCGTCCTCGGCAAGGGCAGTAATCTCCTTGTCAGCGACAGGGGAATAAAGGGCGCGGTTATATATACCGGCAAGCAGTGCGGTATATCCCTGACCGATGAAAACACCGTGCGCGCTCAGAGCGGCGCGAGCCTCGCTCAGCTCTGCACGTTTGCGCTCGAAAACTCTCTATCGGGGCTTGAATTTGCTTACGGAATTCCCGGAACCGTCGGCGGCGCTGTGTTTATGAACGCCGGAGCCTACGGCGGAGAGATGAAGGATGTGCTCTTGAACAGCGAATACGTTTCAACAGACGGAACCTCCGGCGAGCTTGACAACGAAGCTATGGAGCTCTCCTACCGCCACAGCGCTTATGAGAACAGCAATCTCGTGATAACCGCCGCGTCCGTAAGACTTGCTCCCGCAGACCGGAATGAGATAAAGAGCACGATGAACGACATCCTCGCCCGCCGCAAGGAGAAGCAGCCGCTCGAGTATCCCAGCGCGGGCAGTACATTTAAACGCCCCGAGGGTAATTTCGCGGGTGCGCTTATCGAGCAGTGCGGCCTCAAGGGAGTCAGCGTCGGCGGCGCGCAGGTCAGCGAGAAGCACGCGGGCTTTATAATTAATCGCGGCGGCGCTACCGCGGCGGATATTTTAAGCCTTATAAAGCACGTTCAGGCGCGCGTCAAGGCTCAGACGGGCGTATCGCTTGAAACGGAGATAAGACTTATTGGCTGATTGAAGCCCGTTTTTTTACAGGAGAAAACAAAATGGAGATCACTATCGTTACCGGACTTTCCGGAGCAGGAAAATCGAGAGTAGTTGACGCGCTTGAGGATATAGGCTATTTCTGCGTGGATAATATGCCGCCCAAGCTTATGCCGACTTTTGCTCAGCTTTTGCTCAATTCCCGCGAAAAAAGAGAAAAGGTCGCCATTGTTACCGATATCCGTGTCGGCGCTTCATTCGGCGATCTGTTCAACGCCATAGTCGAGCTCAAGGAGCTCAAGTGCGACACGAAGCTGCTGTTTATCGATGCCTCGGATGATGTGCTTATCCGCAGATATAAGGAGACAAGGCGCAAGCACCCGCTGCTCGATAAATATAACGGCTCCATAAACGATGCTTTGGCCGCGGAGCGCAGTATTCTCGAGCCCGCAAAGAGCATAGCGGATTATATTATCGACAGCTCGCATATGACCCCGACCGACTGCAAGAACCGAATCTGCGAAATGTTTCTCGACAATCCGAGCAACGCGCTCAAGGTTCACTGCGTGTCGTTCGGCTTCAAATACGGCATCCCGAACGATTCCGATTTGATGTTCGACGTGCGCTGCCTGCCGAATCCGTTCTATGTTGAGGAGCTAAAGCAGCACACGGGGCTTGAAGCGCCCGTCAGGGACTATGTTCTCAAGTGGGACGAGGCGCGGGGGCTCGAAGCGAAGCTCTGCGACCTGCTCGATTATCTTATCCCGCTTTACCGCAAGGAGGGCAAGAGCCAGCTCGTTATATCCGTCGGCTGTACCGGCGGCAGACACCGCTCGGTCGTCTTTGCCGAGCTTTTAAAGGATCATCTTGAAAAGATAGGCTGCGTTGCTACCGTTCAGCACCGCGATATGAAAAAATAGGGAGGAAAAAACGTGTCGTTCTCATCGGATGTCAAGCAGGAGCTCGCGCAGGTGCCTGTGCTTTCGGACTGCTGCGCTCAGGCAAGAGCCTACGGAATGCTGCTCTTCGGCAGAATGTTTTCCGTCTCTGAGATATCCTTTGCCACCGAGAACGAGAATATCGCAAGGTTCTACTGCGATGTCATAAAGGAGCTTTTCGGCATAACGCCGTCCCTCTCGTCGGGCGTGTCGAAATATACCGTCTCTGTACCCGACGAGGCGGACAGAAAGCGGATACTCGAATTTTTCGGTCACAGCGAAAGCGACATTTCCCTTCGCATAAACCGGGCGAACCTCCCGGAGGACTGCTGCTTCGGTTCGTTCCTGCGCGGCGTTTTTATCGCCTGCGGAACGGTGAGCTCGCCGGAGAAAAACTATCATCTTGAGTTTTCCGTCTCGTATAAGAGACTTTGCAACGACCTCATTCAACTGCTTGACGAAGTCGGCTTTGAGCCGAAATATGTCAAGAGAAAGTCGAGCCATATCGTCTATTTCAAGGTCAGCGAGAAAATAGAGGAATTTTTGACCCTTGTCGGCGCGGTGAACTCGACGCTTGAGCTGATGGGGATTAAGATGCACAAGGATATGGTGAACCATGTCAACAGGCGCGTCAACTTTGAAAACGCCAATCTGAGCCGCACGGTAGATGCGGCGATAGTGCAGGTTGACGCGATAGAAAAAATAGAGAGAACCGTCGGACTTGAGAGTCTGCCCGCCCAGCTTGCCGAGATGGCGCGGCTGAGGAAGGAGAACCCCGAGGTCAGTTTGAGCGAGCTTGCGCAGATGACCGAGCCGCCGCTCACACGCTCGGGTGTCAACCACAGGCTTAAAAGGCTCGTTGAAATTGCCGACGGCATAGGGGGCTAAGACCCGCGGAGAAGAGCTATGTCATTTACACACCTTCATCTTCATACCGAATACAGTCTGCTTGACGGCGCGTGCCGTATCGAGCAGCTTATGGACGAGGTGCAGCGCCTCGGTCAGACGAGCGTCGCCGTGACAGACCACGGTGTTATGTACGGCGTCATCGACTTTTACCGCGCGGCGAAAAAACACGGGATAAAGCCGATAATCGGCTGTGAGGTGTATATGGCGGCCCGCACCCGCTTCGACAAAATCCATGCCCTCGATTCCGAACGCTATCACCTGATACTGCTTTGCGAAAATGAAACAGGATATAAGAATCTGATAAAGCTTGTGTCGGAGGGATTCGTCACGGGCTTTTATACAAAACCGCGAATAGACCGCGAGCTCCTCGAAAAATATCACGAGGGGCTTATTGCGCTTTCTGCGTGTATTGCGGGCGAAATCCCGCGTGCGCTGCTCAGCGGCGACTATGAGGGCGCGAAGAAAAAGGCTCTCTGGTATCGCTCCGTAATGGGCGAAAACAACTTCTTTCTTGAGATTCAGGATCACGGTCTCCCCGAACAGAAGAGAATAATTCCCATGCTCGCGCAGCTTTCGAGGGAGACGGGTATACCGCTCGTTGCCACGAACGACGTGCACTATATCTCCAAAGAGGATTCCGAGATGCAGCAGGTGCTCATCTGCATCCAGACGAACCATACCCTCGGCGAGGATACCGGCATGGAATTTCAGACGCAGGAGTTCTATTTAAAGAGCGAGCAGGAGATGCTCTCGCTCTTTCCGGACTATGCCGACGCCGTCGAGAGAACCTCCGAGATAGCCGAGCGGTGCAATGTCGAGTTTGAGTTCGGCAAAACAAAGCTCCCGCATTTTGAAGTGCCGGGCAATCAGGATCACTTCGAGTATCTTAAAAATATGGCGCAGGAGGGTATGCATTTACGCTACGGTGAAAATATTCCCGAGGAGTATCAGAAGCGCCTCGACTACGAGCTCTCGGTCATTAGCCGAATGGGCTATGTCGATTATTATCTGATAGTCCACGATTTCATAAACCACGCGCGCAGCCGCAATATACCCGTCGGCCCCGGCAGAGGCTCGGGCGCGGGCAGTATCACCGCCTATGCCATAGGCATAACGGGCATTGACCCGATGAAATACAGCCTGCTGTTCGAGCGTTTTCTCAATCCCGAGCGCGTCAGTATGCCCGATTTCGACGTCGATTTCTGCTATGAGCGCCGAAGCGAGGTCATAGACTATGTAATTGAAAAATACGGCTCCGATCATGTCGCGCAGATAGTGACCTTCGGTACCATGGCGGCGCGCGCCGCGGTGCGCGATGTCGGCAGAGTGCTCGGTATGCCGTATAACGATGTCGATACCGTGGCAAAGCTTATCCCGCGCGAGCTCGGAATAACGATAGAAAAGGCGTTCAAATCGGCGGATTTTCGCGCCCTCTACGAAAACGACGAGAATGTCCGCAGGCTCATTGACCTCTCTCGCAAGGTCGAGGGTATGCCGCGCCACGCCTCCACCCATGCGGCGGGCGTTGTCATAACGCGCGACACGGTTGAGAGCTATGTGCCGCTTGCAAGAAACGACGAGTCCATTGTCACGCAGTTCACTATGACCACCCTCGAGGAGCTCGGACTGCTCAAGATAGATTTTCTCGGTCTGCGCACTCTGACGGTTATCGACTACGCAAAGCGCAGCATAAAAGAGCGCGTTCCGGATTTCTCCGAGGACACTATAGACTATGAGGATGAAGAAGTGTTCGCTATGCTCTCGTCCGGCAGAACCGAGGGCGTGTTCCAGTTTGAATCCGCGGGCATGAGAAGCGTGCTCATGGGACTCAAGCCGCAGAGGATAGAGGATCTGATAGCCGTTATCTCGCTCTATCGACCGGGCCCCATGGACTCCATCCCGACATATATCGCGAACCGCCACGATCCCTCAAAAATACGCTACAAGACCCCGATGCTCGAGGGCATACTCAAGGTCACTTACGGCTGTATGATATATCAGGAGCAGGTTATGGAGATATTCCGAACCCTTGCGGGCTACTCCTACGGCCGAGCGGATATAGTCCGCCGCGCCATGTCAAAAAAGAAGCACGACGTCATGGAGCGCGAGCGCCATAATTTCATATACGGACTTGTCAACGAGGACGGCACGGTTGAGTGCGAGGGCGCGGTGAAGCGCGGAGTAGACGAAAAGACCGCCAATGATATCTTCAACGATATGTCGTCCTTCGCGTCCTATGCGTTCAATAAGTCACATGCAGCAGCGTATGCGTTTGTCGCCTACAAAACGGCGTGGCTCAAGTGCCACTATCCCTGCGAGTTCATGGCGGCGCTTATCAGCAGCGTGCTCGACGATACGCCGAAGGTCGCGGAGTATATAGCGGAGTGCTCGCGCCTCGGCATAGAGGTCGTGCCGCCCCATGTCAATGTCAGCTCCGAGCGCTTCACGGCGCGGGACGGGAAGATATATTTCGGTCTGCTTGCCGTCAAGAATGTCGGCGCGGGCTTTATAAGAGAGATTGAGCGCGAGAGAAAAACGGGCGGCGAGTTTACATCGTTCTATTCTTTCTGCAAGCGGATGCAGGACAAGGAGTTCAACAAACGCGCTGTCGAGAGTCTCATAAAATGCGGAGCGCTCGACGGGTTGGGCGCAAACCGCCGCCAGATGCTCTATGCGTTCCCGGAGATAGCGGCGGAGCTTGAAAACGACCGCCGCCGCAATATCGACGGTCAGTTGGGTTTCTTCGATGCAGTGCCGAGCGAGGCTTATAACGGCGAATATAAGATGCCGACGCTTGAGGAGATGGACAGGCGCGAACTGCTCAAACTCGAAAAGGAGATGACCGGACTTTATCTCATGGGTCATCCCATGGCGGAATACGAGCAGCTTGCCGAACGCCTCGGCTGCGCCAATACGGCGGAGCTGCGCAGCGCGGACGAGGTCGGCGGCATATATAAGGACGAGTCGCATGTCGAGCTTCTCTGCATAATAACGAATGTCAGAAAGAAGATAACAAAAAACAACACGACCATGGCTTTTGTGACGGCGGAGGATGTATTCGGCTCTATAGAGGTCATAGTGTTCCCGAAAATATATGAGCAGCAGACGCAGCTCTTTGCAGAGGGCAATATCGTTCTCATTCACGGCAGATTGAGCGTGCGCGAGGACGAGGAGGCAAAATTGGTGTGCGAGTCGGTCGAGCCCTGCCCGCCGGCGGACGCGAAGAAGAAAGTAAGCGAGCAGGTGAGACAGGCCGCGAGTGCCGACACTCGGCCGCAGAAAAAGGCCGCCTCAAAAACGCCTGGGCTGTTCCTGCGTTTTGCAGGCGAGGACTGCCCCGAAATAGAGCGCGCTCAGAGAATACTCGACTTTTTCGACGGAAATAAAACGGTGTATTTTTTCTATTGTGACACTAAAAAATATATCCGCCAGCCGTTTTCGCACAGCGCGGATGTCAACGAGCCGATGCTCAAGGAGCTCAGACGCATTTTGGGCGAGGACAATGTTATCTATATAGAGTGAAATAAAATATGAAGCTTTTTCCTCCGCATCCGATATAGAATATTGCCGCAATCGCGGGAATACAAAAATAATGCGGGAAAAACAGCTTTTTTGACTTAATTTTGCAGAAAAACCGTATTTTCATTTGACTTTTATTCGGCGAAAGTGTATGATATATAAACAGCGAATGCTGTTTAAAAGGGAATAAGATTATATATAATGACGGAGGAATGACGATGAAGAGCATAGCAGTGCTTACAAGCGGCGGAGACGCACCGGGTATGAACGCCGCCGTGCGCGCAGTCGTGCGTACTGCCTGCCAGAGAGGCATCAAGGTTTACGGTGTTGACAGAGGCTATACCGGCTTGATAAAAGGCGATGTACATGAGATGAACCTGCGCTCCGTGTCGGATATAATCACGAGGGGCGGTACGATTCTCTATTCCGCGAGATGCCCCGAGTTCAAGACCGAAGAAGGAATACAGAAGGCTGTCGATACCTGCAAGAGAGTCGGCATTGCCGGCATGGTTATAATCGGCGGCGACGGCTCATTCAGAGGTGCGAGAGACCTCTCCCTGCGCGGTATCCCGTGCATCGGTCTGCCCGGAACTATCGACAACGATATCTCCTGCACCGATTATACAATAGGCTATGATACCTGCCTCAACACCATTGTTCAGATGGTTGACCGCATACGCGATACCTCCGAGTCTCATGACCGCTGCACCGTAGTCGAGGTCATGGGTCGCGGCGCAGGCTATCTTGCGCTCGAGTCGGGTATTGCCGTA
>OLOW01002388.1_pt1 | contig 12706 bp, 15 predicted proteins | sample 1672801 | NCBI WGS metagenome assembly OLOW01 (sample SAMEA3136725, study PRJEB25190) | human gut metagenome | biome: human gut; feature: human-associated habitat; material: faeces | place: Austria | collected 2013
TCGAGCGAGAAGCTGTCTGCCAGCATCTTCATATCATCGTATACCCGCGTTTCCAGTCCTTTCTCCTTCGCTAAGGAGAAAAGGGCTTTCGCATACCGGGAAGAGATTGTTCCTATATCCATACGTTACGATTTACAAAACGATACCTCATCCAACAGCCGGTCGATGATTTGTTGTTGTTCCTTGTCGCGGCTGATCTTTTCTTTCATCACCTTCTCTGCTATGGCGATCGAAAGGTCGGCAATCTCGGAACGGACCTCGCGGATTGCTTTCTCCTTCTCTTCGCGGATACGTCGGGCTGCCTCTTCCACCTGCAAACGAGTTTCGGCGGCAGCTTTCCGGTGAGCTTCGTCGATGATTTGTTCCTTTTCGGCAAATGCTTCTTTCAGGATGGCATTCTGTTTTTCCTTTGCTTCGGCAAGTATCCGGGCCCCTTCGGCCTGGATATTGGCAAGCTGTTCATTCGCCTGGCGAGCCGTTTCAAGAGAGTTGTCGATGTAGGCTTTCCGTTGTTCCACTGCCTTGATGATGACAGGAAATCCGTATTTGGAAAGGATGACAAAGACAATCCCGAATGAAACGATCATCCAGAACAGAAGTCCCGAATCCGGTGTTAATAATGACATAACCTGTTACTTTTTATTGGAACAAAGCCAGGAAACATACCACGATGGCAAACAACGCCACACCTTCAACCAGAGCTCCCATGATCAACATCGAGGTACGGATCTCGCCCGCTGCAGAAGGCTGGCGGCCGATTGCTTCGACAGCTCCTTTTCCGATCAGACCGATACCTATACCTGCACCGATAGCGGCAAATCCCGCTCCGATTGTTGCTCCCATCTTCGCTATGCCCATTCCGGCAGCTGCTTGTAATAAAATAGTCGATAACATTGTGCTTTAAACTTTAAATTAGTAACCTAATATATTTAATCTTTAACCTTAGCCAAACCTATATAATTGGCTGACAATAATGTGAATATATATGCTTGCAGACAAGCCACCAGCAATTCCAGACAGTTCATGAACGCGCAGAACAGCACCGAAACGATCGTCATTCCGAAATTCACCAACAACCCCATCGATACCGTGATAAAGATCAGGCAGGTGAGGGCGAGGATGATCGTATGTCCTGCCATGATATTGGCAAACAGACGGATCATCAGGGCGAACGGCTTGGTGAATACGCCGAAAAACTCGACAAAAGGCATGATTGGCAACGGCAGTTTCAGATAGATCGGTGCTTTCGGCCAAAATATCTCTTTCCAGTATTCCTTTGTCGCAAACAGGTTGACAGCGATAAACGTACATCCCGCCAAGACGGCCGTGACCGCAATGTTGCCGGTGATGTTGGCCCCTCCCGGAAAGACCGGGATGATTCCGATCAGATTGTTGATCAGGATAAAGAAGAAGACCGTCAGCAGATAAGAGGAAAACGGCCTGTACTCTTCTTTGCCGATCGACTCCTTGATGACGCCGTCTTGTATGTAGGAAATAATCATTTCCATCAAGCCGGTAAACCCGCTCGGAACCTGGTTCGGATGTCTCTTGTACCAACGGGCGGTCCGTAGAACTACGAACAGCAGGATGCCGCAACTCAGGAACAGGCCGCAAACATTCTTGGTCAGCGACAAGTCGACCGGACGCACCTCTTCTCCGCGGCTGTTCTTTTCCACCACCTTGCCGGCGTGTTCGCCTTCTGTAGCGATATAATAGTTGTGATGCGCTTGGCCGTGATGTAAATGGTGGGAGAGGAACATGTCCCATCCACGCTCTTCACTTTTGACCAATATCGGCAGAGAGATGGCGATCTCCTTTCCGTTCCATTCAGTAATATGCCAGGTGTAAGCGTCTTGGATATGCGAAAAGACAATATCCTGGACATCGATGCCTTCCTTTTTGGAATCAGCATGAGCCGGGGCCAGAAAACAGAGCCACATCAGCAATACTATCCATATCAACCTGTTATTTTTGATATTGTTCATCATTTTCCTTTTTCTCTCTTTTCATTCTTTTCTTCTCGAACAGATAAACCGTATACGTTTCCAATCCCAAATAGATAAAATAGAAAAGCATCAGGGTGAAGCCGAACATTCTCAAATTTTCTCTGACCAGTGCGGCATAAAGCCACAGGAAAACAACGGCAAGGGTGAACTTGCAGAAACGGACTACCATGAAAGCGGTAATCGTCACATCGCCGTTTTTTCTTTTCTTCCGGTCAAGTATATAGGTCATCACAATTGCCATCACCCAGTAAAAGATCGGAATGGAAGGATACCATTTGAAATAATGATCCGGCCAGATCGTGTATAATAATCCTCCTAACGTCACACCGATGGCTGCATTGATAAATGTAATCAATCCCATCAGCTTTAATTTTAACCATCCAGTCATGTCGTCGTATATACTTTTATTTATTCGATGCAAACAGATATGTAATCATCCTTAACCTCTACGAATCCGCTCTTGATAGCCTGTTCGCCTTTTTTGCCATCGTGTTCATATTGGATGGTTCCCTGTCGGAGGGCGGCTATCAGCGGGGCATGATGGGGGAGGATATCAAATGAACCGGCTGCTCCCGGAAAGGAAACACGCTCTGCTTCGCCTTCGAAAAGAATGCCGTCCGGTGATACAATTTCCAATCTCATATCCATTTTTAATTTGCTTGTTCAGCCAATCGCTTTGCTTTTTCCATCACGTCCTCGATCGTGCCTACGTTCAAGAAAGCCTGTTCGGGGATATCGTCCGTCTCTCCGTCCATGATCATCTTGAATCCTCGGATCGTATCTTCGATGGAGACCATGACGCCCGGTACACCGGTGAATTGTTCCGCCACGGAGAACGGCTGTGAAAGGAAACGCTGTACACGGCGAGCGCGGTTGACGGTCAGGCGGTCTTCGTCGGAAAGTTCTTCCATGCCGAGGATCGAGATGATGTCTTGCAGTTCCTTGTTGCGTTGGAGGATTTGTTTCACACGCTGTGCCGTTTCGTAATGCTCTTTGCCCACGATCAACGGGTCCAGGATGCGCGAAGTGGATTCCAACGGGTCGACGGCCGGATAGATACCGAGTTCGGTGATCTTACGGCTCAATACCGTGGTGGCATCCAGATGTGTAAAGGTCGTTGCCGGAGCCGGGTCCGTCAGGTCGTCTGCTGGCACATAAACTGCCTGAACGGAAGTGATGGAACCTTTCTTAGTGGAAGTGATGCGTTCCTGCATGGCTCCCATCTCGGTGGCCAGTGTCGGCTGGTAACCGACGGCGGACGGCATACGTCCCAGCAGGGCGGATACTTCCGAACCGGCCTGTGTGAACCGGAAGATATTGTCGATAAAGAAAAGGATGTCTTTTGTTTCCCCCTCTGCCGCCAGGTCACGAAAAGACTCGGCGATCGTCAGTCCTGAAAGGGCTACCGAAGAGCGGGCTCCCGGCGGTTCGTTCATCTGGCCGAAGACCAGTGTCGCCTGCGACTTGGCCAGTTCATCATAATCGATCTTGGACAAATCCCAATGACCTGCCTCCATGCTTTTCTTGAATTCTTCGCCGTAGCGGATGACTCCGGATTGGATCATCTCGCGCAGCAGATCGTTTCCTTCGCGTGTACGTTCACCCACACCAGCAAAGACGGAGAATCCGTTGTTCTTCTTCGCGATGTTGTTGATCAACTCCATGATCAGGACCGTCTTTCCTACGCCAGCTCCCCCGAACAGACCGATCTTGCCTCCTTTGGAGTAAGGTTCGAGCAGGTCGATCACCTTGATACCGGTGTATAAGACTTCACGGCTGGTGGTCAGGTCTTCGAACTTGGGCGGTTCACGATGGATCGGAAGAGCCCCTTTCTTGTCGAGTTCGGTCATTCCGTCAATGGGATTCCCCGTTACGTTCATCAAACGCCCTTTTACCTGGTCGCCGACCGGCATCGTGATGGGCGAACCGTGCGAAATGGCTTCCATTCCTCTCTTCAGTCCGTCTGTCGTATCCATCGCTACGGTACGGACCGTGTTTTCCCCAATATGCTGTTGGACTTCCACAATCAGGATTTTTCCATTGGGGCGGGTTATCTCCATTGCATCGTGAATGCGGGGAAGTGTTATCTTTTCTTCCTTGCCATTATCGAAATGAATGTCCACGACCGGACCGATAACCTGTGAGATATAACCTTTTATTTCTCCCATACAATCTCTTTTTTCCTTAATCCTATTCAAATCTTCAGCTGCAATATTACGAATTATGAATTTCCGAAAACCGGAAATATTACTTTTTGAGTCTTTTTGTACTTAGTTAAATATTCAACTAATTTCAACCTCTTCTAAAATGAACCAATCGAGTTCTGAAATGAACCAAAATAGTAGGAATAGCTTATTTTGTAAACCATAGAGATAGAAGATTCTAAGCATGATATGCCGTTTTGTTGGCGAAAAACAGATGAAATGTTTTACTTTGTTAAATAAAAAGGATTACTCATCTGTTTTTTCTACCTTTGCAATCGGATTATGGTGTAACCGTATTTGCTTCCGCTGACGGTTAGTAAAAGGGAATCCGGTGAAAGTCCGGAGCTGTACCCGTAGCTGTAAGTTCTGAAACCCCGGCAAATCTTGTTGCCACTGGTGGTTCAATTGAGAATTGACAATTTGAACACCGGGAAGGCTGCCGTTAGTTGGTAATTGTCCATTATCAATTATCAATTGAAAAGGGGGGAACAAGCCAGAAAACCTGCCATTATTCGGTATCCGGTTCCTCGGGTAAAGGAACTGATGAATCGAAAAGGTATGCAGAATATATTTGTAAAACGATTGTCGGGTTATAGTGAATATAGAAGGTGCCGCGGTTGATGTCTGCAATCGCTGCCAGTTCGCGCACGGAAATGTCCTTGACGCTTTTTTCCGACATGAGCTTCATCAGCGCAAGCCGAAGCTGCCGTTTCGTCTTTCGCACTCTGCGGTCTACAACTTTTTCTTCCATTCGCCGATTCCTCCTACCTGTTTTTTGTTATCTTGACATACATGATACCACCAAAACGAACAATAATCAACATTTCGTTGCATAAAAATTGTGATTTTTTTCGAAATTTTCGTGAAAATCTTCGGAAAAAGCAGACAGTGTGGTGCATCATCACCTTTTTGCTGCCCATCTGGTCTGCGGATCGGCGACCAGATGGGCGCCGGAAAACGCAGTGGCAAAATGGCGCGCGATATGCTATGATGGGGGCAAATCCCGAAAAGGAGTACAAGACCATGTTTGAAAACGGAACGTTCGCGGTCCTCGGCCCGGACGGAAAACAGGTGCAGTGCGACGTGCTGTTCACCTATGACTGTGAGGACAACGGCCGCTCGTACGTTGTGTTCACGACCGGCGAAGGCGCGCAGCAGCGGCTGTTCGCCAACCGTTACGACACGCGCGACGATGGCCAGCTTGCCCTGCTCGCGCTCGAAAACGAGCAGGAATACGCCATCATCAAGCACTGCTTCGAGGAGCTCAAGGCAAAGCTCGCCGAGCAGGCCGCGGAGACCGCCGCACAGGAGGGTGAACCCGAAGCATGACAGATCCCTTTCATCCGCTGAGCGTGCGGGACATCCCGCTGCTCACACATTATTTTGCTCGACAGGATACGCGCCTGTGCAACGCCTCGGCCGGCGCGGCCGTGCTCTGGCAGCCGTACTTTCAGGACGCAGCGCTCGAGGTGGACGGCACGCTGCTGCTGCGCGAGCAGTTTCCCGGTCTCGGCACGGTGTTTTCCACACCGATCGGCGAGAATGTGGGAAACGCTTACGATTTTCTCGTGAAATATTGCCGCGCGGTGGGGCAGCCGGTGCAGTTTTTCCCCGCCACGGCGGCCGATGTGGAAAATCTGCGCGCGCGCTTCGGCGACGTGGAGGTCACGCCGGTGCGCGACTGGTTCGACTATCTCTACGACGCGCAGGACATGGTGACGTTCCGCGGCCGGCGCTTCAACGGCCAGCGCAACCACATCCACCACTTTCAGCGCCTGTACCCGGACTGGTCGTTCGAGCGCGTCACGGAGGAGAACCTGCCGGAGGTGTGCGCGTTTTTTGACGACTTCACCCGCCGCTACCATAAGGACAGCGACAGTGCGCAGGCGGAAGAGGGCTGCGTGCGGGAGTTCCTGCGCGATTTTGCCGCCTACGCCCCGCTCGCGGGGCTGCTGCGCGTGAATGGGCGCGTGGCCGGTTTTTCCGCCGGGGAGATCGTGGGCGACACGCTCATCATCCACATTGAAAAGGCGGACATTGCCTACGAGGGCATCTATCAGGTGCTGGTCAACGAATATGCCAAGTGCTTCGTCACGCCCGACGTGCGCTACATCAACCGCGAGGAAGACGTGGGCGACGAGGGGATGCGGCGCTCGAAGGAATCGTATCACCCCGTGCGCCTGCTCGAAAAATATCTGGTACGCATTCCGGTATAGCCGGAGAAAGGAGAAACGATCATGCAGGAAGTCTATGAATTTCTGAAAAAGTGCGGCACGTATTATCTCGCCACCGTCGATGGCGACCAGCCGCGCGTGCGCCCGTTCGGCACGGTGAATCTGTTCGAGGGCAAGCTCTATATCCAGACCGGTAAGGTCAAGGCCGTCTCGAAGGAGATGGCGGCCAATCCCAAGGTGGAGCTGTGCGCGTTTGACGGCGAGACCTGGCTGCGCGTGAGCGCGACGGCCGTGGAGGACGACCGCGTGGCGGCGCGGCAGGATATGCTCGACCATTATCCCGAACTGCAGAGTATGTACGCCGCCGACGACGGCAACACGCAGGTGCTCGCGCTGACGGAAGCGACCGCGACGTTCAGCTCCTTCACCGCCGCACCGCGCACGGTGCGCTGGTAAGCGCCGAAAAGAGCAAAAAACGGCCCGCCGGCCTCGGCACGGTGGCGGTGTTCTTCTTCGGCGACGAGCGCGCGCCGGAGTGAGCGCGGCAAAAACAAAAAGCAGGAGACCGCCCGCGATCCGAAACGGATCGGGGCGGTCTCCTGTTTGCATGCAAAGCAGAAAGACTGATATTAGCCGATCAGGCCCTGGATGTAGTTCACCGGCCACTGGCAGAAGTCCTTGATCAGATAGAGCTTGTCGCGGATGGCGAAAGCGGTGTTCTCGTCACAGAGCGACTCGAGCTTTTTCTTGATGGCCTTGGTGTTCACCTCGAGCAGCCCGCTGACGCTCGACAGGATCTTGCCACCGTCGATCTCCTTGATCGAGGTCCAGAGCTCGGAAGCGTACTCCTTGACGCCAACGCTCTTAATTGCCTGAATGCACATACCTATTCCTCCCTTAAAATACTGGTGCTCCCGGCCGCTCGACTGCGGCCGGAAAACAAGATTGCTCTTATCAACAGTGCTCTCATTCTAGCACAAAGCCGTGGGATTGTCAAAGAGGAATACAGAGAAATGTGCAATTTCCCACATTTTGTGGTCAATATGCACAAACCGGGCAACAGATAGCGGAAAATCTGCCCAGAACCGGTGAACGGACTATGCGGGCGCTTACGCCTCGGCGATGACCTCGCACTCGACGAGCACGTCCTTGGGCAGGCGCGCGACCTCAACGCAGCTTCTGGCCGGGAACGGCTCGGAGAAATACTCGGCATAAATGGCGTTGACGGTGGCGAAATCGTCCATGTTCTTGATGAACACCGTCGTCTTGACGGCCTTGGACATGTCGCTGCCAGCCGCCTGCAGCACGGCGCTCAGATTGCGGAAGACCTGATGGGCCTGCGCGTCGATGCCGTCGGCGATGACGCCGGTAGCGGGGTCGATGCCGATCTGGCCGGACGTGAACACAAAGCCGCCGGAGATCTGTGCCTGAGCGTAGGGGCCGAGCGCGGCGGGGGCGTGATTGGTAGCAACTGTTTTCATGATGATGACCTCCTGTTAGTCGATTTTTACGTGATAACCGTTTTGAATGAGCTGGTCGAGCACGCGGTCGCCGTGCTCTTTGCCACCGACTTCGCACGAGACGTGCACGTCGATCTCGTTGGGGTTGAGCCCGGCGGTGAGCCGGTCATGCTCCACGGAGAGGATGTTCGCGCCGAGCGCGGCAATGTCGTTGAGCAGCTTGCCGAGACTGCCCGGCCGGTCGAGCAGCGTGACCGTGAAGCGCAGCCGGCGGTGGCGGGACACGAGGCCCTGCTCGATGATGCACTGGATGAAGCTCACGTCGATGTTGCCGCCGGAGAGCAGGCACACGACGTTTTTGCCCTTCACATCGACCTTGCCCTTGAGCACGGCGGCCACGGGCGCGGCGCCGGAGGGCTCGACGATCTGCTTGCAGCGCTCCATGAGCAGGAGCACCGCCTCGGAGATCTCGAGATCGCTGACGGTGACGACGTCGTCGGCGTATTTCTGGATGAGCGGGACGGTGATGTCGCCCGGCGCCTTGACGGCGATGCCGTCGGCGATGGTGGCCACGGAGTCGGTCTGGACATAGCTGTGCGAATGGAACGACTGCGCGATCGCGTTCGCGCCCTCGGCCTGCACGCCGATGACCTGCACGCGGGGGTTGATCTGCTTGATGCACGCGGCCACGCCGGCAAGCAGGCCGCCGCCGCCGGCCGGCACGATGACGATGTCCGCCGTGGGCAGATCGCCGAGGATCTCGAGGCCGAGCGTGCCCTGACCGGCAATGACCTCGGGGTCATTGTAGGGGTGCAGGAACGTGGCGTGCTCCTGCTCGCAGATCTCGCAGGCTTTGGCATAGGCGTCGTCATAGCAGTCGCCCGCGAGCACAACGGTGGCACCGTAGCCCTCCGTGGCCTTCGCCTTGGCGATGGGCGCGGTCTTGGGCATGACGATCGTGGCCGGGATGCCGAAGCGGTGCGCGGCGTAGGCCACGCCCTGCGCATGGTTGCCGGCCGATGAGGCCACGACGGCACCGGTCTCGCCGCGCTCGACGAGCGCCGCGATCTTGTTGCTCGCGCCGCGGATCTTGAACGAGCCTGTCTTCTGGCTGTTTTCGTACTTAAGATAAATGTTGCCGCCCGTCATGGCTGAGAACGTGGCCGACAGGTCCAGCTCCGTGTGGTGCAGCACGCCTTTGAGCCGCTGTGCCGCACGTTCAAATTCCTGCAGTGGGATCTCCACAGCAAACACCCCCGTAAAAATATCTGTTTGGGTCTTTCTGTCCCTACTATACCGCGGGAAGGCCGGAAATACAAGCGCCGCAATGCAAAATGTCCGCGCCAAAAAAACTTTTTTGTGAGATCGTCCGCGGGATAAAAACATTCGCGCGCGGGCAGCGCACGGGGCGCAAAGCAAATCTTACACATTTCTTAAAAAGTGAGAAATCGGTTGCCGCCGCACGCCGCCGGGGGGTATAATGCACCCGAAAATGGGAAAGCAGCTCCGGTGCGCACCGGCGCGATCATCAGGAGGAGACATCATGCTCAACATTCAGCATTTTACCAAGACCTACGGCGAGAAAAGGGCCGTCGACGACCTGAGCCTGCACATCGCGCCGGGCGAGATCTACGGCTTCATCGGCCACAACGGCGCCGGCAAGACGACGACGCTCAAGGCGGCCGTCGGCATCCTACAGTTTGACGCGGGCGAGATCACGATCGGCGGGCACTCCATCCAAACCGAGCCGCTGGCCTGCAAGCGGCTGCTCGCCTACATCCCGGACAATCCGGATCTGTACGATTTCATGAGCGGCATCCAGTACCTGAACTTCATTGCCGACGTTTTCGGCATCCCGGCCGCGGAGCGCTGGGCGCGCATCGAGCCGTATGCCGACGCATTCGAGCTCACGGGCGATCTGGCGCAGCCGATCAGCGCGTACTCGCACGGCATGAAGCAGAAGCTCGCCATCATCGCGGCGTGGATCCACGACCCGAAGCTCATCATCATGGACGAACCGTTCGTCGGCCTCGACCCGAAGGCGGCGCACCTGCTCAAGGGCATGATGCGCGAGCTGTGCGACGTCGGCGGCGCGATCTTCTTCTCGACGCACGTGCTCGAGGTCGCCGAAAAGCTCTGCGACAAGGTGGCCATCATCAAGGGCGGGCGGCTCATCCGCTCCGGCACGATGGAGGAGGTCAAGGGCGACGACAGTCTCGAGGACGTGTTCCTGGAGCTGGAGGATGCATCATGCTGAAAACGCTTCTGAAAAAACAGATGGCGGAGATCTTCCGCAACTATTTCTACGACCCGAAAAAGAACAAAATGCGCTCCAGGGGCGCGACGATCGCCTACATCGCGCTCTACGCGCTGCTGATGGCGGGCCTCCTCGGCGGGATGTTCGCGCTGATGGCCGTGGGCCTGTGCGGCCCCCTGGTCGAGGGCGGCATGGGCTGGCTGTATTACCTGCTCATGGGGCTGATCGCGGTGTTTCTCGGCACGTTCGGCAGCGTGTTCAGCACGTATTCGAGTCTGTACCTGTCCAAGGACAACGACCTGCTGCTGTCGCTGCCGATCCCGGTGCGCTGCGTGATGGCCTCGCGCCTGCTGGGCGTGTACCTGCTGGGGCTGATGTACGCCGCGGTCGTCATCGTGCCGGGCGTGATCGTGTACTGGCTCACGGCGCCGGTCACGGCGGGGACGATCGTCGGCGGTGTGCTGATGGTGCTGATCGTGTCCGTGATCGTGATGGTGCTCTCGTGCCTGCTCGGCTGGGTGGTCGCGCGCATCAGCCTGAAGCTGAAAAACAAGAGCTTCATCACCGTCCTTTTGTCGCTGCTGTTTCTGGCGGCGTATTACTTCGTGTACTACAAGGCGCAGGCGCTCATCACACTGCTGGTGGAAAACGCCGCCGTGTACGGCATGAAGATCCGGGGCTCGGCGTATCTGCTGTACCTGTTCGGCAGCGTCGGCGCGGGCGACTGGCTGGCGATGGGGATCGTGACGGTCACGCAGGCGGCGCTCCTCGCGCTGACGCTGTGGGGCATCGCGCGCAGCTTCCTGAAGATCGCCACGGCGACCGGCAGCGTGAAGAAGGTGCGCTTCGAGCACAGGGCCGTGCGCGCGCAGAGCGTGCAGCGGGCGCTGTTCGGCAAGGAGCTGCGCCGCTTCACGGCCAGCCCGAACTATATGCTCAACTGCGGACTCGGCATTCTGATGCTGCCGGTGGCGGGCATCGTGCTGCTCATCAAGGGCGGCGCGCTCGGCCGGATGCTGGCCGACGTGTTCAGCGGCAATGTGGGCGTTGTGCCGGTGCTGATGTGCGCGGCGGTGTGCCTGCTCGCGTCGATGAACGACATGGCCGCGCCCGCCGTGTCGCTCGAGGGCAGGAATCTGTGGCTCGTGCAGTCGCTGCCGGTCGTACCGTGGCAGGCGCTGCGCGCGAAGCTGGACGTGCAGCTCGTGCTGACCGGCGTGCCGGTGCTGTTTTGCGTCCTGTGCATGGTCATTGTGCTGCCGGGCAGCGCGCTGGAGAAGGCGCTGCTGGTGATCGTGGCGCTGCTGTATACCCTGCTGAGCGCGCTGGCCGCGCTCGCGCTCGGGCTCAAGATGCCGAACCTGACGTGGACCAACGAGACCACGCCCATCAAGCAGAGCGGCTGCGTGATGCTCTCGCTCTTTGCCAACTGGTTTTATGCCCTCGCGCTTGGCGGGCTGTACTTCCTGTGCGGCAATGCGCTGAGTGCAGCGGTGTATCTGGCCATCTTCGCCGTCGTGACGGCGGCGGGCAGCGCGCTGCTGCTCCACTGGGTGAAACAGCGGGGCGCGCGCATCTTCGCCGCGCTCTGAAAGAGAAACGAAAGCCGCCTCGGTCCAATTTGGACCGAGGCGGCTTTTTGCTGCGCAATGCGCTTACAGCACGAGCGACGGGGCCACGTAGACCCTCCAGCTTGTCCGGGAAGATGCGGAGGATGCAGCCCTTGTCCACCTGTGCCAGCGTGTCCTTTTGCACCCGCTGCATGGAACGGTTGACGGTGAAGGTGCCCATGCCGTTGGCAGCATCAAAGTCGATGTCCTCCGGGGTCAGACCTGCCACCTCCCCTTCCCGCAGCGCACCCACCAGCGTCAGGTGCACCGCCAGATGCAGGATGGGGTCCTCCATGCTGTCCAGTGCTGCCCGCATCTCCTCCACCTCCCAGATGCTGCGCTCTTGGGTGGTCTTTTTGGGCGCTTCCACCGGGACGGGGCTTTTGATGAGGATGCCCCACTCCACCGCCAGCAGAAAGGAATTATGCAGAAGCTGGTGGACCTCATGGAGGGTGGTGCCGGAGAGAGTGCGCTTTTGCTGCTTGGGCGAGAGGTCTCGCCGCTTGCCGCCCACATACTGTCCGCAAGGGGTCTTGCTCAGGGTGTCGTGTTTTTTCGCCTGCACGGCGCGCGGGAGATTGTGGCGGTGCTGCCCATGGCCACATTCAATACCTGTATTCTGGGCACGCTGTTCATCAGCACCATCCAGAGCTTCAGCCTGGTGCAGACCATGGGCTTTGCACTGGGCAGCGGCGTGGGATATGTGCTGGCGGTGCAGGTGGTGACGGAGGGGCAGCGCAAGCTGCAGAGCGACGCGGTGCCGGCCACGTTCCGCGGGCTGCCCATCACGCTGCTGTATATCGGCATCCTGGCTCTGGCCATTTACGGCTTTACCGGCCATATGCTGGCATTTTGACCGCGGCTCCGGCTGCCTGCCGGGGAATGCTGCCGGGGGCCTGTGCGGCTTCTCCGGGCGCGTCCCTGCGGCGGAGGCCGGGGCTTTTTCCATGAGCGGCCCGCGCGCCGGCACAGCGGGCACGGCGGCGCGGCAGCGC
>OLOW01002393.1_pt1 | contig 12683 bp, 12 predicted proteins | sample 1672801 | NCBI WGS metagenome assembly OLOW01 (sample SAMEA3136725, study PRJEB25190) | human gut metagenome | biome: human gut; feature: human-associated habitat; material: faeces | place: Austria | collected 2013
ATGATACTCTGCGGGCTCTCCGCAAATGACCCGCTATGTCTACGACGGACGCGGGTCCGTGGCGCAGGCGATCTCCGCGCCGGTTGCCGGTGCAGCCGCCACTTCCGCCCTGCCGGATATCAGCGTGAAGGTGCAATCCTTCACCTACACCGCCTATGGCGAGCAGATGGGCGGCGTGAAGGTCAGCGGATTCACCTACAACGCCGAAGCCTATGACGCCGCCACCGGCATGCTCAACCTGCGGGCAAGGCAGTATGAGCCGGCTGTGGGCCGGTTTGGGCAGAAGGATATTGTACGGGGGACCGCACATATCAGCCTCTCTATCAACCGTTATCTGTTTGTTATCAACAGTCCGATCTGCTATCTGGATCCGACCGGAAGGGATTATACGCCGGCCAAGGCGTTGGCCTTGGGCAAAGGGCCGATTACTAAAGAGCATTACAACAGGCTGATGAGCAAACAGGAATTAAAGAAGCCTAATATAAAATCCATGTCTATCAACGTCTGGGCAAACAGCTTTAGAATCGTTTCAAGCCGCAAACTTCTGGAGGATGCAGGAAAGAAATACAACAAGATGTCTGACAAGGAGAAAGTTGCCTATAACGGCGCGGTTGCTGTGCTTAATCATGCAACAGAGCAAAGGCCCTCATCCTCTTCTGCAAGGCGAAAAACAGAGCAGGAAATTCAGGCGGCATGCGAACGGCTGATCACAGAACGCTATAGAACTGAATTGACAAACGCAAGAGAGGATTTTGAACGCCTCATAAACATGGAGAAACTTAATCCGGAGTATAAGAATATGGTATTAAGCATGGTCAACACAGCACTGTTGGACAATGCGCAAAACAGTGGGGATATAACAGAGATTATTCAGGCAACCCAATTGATGAATGCAAGAAGCAAGGATGTTGTTGTTTTGTATGAAAGCGCAATGAAAGAAGAAATAAGGACGGTGACAGGGAAGTATTTGTTGTCTGATTGGGAGAAGGCAGATTTCGAAGAAAGAAAAACGATACTCGAAGCTTATATGAATGAATTGACTCCAATATATGGAGTTAGTGTTAAACCCTCAATTTACTTTATAGAATTTCCTGATTCTGAATATGGAACTGCGTTTGGAAGAAGAGGTATATTGCCAGATGGAAACTCTGTTTTAGCAATTAATGTAATGTATTTAAAAGAGGCACTCCCTGCAATGAGTTTTGTTCAGTTATTTGATACAATACGTCATGAACTACGACATGTTTATCAGCATGAAGCAATAATGCGACCGGATGAATTTATTGTCTCAAATACAACTTTGAATGAGTGGAGAGAAAATGAATTGAATTACAATGACCCTTATACTGATTTGGATGATTATTATAGTCAAGTGCTGGAAGTTGATGCTAACAACTTCGCTGATTTAAACCAATAAGGAGCTAAAGATATGATTAATAAAACAATTCTTAAAATTATTATCATTATTGCTTTGCTTGTTGGAATGAATTTTTATGTAAACGAATATAATATAGATGATGCAAAGCAAATTGATTCTATAAATGTAAATAAAAATGATTTTATAAAAATTAAACAAGCTATGAAGTGCGAAGACATCTATATTGAGATTATTCTGGAACATCTTTTGAAAGCGGGAATCAACGAAGTTTACGAGGCTTATATCGTAGAAGACGATACGAGTGCAATTGCATTAGAAATCAAAAGTGCAAATGAAAAAGTCTACCGTGTATACTGCAACAGTAGTTACTTGTTTAAAGCAATCCGTGATATGGAAACAGGCAAACTGATTTACGCTGTCATTCAATAATACCAATCAAGAAATCAACTGCAACGACATCGGCATGGTCACGGAGGTCTCCGGGGCCGAAGGAAGCATAACGTATCAATACGATGAACGCGGCTATCTCCTTTCCGTTGAAAACGTGAACGGGGATGTGGTAAGCTATACCTACGACGAGTACGGAAACAGGACCTCGATGACGTACCCCGACGGGCGCGTGGTATCCTACACCTACGACCGGATGAACCGCATGACCGGCGTGACGGGGCTGGATGGCGAGGTGACCACCTATACCTACGACGCGGCGGGGCGCAGGACGGAAACGTCCGGCAGCACCTTGACAACTTCATACCGCTATGACAGCGTGGGGAATCTGGTGGAGCAGGTCACGCATGGGGAAAGCGAGATCGCGTTCAGCTACGCCTATGACAGGAACGGCTACATCACGGGCGAGATCCGCAGGGAGAACGGCACGACCGTGGCCAGCAGCTATGCCTACGACGCGGTGGGACAGCTGACGAAATTCCTGCAAACGACGGGGTATGGCGAGCGCTACACCTACGACAAGGCCGGGAACATGACGGAAAAGGTCCTGACCGGCACGGACGGGGCGGAGACCACGCTGGCGATGAAGTACAACAAGGCCAACCAGCTCACCGGCATGGCGAACGGAAAGGACAAAATCGCCTATCAGTACGACAAAAACGGAAGCATGGTTGAAAAGGCGCTATCCAGCCAGAGCTACGGCAAGCTGACGGACAGCTATGCCTACAACGTCCTTGATCAGCTCACCAGCTACACGGGCTACGACGGCTACCAACAGCAATTCACCTACGACGCCAACGGCATGCGCCTCAGCAAGAGCGAGACTGGCAACGGAAACCGCTCTACGCTGGAAGAACTGCTGCGTGGGAACATTGCGGGGCTGCCGGAGATCGTGGAGCCTACGCAGAGCCAGACCAACGCGGACGAAGCGGACATGCCCGCCGAGCTGGAATGGGCCACGACGGAATACCTGTATGATTTGACGCAGGAATATTACCAGGTGATTTCCGAAACAACAACATCCGCCAGCGGAACTTCCGCCACGACGGCATATGCCTACGGATTAGAGAGAATTGCTTCTTATAGTACAGACTCCAAGGTGGAGTATGTCTATGATGGGCGCGGGTCGGTCGTCCAGACCATCTCTGCTCCTGTCGCGGGTGCAGCGGTATCCTCCGCTTTGCCGGATATCAGCGTAAAGGTGCAATCCTTCGCCTACACTGCCTTTGGCGAGCAGATGGGTGTGCAGAAGGTCAGCGGCTTTGCCTACAATGCCGAGGCTTATGACGCGGCCACCGGCATGCTGAATCTGCGGGCCAGGCAATATGAACCTGCTTTGAACAGGTTCAGTCAGAAGGATATTTATCCTCCCAATCCGCTAATCACCTATTCCTTCAATGCATATCTGTTCACTTTTAATAACCCTATTAGCTTTATCGATGCGGACGGATTACAGGCAAGTAGCCTGAGTAATGTGTTGTCTTCCATTGGCAACTCGGTGAAAAAAGTGGTTAGCACTATTGGCAATGGCATCAAAAAAGTCGCCAGTGCCTTAGTAGGAGAGACCGTTGTCAATACCGTGATTTCAAAGGTGAAAAGCGTTGCAAAGGCTGTAAAGAATGTCATCATGCCTGTTGTAGATGCGGCAACATCAGCTTGGCAAAAGGCAAAAGAAAGCCTTGCCGAAGCACAAGAGGAAATTCGTGCACTTGAAGAAACTCGTCCGGTTTCCGAAGCTGAAAAGAATGAAATCATTCGAAGAGCCTGTGCTAAGTTCTTAGGACTTGATGATAACACAAATAGCACAAGTATTAACAGAACCGAACAGATGTATACTGTTGAAGGTGGAATGGTCTTACATACTACGAAAAATCCTTATGGTCATATTGTTTTACCCCATGGAACCTATACACAGGCAGAGATCATTTCCTTCATTATGGAATACGGTGATTCCATCATGATTCGTGGTGTTATGGATCTGATTGCAAACGGTTCTGCAACAGCCACCTTACCTGATGGCAGTACTGTTACTATAACCACAGCAGAAGGGATTCAGAATATTATCAACGCCAACTAGGAACAGGCTATGCTGCAAGCTTGGGAGCCCTCTTTCTGGCAGCGGGCAGGAGTGGCGGTTGGTCAGGCACTTGATCAGGCTATAAAGGGGGATTATGCTGAAGAAACTACATTAGTTGGCACAGCGGCACAAATCGGCGTTAGCTTTATTCCTGTTGCTGACACGATAACAGATATTCGTGATCTTACTTATAGCGCACAGCAATTCTGGTATAAACCTTCTTTGGGGAATGCAGGATGGGTTGCGGTTGATCTTATTGGCTTTATTCCCGTTCTGGGATCATTAAAGCCCGTCTTTAAGCACGGAGATGAGTTTATTGACGCTACGGGTACCGTAATCAAAAACGTTGACAATTTGGTCGATGCATCCGGAAACGCCATAAGCAAAGCTGATGATGTGATTGATGTTGTTACCGATTTGGGAAAGCGTGCTGATGAGGTTTCTGATATTGCAAAACAGGGAGACAACCTGACAGACTCAGTGGAAGCCATAATTAAACATGGTGACGATGTAGATACTCTATCGGGGACTTGGAAAAAAGTAGACGAATATATGAGTGATTCAGCAAGGCGCTATCAAACTTATGTAACTGGCCGCGAAGGTGAAGTATGGGTGCAAAACGGGGTGCGATTCGATGGCATGAGAGATGGCGTGTTGTTAGAAGCAAAAGACCATTATTCTCAATTTATTGATGTGAACACAGGGGAGTTTTATGATTGGTTTGGAGGGCAGTCATCATTACTTGATGAAGCAAGTCGTCAAATTGCTGCCAGCGAAGGTGCTCTAATAGAATGGCATTTTTCAGAAGAACGTACATTACATGCTTTTGAACAGTTGTTTTCTTCTCAAAACATCGAAGGAATTTCTCTTGTATTTGATCCGATAAAATAATAAAAATATAGGAGGCGTAAGTAATTTGGAACGATTGACTCTCTTGATGTGGAGGAAACCCTCCCTTGAAAAAAAACATAATGCAACAGATGTTGCTTCAGAGATGCTAAACATAATTGAAATAACTCGAGAATGCATTCCTGAATTCTCAACGTTTTATATCCCCGCTTCCAAAAAAAACGGAGTAAAAGAAGCAGTTCTATCAAAAGAATGCATTGAATCTTTATTACATAAGTCCGAGCATAACACTGTACTTATAGATAAAACAGGCTATACTCTGAGTCTTTTTACTTCTTTGGATTCATTATGTTCATGCTCGTTTTTATTGCACATCGGTTCAGGACACACGCGGCTTACAGACAGTGTTCTTATAAAATTTCCATTATGCTGGAATTGGCAAAATAGTGATGTAATTACTCGGATTGAAAAGCTTTTTATGGAGTTAGTCAAATTATTTTGTCCATATTGGGGATGCGTTGCAAATCTTGGATTGACCAATGAAAAAAAATATGTTGTTGATGAAATGCCAACCACATTGCATTGGCTTAACTTTTTTTCAGAATCAGCCCTAAAAAAGATTGGCCCTAAAAAATTACAGGCTATTCATTCCATACCAAATTGTAGAATAATCGATAGTAATATAATAAAAACAAGCAGCTATCCTACAACTACAGTAGAAGAAAATGCCTCTCATAACTTAGCAAGGCTCAATAGCATCTTGCTCAGATAAGCAATATCAAGATCAGAAGATTTATACCTATATTGAAGACTTCGACTATATGGACGCTGATGGTCAACCGATACATTTGGATCATGCCCTTGTCGGCATAGGCGCTAAGGGTGAAGGATTGCAAATCTATAACTTTGATGCCAAATATGATGAATGGATATCGAAAGGCATTGAGTTTAGATGGGGCGATCAATTAAAGGTCACAGGAAACTAAGGAGGCTTTCAACATGAAAAAAATGATGCTGGCATTTATGCTCATCCTACTCTTTCAGGCTACAACTGCAACAGCCGAAGCTTCACTGACCCTCTGGGAGCCTCAAGGAAATATTCTATCACATGGTTTGAGGAAAACCAATATTTCCGATTTGTAAACTATGGCGACGGCACGTGGGGATATTTGAGCATGGACGGCGAAACACTGTCCACGTTCCCAGAGACTATTTATCCCTATCACGATGGTTATAACGAGCTCACAAACGGCTGGATTCGCGTAATTGACGAAGAACGGATCGTAGGGCCGCTTGATGATCCTGTAGGTCAATGCGGCTTTGCGAGTGTAAACGGGGATATCGTACTCTCCTCCGAATGGGATGCGGCATACGACTTTACCGCCAATATGCTCGCGCGCGTCGAGGTTGATGGGCAATACGGATTTGTGGACACGACAGGAGCCTATGTTATTGAGCCACAATGGGAATATGCAGATGACTTTGTTGACGCGGGCGGTCAATGGGTTGCAGCTGTTTATAAGTACTCCGAATCTGAAGTGATCTGGAAAGGATTTATCAATGAAGCCAATGAGCTGATTGGAGAGATTTCATACTGATTTGGCATTGCTATGTCAAATTTGAGATAATCGGTGCAAGCAGGGCAAACGTTATACTTTTTGCACTTTGCTTGTTGGTGGCACCTGCCCCCAATCCCCTTTAAGCAGAGCATGCTCTGCGGTTATGAAGAATGCTTGCGCATTCTCCGTTTGGGCTTACGCCCACTCCAAAAGAAAAAGCCCTATGCCTAATCGCTTTTGACGCAGAAAGGCATAGGGCTTTCGTCTATCGCTCCACAGATTCACAGCTGCGGTGCTGATCGGGTTCGGAAGGTATAGCGTGGTTGTGCAGATCGGCCTCATAATCCTCATCGGATAAGAGGGTATCGAGGTTGGTTTTGATATGACGAAGATCGCGAAGTTCCGTGTTATGTTGGGAGAGAACTTCGCTGTCTTCGCGTTTCTGATTAAGCAGTCGGTCAAATTCCTCTGAAAGCTCGGCCAATGTCGGCAGCTTTCCATCAGCGGCACTGTAGATGGCCTGTGCCTTTTTGTGTGCTTCGATCTTTGCTTTGTGCTCCCGATAGAACGCTGGCGACCAGCCCGATTCCCGATATTGTGTATAGATGTCTTTGGTTTTGCGGTAACTAAGAATCGCATTCCGCTGGTTGCGAATCTCAGTCATCTGTGATTGAGCGGTTCGGATTCTATCCTTGAGCGCATTTCGGCTGGCAAGTGCGGAGCGCAATTTCTCCTCAAGCTCGTCATAGGAAGAAATATGGTGCTCCTTTAGATAGATCATCGACTTGGCAACGGCGTCTGTGTTGTGCCTTTCTGCCCAACGCTGATAACCTTTTCCTTTGCCTGCACGGAGCTTTGCTTCAATGTCAATCAGCAGTTCCACCTGACTGGGCGTGAACTGACTTCTTGGTACCTTGGGAATATGAACACGATGACCGGTAAGCGCAGAACGCAGGGCAGCTTCTGTATACTCCGCTCCCAACGTATCCAGACGAACATAACGCTTTCCATTGGGAGGTTTGATGCTGATTTGAGCGCCTCGCTTAATCCAGCATCCGGCGTCTTCAAGCAATTGCATTAGCGCATCAAATCCATCTGGCTGCATTCGCAGCGCAGCGTCAATCGTCATTCGCAGCCAATCGCGGCCGCTGGTTTTTGCGTTGTTCCCCAGCCACTTATCATAGGAAACGGTTTTGTCCTGCGGGTTCTTGATTACGGATAGGCGATGCTCCTCGCAGATCTTGTCGCTAAGCTCGGCCACCAGTTTTCCTGAACGGATAACATCTCTGAATTTGTGCGTGCATTCCAGCGAAACCGAGCAAAACGCAATATGATTATGAATGTGTTTGCGGTCTGTATGGGTGGCTACGATAAACGCATAGTCGCCCTTCAGCAATTCGGAGGCCAGCTCGTATCCGATTTGATTCGCTTCCTCCGGCGTAACCTCGCCAGGCTTGAAGGACTGGCGGAGCTGATAAGCGATCACTTCATTATGAATCTGTCTGCCGGTATTGGCAAGATACGCATTGCGCGCAAGCAGAAATTCGTGGTCAGCGGTTTCGGGAGAACAGGCGTAGGATGAGATGAGTTCGCCGCCCTCCGTCTTATCCGGATTCTTGATATATTCAACTCGCTCCTTCAAGCATTGCGAGATCGTCTTTCCTTTGTTGATGTGCATCGACATAATGCGGGTTGTTGCCATGAACTCCTCCTCAGTATAAATGAAAAGCGGCGATCTGTGATGAACACAAATCGCCGCGTGATGTGCTTTTAGCAAAGAAGACCTTCCAGGAAACCGATCATGTGATCCAGCCTGTTCAGCAGCAGGTTGGCGATAGCAGGCAGTCCAATGGGACTGACCAGAAGCGCAAGCACTAGGAACGCAATACCGTTTTGCCAGTATCCAATGAAGAACTCAACCAAGGACAAGAGGGCAAACAGGGATACGGTCAAACCGAGGATCGAGGAAGCGATGGACGTAATGAAGGCGGTCAGTCCGAGCAGCAATCTGACGATCAGGATGGCGGGGGTCAGCGCGATTCGCAGTGTAGTCTTGATCATGGGATGTTCCTCCTCGTTATGCTGTTCGCTCCAAGACGGTCAGCAGCCGGTTTATCATCTTCCATAGCTCATCCTGCTTCTGAATGATCTCGTCGATTTCGGTTTCGTAGATTTGCCCATGAGCGTTCATACGCTTTGCAATCTGGTTGAGATTGTTGGTCATGTTGCTCAGCAGGCGTATCATTTCGCGGATTTGCGGAAGATCCAGCTTTAGAATGTAGCCATTGAGCACCATCGACCGAAGGAAGGCGGACGTGTTCGTGATACCAAGGGACTTCATCTTCTTCTTGATGATCTCCGCTTCAGTTTCGGTGGTCTTGAAGTTGTGCTGGATCAGCCGTTTTTCCTTTTCCACCATGATTATCTCTCCATACTGCCTTTTCTGCAAGGCTGTCGTCGTGAAGATTCATCAGTTTCTCGAATGCGACCGAGCAGTATCTCTTTGGGGAAATCACACACCAAGACCTTAACATGCTGCGTATCGGTGAGCAATATCGCAAATCGCTTTTCACCCATTTGAGTTCATCACCTATCTCTCCATGTCGTGGGATTTGTGCTTGGGTGTTTTGGTTTCAGGCATGGTCGCCGGACTGCTCTTTTCTTCGCTAAGAGATCGCCTTCGCTCCTTGATCTCTTTGCGGGCAAGCCGGATGAAACCGTCCAGAACGGTGGAATGAGAAGCCACGGTGTAATCATCCCGGCGATCAAGGCCGTTCGCTGCTTGCGCTTCCGGCAAAGTGACTGAACAGGCCCAATCCTTGTTGGAAGAAGAAAAGCGGCCATCCCAGCCTCTGATCTGAACAGTCGCCGCAAGCACAACGGAGACGCGCTCCTCTCCGTATTGGTCGAGGACTTCTGTGACCGCTTCATTGTCCAGATGCATGCCGTCAAAATGGCGGGCAATCGCATCCTCTATGTCCCTTTTACAGGCGATGTTCTCTTGATGTGAAAGTCGAAACAGATCGAGTTCGCCATGTTCGCGCGCATGGGCAGCGGTTTCATAATATACGGGGATAGGATCGAAGTCTTTTCTCATAGTCGTTACCTCCTGGGGTTTTGTTTGGTTCTGCATGTATTCCTGAACGGCTTCCTGCCTTTCCTGATCTGTTCCATATTGCAGCACATCGAGCTGATACTCTACATCATCCAGATGATGTAGCGCTTCCAGAAATCGGGGATGAAGGTCGTCGTCTGGAGATTGCGGAGCATACTGCTCCTGCCATTGCACCAACTGATTTCTGTAAGCTGCCAGTTCACTGAAGCAGTAGGACGCCTGATGCTGGAACCTTTCTTCTTTGCTGATTTCAGGATGCTTTCTGACAATATACAAAGGCAGGTGCTCGTCATAAGCAATGCCAAAATCCGAAGCCAGTTCCAGCGCAGCGTCTTTGGGAGAAAGATCGAAAAGGCGGCTGGTGAAGCTGATGACATCACCATCCGCCTGACATCCAAAGCAATGAAAGCGTTCGTCCACCTTCATACTGGGTGTCCTGTCATTGTGAAATGGGCATCGGCACATGCCGCTCCTGCCAACATGAATGCCGTAGTGCTCGGCAGCTTCTCGCGTGGTTATGCTGCTTTTTACGGATTCAAACAGATTCATAGATCACCTCGATTCGCAAAGAAAATGACGTTTCCGCTCATCGTTCCTCGCCCCGACGAGGCTTCTCCTGCTGCTTTGTTGCAGTTGTTTTGTCAATATCCAGTGCTGCATTCAGCTCTGCCAGGCGTGCGCTCTTGGTTTTTAGTTCATCCTCTTGAGGAAACGGCTTGCCGGCTTCCTCTTTAGCGTCGGCAACCTGCTGGCGCACGGCGGCAAGACGCGCAGCCGTTTCTTCCATACGCTTTGGAATTTGTGCGATGGTGTTGTCAAGACGGGTGATGTTGCCTCTTGCATCATTGCCAACATCCATGCGGTGGGAGACGGAACCATGAAGGATGAGCTGAAATTTGTTAATGAAGGAATCATAAGAGATGCTCATCGTCAATCCTCGATAGGAGCCAAACTCGGCGTCCATACCCTTAGCGGCTTCCTTGCATGCCGCAAGAATGGCTTTGCCAGCTTCCTCCTTGTCCAGAATCAGCTTGCCGCCCACCATCATGCCCACAAAATCCTCCTGCGGAAGCGGATGCGCCTCAATCGTGGCAATATCCTTTTCAAAGCCGGCAATCAGCTGGGTATCGCGTTCGATTTCCTGCGGGAAATCCTTGAGCAGCTGATCCTCAAGCCGATACTGTTTACTCAGATGATCGGCCTTCATCAGCTTCAGCCTCGCAACATCCACATCCAAATCCATCTTTTCTTTTATACGGGGATCGCCGGCACACAGCGCCTTGATTTCAGCATACGAAAGCGCGGTTTCGTCCATGTCATCACAGGAACGAACAGGGCTTTTGTTGGTCATGATCTGCGAGATAAATTTTTGTTTGTTTTCGACCGTCTGCCAGAGGTAGGCGTCAAAGGTGGCCTCTGTCACATACCGATAGATGAACACTTTTTCATTGCGGTTGCCCTGACGGACGATACGACCCGCACGCTGCTCCAGATCAGTCGGTCATTTTTTGCGGACAGTTCATACATGCTATCCTTTTCTGTTCTCTGCTCCTGCGTTTGCTCTCGTTTGATTTCTCCCTCCGTATCTTCTTGGCACAAGCAGGACAATACCTTGATGCACCAGAGCCCGGGACATATTCAACGCCGCACACCGTACAATTTTTAGCGGGCATTGCTGCCCACCGTTTTGTAGGTATGATATGTAATTCATCGACAAAGCCGATGAATTTATAGTAAATCTTGATTTCCTGCTTCACTGTTCCGTCTGCCATCTTCTCACGCTCCGAAACAAGTATCTTGTCTATGAGTGCGTTTATAACTGTTGCATCCAGTTCTTTTAAGCCTTGATAATTTCGGATAAGGGCGAGGAAGTCACGGATTCCCCGTGATTTCTCGTAGCTTTCATTAAGAGTTTCCGTCACCTCTTTCAGCCTTGCTTCAATTTCAAGCTGCTCTTTCTGGTATTTCCCCGACATCATCTCAAAATTCCGCTCGGTAATACGCTCCATGACCTTATCCTCGTAGAGAGAGGAAAACAGCCTGTCCAGTTCCGCAAGGCGTTTGTTCAGCTTCTTACGTTCTTTCTCTAATGCTTTCGCCCTGCTCTGGTCTGTTTCCGTGAGCCGCTTTTCTATGGCCCTGACCGCCTTTTCATCATTCACTGCCATATCCGCAAAACAGTTGATGTCGGCAAGAACGGCATTGAATAAATCCCTTGCTTCTATATTGTGGGCACTACACTCGCTTCTTCCGTTTCTTGCATAATTATTACATGAATACTGTACACAGTCGATAATCTCTGGGCGTTTCCTCCTGTGTACGTTCATTGCCCGCAGAGCACATCCGCAGTCCACACACTTGATAACGCCTGCAAAAATATTTACAAATCCTCCCTTGTTCTGTGGAAGCCTACGACTTGTAATAAGCTGTTGGACAATATCAAATTCCTCCTGCGTGACTATTCCCTCATGGGTATTGGGTATCACTTCCCATTCTTCGGGCAGCTTAGAGGGGCGTTTCTTGCTTTTCATATTGGCGGCAATCCGTTTGTAGCCTACAAGATTTCCCGCATATATCGGGCTTCTTAAAATGCTCCTCACGCTGTTCCCACTCCAAATATAGCGTTTGTCCTCGTTCCCCTCAAAATGACGTTCAAAGCCTGTTTCGCCACGCTCCGCCGCATAAGCGGCAGGGCGTAGGATATGCTGTTTATTAAGATGTCTGCAAATTTTGGCAACTCCATTCCCTTTTAATGCAAGGTCGAATATCTCTTTTACAACATGTGCCACTTTATCATCTATCAGCAGATGGTTGTGGTCGGCAGGGTCTTTGATATAGCCATAAGGGGCGGTAGTTCCCATGAATTTCCCCTGTTGAAACCTCGCCCGATATGCCGATTTTATCTTAACAGATATGTCAGCGGCATACATTTCGTTTAAAATGTTGCGGAAAGGCGTGATGTCCATAGCAGATTTATTCAAGGTATCTACGCCGTCATTGACCGCTATATACCTCACGTTATGCTCTGGGAAGAAAACTTCCAGATATAACCCACAATCAAGATAGTTTCTCCCCAGACGGGATAAATCTTTCGTAATCACGCAGTTTATCAGACCGCTTTCAATGTCTTTTATCATATTCTGGAAACTTGGTCTTTGGAAATTTGTACCAGAATAACCATCGTCCACATACGTTTTTGCTATGTGCCATCCCTGCTTTTTCACATAATCCGTGAGGATGGATTTCTGTGTCGCAATG
>OLOW01002399.1_pt1 | contig 12666 bp, 12 predicted proteins | sample 1672801 | NCBI WGS metagenome assembly OLOW01 (sample SAMEA3136725, study PRJEB25190) | human gut metagenome | biome: human gut; feature: human-associated habitat; material: faeces | place: Austria | collected 2013
GAGCACTTGACTTTTAATCAAGTTGTCCGGGGTTCGAATCCCCGATGCTTCACTTCATACGAAGAGCGTTATCGTAATGATAGCGCTTTTTTCGTATATTACAAAAGTTTGATTTAAGAATATGTGAGCAAAATGAAGAAAAAAAATACTTTCAGAGAAAATTCTCAGTTTCAGATCAAAGAATATATATATCGAGAATATGTATTGAATCCGGAATTTCCTATTGGAGCTTTTTTACAGGAAAATTATAAATTTACTTCAGAGAGTGAAGTGATTACTTATCTGCACTTTCATAACTGCATGGAAATCATGTATTGTTATGAAGCAAGGATTGTAAATATTGAAAACAGGATATATTACCTGGAACCGGGAGATGTTTGTGTGATTCCTCAGAATCAGATGCATAACTCCAAGAGAAACGAAGTTATGCCGGAAAATTTTCCATCCCCCTGTGCGGAGTATCTTTTTATGGATCCTGCTGTATTGCTGGATGATTTTTTTACGGAGGTGTATTCCTTTCAGCAGGTTTATGAACAGATATCCAGGGAGCTGAAAAATGTAATCACAGTGCAGGAGAATCCCCAAATTGGTAAACTGGTGCGTATGATCCTAAAAGAAATGAGAGCTGTGCCTCAGGATCATGATATGGTAAAAGGGCTTGTGTTGAGCTTTTGGATTGAACTAATCAGAACCTTGAAACTGACTTCTTCAGGCCGCATGTCGAAGCGCAGGGAGCTTACAGAGGTATATCCAGCTATGGTGTATATCAGGGAGCATTATAAAGAAAAGATTGATACAGCGGTTCTGGCAGATCTTTGTCATATGAGTGTGTCACAGTTTCGAAAAAACTTTAAGAAATGTGTAGGTCTTTCTTCTGGAGAATATATACGTAACCGGAGACTGGCCAAGGCATGTCAGATGCTTCTGGAAACAGAGATGGGAATTCTGGATGTGGCGCTGTTCTGCGGTTTTACGTCCCTTTCTGCATTTAATAGTTGCTTTATTTCGAAATACGGGGTGTCTGCAAGCAAATGGAAAAAAGAAAGCTGCAGCATAAAAAAGAAAACATACTCCCATTTGATTTACCGTTCTGATGAAAAAGAAAAAATGTGATGATGAGAAAGAAAAAATGTAAAAAAGACAAGCCATGAAATACATGACCTGTCTTTTTTTATGCCATTTCCGAGAATGTGAAGATATTATTAAGTTTGTCTTATATCAGCAGGGAATTTTACTTTATTCACAGATAATAAGCTCTTTTGGAAATTTATTTAAAACTTCCCGTTCATTGTTTTCGTTGATGACAACTACATCCTCAATTCGAATCCCAAAATCTCCTGCCAGATAAATTCCAGGTTCAATGGAGAAGGCCATTCCGCTTTCCAGAGTCCTTTTGTTACTCTGCTTGATATCAGGAGCTTCGTGAACTTTGTATCCGATTCCATGTCCAAGCCGAGTGGTAAAGGTATCTCCATAGCCTGTCTGATGGATAATGTCTCTGGCTGCCCGGTCGATATCCGGAATATAAGCACCTGAAACAGCAGCTTTTTCGCCTGCAAGATTTGCTTCCAATACAGAGTGATAAATCTGTTTTTCTTTTTCGGAAGGTTCCCCGAAGAAAACTGTTCTGGTCATATCAGAATAAAATCCATTTACAGTACAGCCAAAATCCATTAAAAGAATGTCACGTTCCTGTAAAGTCCGTCCTTCACCTTTTAGCGCATAGTGTGGATATCCGGTGTTTGGGCCGGTACAGATCAGTCCACCTGGATTTTTTCCGCCAAGTGCAGTCATTTCAGAACAAAGAACCTCACCAATCTGACGTTCTGTCATACCCGGATGAATTTTTTTCAAAGTCTGATGAAGGGCTTCATCGGCAATTGCAGCGGATTTTCGAAGTGAATCAAGTTCTGTCTTATCTTTGTGGATCCTTGTCTCATCAAGAAGATCTCTGGCACCTGTGAACCGCACTGGAAAATGCTCCATAATGTTCAGAACATGAAAAGCACGGACGCTTTCGCTGGTACCGATCACTTTGTTTTCAAGGCCTTCTTTTTTCAGAATACGGCTGACCACATCTACATAATCATCGCCGTCCCACCAGGAATAGATCCTGCCGTCAGGTACAAGCTCTTTTGCAATTTCTTCCTTGGAGAGAAGATTGGCGATATAAAAGCACTCTCCGTTTTTCTTTATAAATAATCCCTGAAAACGCTCACATAAAAATGGAGAGAATCCCATTAAAAACTGGAGATCAGGAGATGGCGCCACAAGAATGGCGTCAAGTCCATATTTTTCTTCCAGGACAACAAGTTTTTCAATAGCTGTTTTATTTAACATGTTTCCCTCCTGAAAATTAGTTATTTATTTCCGGAACCGTATTCCTCTGCTGCTTCGATGACCCAACGGATATGATCTGGATTGATGTCTGCAGGAATTGTGCAGTCTGCGCCAAGGATAAGTCCCTTGGTAGTACCGAAGTCGTCAATGAGCTTCTTGGTGTAAGCTTTGATCTCATCTTTTGTACCGGTATTCAGGATACCCTGTGGACGGTTGTCGAATCCACCGACACATGTCTTGCCATTGAAGAATTCTTTTCCTTCTGAAAGGGACATTTCCTCGATAAATACAGCCCAGTTTACTGCTTTAACCGGAACATTTTTCCACAGTTCAAGGCGGTTCTTGTCACCAGCCCATGCGCAGAGATGGCTCATGTTGTATTCAGAATAGCTGTTTGCGCAGTCATAGATTATTTTGTCAAACGGAGCAACGATCTTCTCATATTCTTCTGGTGTGAATCGATCAAATTCACCGCCCTGCAGAGGAATGTAAAGGCCATCGCAGCCAGCTTCTTTCATAAGTCCGTCGATAAGAGTAATGGTATCCTCAGCAATTACCTTCATACCTTCCTGTACTGCTTCAACATCTTCTTTTACATGAGCCATTACCAGGTCATTGCCAAGTGTATGGCGGATTACGGTAAACGGTACGAATACATTGTATAAGCAGGCTCTCTCTGCGATGAAATGGTCATTGATCGCTTTTGCACGTTCAATCTGTCCGCGAACATATTCGCTGTCTTTTCCAAGTGGACGGATCTTTCTCCAGTCAGAAGCTTTTTCGATTTTCTCTGCGAAAGGATACTCAAAATATCCATCACACATGATCTTGATAAAGTCTAACGGTAATTCTTCATAATATTTGATATGGGAATTAATGTTATTGATTCCAGTCCAGTTTTCGTCAAAGAAATGATGCCAGAAGCCTACCGGCACACGGTCAACTTCTTTGCCATCCATTGCGTTAAAAAAACGTTCTCTGTAATTCATACTCAGTTCTCCTTGTTAAAATTATGTTTTAGGATGTTCCTACCAGCCATAAGATTCAGGTGCAACACCTGGTCCAGGGAAGATTACATCCAGTTCTTTCTTCATATCTTCTGGTAAAACGATCTCAGAAGCTTTGATGGAATCATTGAGTTGTTCAACAGTTCTAGGTCCGATGATCGGTGCAGTAAGATCAGGATTGCTGATCAGCCATGCCATTGCTACATCTCTTTCTCGAAGACCCGCTTCTTTGCAGAGCTTGCTGTATTTCTCAAGCTGCTCTTTATGTTTTACAAGTTCGCCTGCGTTACCACGACGTCTTAAGCTGTCTTCTACGCTGCATGCAAGAAGTCCACCGCCAAGTGGGGAATATGCGACTGTTCCGATTCCGTAAGCACGGCAGGCAGGAAGTACCTCAGATTCAATATTTCTGGTAAGCAGAGAATATTTTTCCTGCTGAACTGCGATACCGAATTTGTGATCTGCAATAAATTTCTCCTGAGCCTGAGCTGTTTTCCATGCAGGATAGTTGCTTACTCCGATGTAATCAAAATATCCACGCTCCTGAAGATTCTGCATTGTTCCGAAAGCTTCTTCAAATGCAACACTTCTGTCAATATGATGGAGATAATAAAGTTCTACATGGTCTGTATGAAGACGTTTCAGAGAACTATCCAGATGACGGCGGATTTTATAAGCGGAAAGTCCTGGCTTGGTGTTCGGTCCATCATTAACGTCAAACATGTCCTCATGAACTTTTGTTGCCAGAACTGTTTTTTCACGGCGTCCACCGCCCTGTTTGAACCATCTTCCGATGATCTCCTCTGTGATACCTACTTTTACCAAATCTGAAGTAACATCATAACTCCAGGATGTTTGCGGTGTCAAAGAAATTAATTCCGGCATCGAGAGCTGCATCCATGATTCTGTAGGCATCTTTCTCGTCTGTACCTGCACCGAAATTCATGGTTCCCAGGCAAAGCTTGCTTACCCATAAGCCTGTACGGCCCAGCTTTTTGTACTCCATTATAAAATCCTCCTTTTTAATAATGATATAGAAATAAACAAAAAATCCCCACTGTCAGACCGGTGCGAACCGATACATTGGCATTGGGGAAGTGATACATTATTATGAACTTGTTTATATCTTTCATGTCTAACTATACAAAAAAAATAAAAAATGTCAATACCTGAAATTTATTATTTTCTGTTTAATTTCATCCAAAATATTTTACCTGGGGAGTATCTTCGGTTTCTATAAGATGGTTCACCCATTCAGTGGGAGTGAGTCCCATTACTTCTTTGAACTTCCGATTAAAACTGGATAAAGTCTGAAAACCGGCCAGTTCTGCGGCCTCAGAAATCAGAAGGGATTTTCGGCTGAGAAAAGTGCAGGCCTCTCTTATACGGATCAGATTCAGGTATTTCAGTGGAGACATGGAGAATTTGTCTTTGAACAGTCTTCGAAAATGCGTTTCACTGAGATTACATATTTCAGCAAGCTGGGCAATAGACAGTTCTTCGTTAAAATGTTTATTCATGTAGATCAGAGCCTGATACAGATGAGTTTTGTCCGTGTCCTTCCTTTGTTCCCGGTTTTTCTGCCATATTTTGCGTAATTCTGCAGTTAAGCACATACAGTATCCCTGGATGCTTAATTCAAGATAGGGCAAATAAGCGACCATTTCGTCCAGAAGCAGTGTGATCAGTTCTTTAAGCTGAGGATATTGATAGCCAGGAAGCACCGGTGGAATGGAAAAAGGCATCTGGAGCTGTTCTGTAAAAGCAATAATATCTTTAAAAATTTCAGGATCAAACATTTTGCACAGATTTACATGAATAAATTCACAGCGGCAGGTGTCAGAACCAATTTTGTGGATGTAGTGAGACATATAGGGACTGAGATAGATGATGTCGCCCTGTTTAAATTCAAAGGACAAATTTTCATGGCGAAGACATCCCTTTCCACTGTGGCAATAAACAAATTCTGTACAGTCATGAAATGTCTGAGCAATATTTTCATTATATGGGTAAAGATATAGATTCCCAATTTCTGCAAGAAAGGGGGATCGAAGTCCAAGGGTTTTTGGAATAAATGTGATTGATGGTCGTTTTTGCATAGTTAAACTCTCTTTTCGTGAATGAAATTTGCTTTTTTTCATTCTATAATAAAATCACATTTTAAACAAAAAGTCCATAGATTTACGAAAAAACGTTTCTTTTTTGGACGTTATGAACAATATTTTGTGCCTATTTTTGGATGATATTGTTGGGTGGCTTGAAAAGCATAAGTTTACACTATTAGGAAGAAAAGGAAACAAAAATGGAAAAAAATTTAAAAGAGAAGATTCAGAAGTGGGCGGCAATCCAAAAAGGTGATCTGCTGATGGATCTTATAAACCTTGTAAATATCCCTAGTGTTTCAGATACAGACTGCAAGGAGGTTCCCTTTGGCAGAGAATGCCAGAGAGCTTTGAAGTGGATGCTGGATCGGGGAACTGAATTTGGTTTTATGGGAACCGATTATGATGGATATGCAGGTTCACTTTCTTTGAATGGAGAAGAAAAGACAAATCCGGAAGAGGTCACAGGTATCTGGTGTCATCTGGATGTGGTGCCAGCAGGGGAAGGCTGGTCATCAGATCCCTTTGATGCAGTTTATCAGGATGGCCTGGTTACCGGAAGAGGTGCTCAGGACAACAAAGCTTCAGCTGTTATGGGATTGTATTTACTGAAAGGTCTGAAGGAACTGGGGATTACATTGAAGCATCCGGCCGCATTATATTTCGGACTGAATGAAGAAGCTGCGATGAAGGATCTGGACTATTTTATGGGGCATTTTACTCCACCGGGACTTTCGCTGATTGCGGATTGTGGATTCCCTGCATGCTATGGGGAAAAGGGCAGCATGACAGTTGTCTTTTCCACAAAGAAGATCACAGAGCTGCAGGTAAAAGAACTGCAGGCAGGAGTTGCAGATAATATCATTCCGGCAGATGCCGCTGTGAAGGTGGTGTATGACAATAAAGAGTATAAGCTGAAAGCAGAAGGGCAAGCCGGACATTCGGCATTTCCTGAGGGAGCAAAAAATGCAATTCCATTACTCCTTCAGCAGGTGATGAAGCTTCCGGGACTTTCCGGGGAAGCACTTTCATCATTGAAACCGCTTTACAAGCTGGCTGCTTCTGTAAACGGAACCCCGGCAGGAATCAATGTTCAGGACAGTGAATTTGGTAATCTTACCTGTTACGCTGTTTTTCTGAAATGGGAAGATGGAGAATGGAAGCTTACATTTAATCTCCGTTATCCTCACAGTATCAGTTATGAAACAATTATTACAAAGCTTGAAAAATATGGTTTAGATAATGGACTTAGCCTGCAGGTGTCTCATCATCTTCCATCATTTGGTTTTTCTTCGGAAAATCCGGTTATCTTAAAGCTTACAGAAGTGTATAACCGGGAAGCACATGCGGATTCAAAGCCGTATGCAATGGCAGGAGGAACTTATGCGGCAAAGCTTCCAAATGCAATGCCATTTGGAATTTCTTTTCCAGACAAAAGTGCTATTTACGAAAAATTTCCTAAAGGACATGGAGATTATCACCAGCCGGATGAAAGTGTAGAAGTGGATAAGATCATTCAGGCACTTGCAATTTATCTGGTGGCATTGGTAGAAATTGATGAAACGAGGTAAAGAAATGAGTAATATTTATTTGGAATTAATGAAACAGGAGATTTCACCTGCATTAGGCTGTACAGAACCTGGTGCAATCGGACTTGCAGTTGCAAAGTCACATGAGACCCTTGGAAAGCCAGTAGAAAAAGTCATTTTATACCTCAGCAGAAATATGCTAAAAAATGCGATGGGTGTAGGAATCCCTGGGACAGACAGAGTAGGAATTGAGACAGCAGTCGCCCTGGCAGCTCTTATTGGAAAATCCGAATATCTTCTGGAGGTTTTCCGTGATGTGACAACTGAGGACATCATTAATGCAGAGAAATTTGTAAAAGAAGGCAGGATCCAGGTGGAGATGGCTGATACGGATGAAAAGTTATATATCCGTGCTGTGTGCATCGCCGGAGAGGACCGTGCGGAGACCATTATCCAGACTTCTCATACAAATATTATTATGATCATTCACAACGGAACAAAAGTTTATCTTCAGAAAGAAGAATGTACCCGTGTTCCGGAAAACACCAACAGCTACAGTCTGAAGGTTGAAGATATTTTCCGTTATATTGAAGAAGCACCTGTCAGTGAACTGGAATTCCTTTCTGAGTCTGTAGAGATGAATCTTGCCATAGCCCAGAAAGGCCTGGAAGAAGATTATGGCCTTGGAGTAGGAAAGCAGGAAATGGAGTCTGTTTCCAATTCAGAGAACGTAAGTATGGAACAGCAGGCAGTAGCACTTACTGCGGCAGCAGCGGATGCACGTATGGCAGGATGCTCCCTTCCGGTTATGAGTACCACAGGGAGCGGAAATCAGGGAATTACAGCTACTGTACCGGTAGCTGTTGCAGCAAACCGCCTTGGAAAATCCAGAGAAGAAATGCTTCGTGCTATTGCACTGAGCCAGTTGATCACCATTCATATTAAATCTCATCTTGGCAAGCTTTCTGCTTTATGCGGATGTGCCATTGCAGCAGGAATCGGTGCTGCATGTGGAATCACTTATCTGGAAGGTGGTAGGCTTGAGCATGTTGAGAATGCGATCCGTAATATGGTAGCAGATATTTCAGGACTGATCTGTGATGGAGCAAAATATGGATGTGCATTAAAGATTGCCACATCTGTCAGCAGTGCTTTCCGCTGCGCATCTCTTGCAGTACATAATGTAACAGCATCCGGAAATGACGGAATTGTAGATGGAAATGTCGAACGCACCATCTTAAATCTGGCAGCGCTTGGAAATAAAGGCATGCTTGATACGGATAAATTAATCTTGAATATGATGATATCCCATTAACACAGTGGGAATACTAGGAAAAAATTGACGCAAATTATTGACAAAATCAAATAATTGAGTATTATATAACTATTAATACTAAAAGGAGAGTGTTATGAATAAGAAAACACGAGTATTATCAGCATTTAACTGTCAGGAAGTAGACAGAATCCCGGCAGGCTTCTGGTTTCACTTCCCGGAGGATTCCTGCTTAGGACAGGAAGGAATTCAGCATCACCTGGATTTTTATCATGCCATTGATGCAGACTTCATCAAGATTATGTGTGACGGATATTTCGATTATCCCAATCCTTATATTCCCAATATTAAGAAAGCTTCCGACTGGAGAAACTTAAAACCTCTTGGCAAAGATCATCCTTTCATCCGCGGACAGGTTGAGCGTTGCAAGGCAATCAATGATGCCCTCCAGGGCGAGTGCTGTACATTCTACAATGTATACAATCCAATGTCTTCTATGCGTTTCGGAAGTTCTGATGAAATGCTGATGGCTCATCTGAAGGAGGATCCGGAAGCAGTTATGTATGCGCTTGATGTGATTGCAGAGGACAATGCGGCACTTGCAGAGCTGGTTATCACAGAAGGTGGATGTGACGGAATTTACTATTGTGTACAGAACGCAGAGGAAAAGCGTTTTACCTATGAAGAGTATCGTAAATATGTTACTCCTGGTGACAAGAAGGTTCTGGATCATGCGAATAAATTCAGCCAGAATAATATTCTTCACTGCTGTGGCTGGGCAGGTGACAAGAACCGTATGGAAGTCTGGCAGGATTATGAGGCAAAGGTTTACAACTGGGCAGTATTTATCGAGGGCATGAGTCTTGCAGAGGGAAGAGAATTCTTCCACCACAAGTGCATCATGGGTGGCTTTGATAATCGTCCTCAGGGTGTTCTCTACTCCGGAACAAAAGAAGAGGTTCAGGCCTATACAAGAGGTCTTGTATCTGCTGTTGGAAGAAAAGGCTTTATCGCAGGAGCCGACTGTACCTTCCCAAGAGACATTGACATTAATCGTTTTTGCTGGGTAAAAGATGTATTAAAAGAACTTTAAAATAAAGAATGTTAAAATTGCAAACAGCCTGCAGTTTTTCAGAAAAAAGAATAAAGGAAATGAAAGGAGAAAAAATCTATGAAGAAAAAAATGCTTTCCTTATTACTTGTCGGAGCGATGGCTTCCTCCATGCTGGTTCCAGCAGCTGTATCCGCAGAGGAGAACGACAAAGTAAAACTTACATTCTACGGATGGTCAGATGAGGAGTCTTATCTGCAGCCATTGTTCGATGCATTTAATGAGCAGAGTGAGACCTCTTACATTGAGCCACAGTATTGTGCAGTTGGAGAATATGAGGAAGTAGTTCTTTCCGCACTTTCCGCTGGTACCCCCATCGACGTACTTGCTATCAACGGACTTTCCCCAATGAGCAACTATCAGACAAAAGAAATTCTTATGGATATGACTGAGTTTGCTGACGCTGCAGGTTTTGATCCGGCTGCTACATACCAGGATACCTATTCAGGAGCAAATGAAGGCGGAATGTATGGTATTCCTTACCGTATGGCTGTATGGTTCATGTACTACAACAAAGATATGTTAAATGATCTTGGTGTAGAGGTTCAGACAGACAAATCCTACACATGGGATGAATTCAAAGCAAAATGTGAAGAAGTAGAAGATAAGCTGAAAGAAAAAGGTATGGACATTGAGTCTGACCCGAACAACGGATGCTACGCAGGCCTGGTTGGTATGGAGAAGAACGTTACAATCGCACAGCGTGGTGTAAGCCTTCTTGATGACAATGCTGATGATGCAATCAAAGAGTTCTGGGGAATCTGGAACGATTTACAGGAAGATGGAACACATCTTCCATATGCTGAAAAGCTTGAGTATGGTACAAACGTTGGTAGTGTTTACTGGGTACCAGGAAGAGTTGCATTCTTCCAGAACGCTACATGGGGAATTTCTTCCTACAACGAAAAAGTTGCTTCCGGCGAGATGCCATTCCAGTATGGTGTAATGCCAATGCCAGTTCCGGAAGGTGTTGAGGATGGAACAAACCTTTCCAACCCGAACTTCCTTGGAATTCCTACAACCAGCGAGAATGCTGAAGAAGCTTATAAGTTTATCCAGTTCGCATGCACACATGACGGTGCTAAGATTCTTGCTGACCAGGGTGTTCTTCCGGCATTCTCTGATGATGAAGTAGCTGCTGCTTACAATGAATTTGCTGCTCAGGAAGATGATACTCTTCAGAGAATTATCTCTTCTCCTAACAACAAACTGACAGACCTTTGCTTCCCAGAGTACGCAGAAGTACAGGCTGCTTATGAAGAGTCCATGGAGAGCTACCTTGTAGGTAACATGAGCCTTGACGATGCACTTGCAGATTACAACAGCAAGAAAGCTAATATCATGGGTGAATAGTCTCCCGGCTTATTGACAGTACGATTATAGGCAACTGTTACGGGAAAAGCTCGTAAGAGCTTTTCCCGAAATATTATACTGCACAGTTTTGAATGGATTTCTTGAAAAATAAGGGATTTATTCCATTGAGGAGGCAGGCAATGAAACCAAAAAGAAAAATGTCATCTATGGAGCGTCGGGAAGAAAGAACCGGTTTTCTGTTTCTGCTTCCCAGTTTTATAGGATTCTTAGTATTTATTCTGATTCCGGTAGTCTGGGGACTTTTACTTTCCTTTTTTGATTACAACGGATTCAAAACACCGAAATTTGTAGGTCTTGGAAACTTCGTGAAATTATTCCAGGATCAGTATTTTTACATCAGTTTAAAGAACAATCTGTTTTACATGGTAGTAAGCGTATTCTTTACTCTTCTGTTCGGACTTATCCTGGCTGTATTTTTGAATCAGCCGCTTAAGGGAAGAGGAATTTTCAAAACAGTTCTCTTTTTCCCACAGCTTACTTCCAGTATTGCATTTGGTATGATTTTTGCCATTTTGTTTACATCAAGAGGACCGATCAATGGTGTCCTCCGCAATCTGGGAATGATGAATCCGCCGAAATGGCTTACGGATTCCCAGTGGGTAATGCTTACCATTACCATCACTGCGATTATTAAAAATACCGGTTATTACATGATCCTTTTCCTGGCTGGTCTGCAGTCTGTATCCGAGGATCTCTATGAAGCAGCAGCTCTGGATGGAGCAAACTCTTTCCAAAAATTCCGCTACATTACATGGCCGATGATCACTCCGACTGTATTCTTAAGCACTATCTTATGTGTCATCAACTCCTTCAAGGTATTCGACCTTGTCAGCCAGATGACTGATGGAGGACCGGCTAACTCGTCCAATGTACTTGTATACCGTATTTATACAGAGGCATTCAAGTTCAGTAAATTTGGCTATGCTTCCGCTTATGCGGTGATACTCTTTGCGATTGTTATGGTCATTACGCTGATTCAGTTCCGTGGCCAGAAAAAATGGGTAAATTACTAGAAGGGAGGAAAAACTGTGAATTTAGAAAGCATGAAATTTAAACGTAGAACCTCTCATCTGATCATATACCTGATCTTGGCAGTATTTGCTATTGTTGCAATTTTCCCTTTTGCATGGATGATATCATCTTCTCTGAAGTTTGATACGCAGGTGTTTATCTATCCAATCGACTGGATCCCGGATAACCCGCAGTGGGGAAACTACCTCAAGGTATTTGAGAAATTCAATTTTTTGCAGTATTTTAAAAATACAGCATTTGTATCTATCATGGTTACTTTAGGAACACTGCTTGCCAGCATCCTTGCTGCTTATGCATTTGCGAAACTGAATTTCCGCGGACGTGACAAACTGTTCCTTCTGTATATCGCAACTCTGATGATTCCGTGGCAGACCATCATGATCCCACAGTTCCTCATTGTAAATGGCATTCATTTAAATGATACTCATTGGGGGTATATTCTGACACAGATTTTCACTCCATTTGGTGTATTCCTGCTGAAGCAGTTCTTCATGGGAATTCCAAATGAGTACACAGAGGCAGCCAAGATTGATGGATGTAATCATGTTCGTATTTGCTTTGGTATCATCCTTCCAATGTCAAAACCGGCATTGACCACTTTGTTGCTTCTTACATTTATGGGAGCCTGGAATGACTACCTTGCTCCGCTTATCTATTTCAAAACCGAGTCCCTCCGTACTTTACAGATCGGACTTCACTACTTCCAGGGTGAGAATGAGACTCAGTGGGCGCTGCTTATGGCAGGAGCTTTCCTGTCCATGATCCCGGTACTGGTTCTGTACATCTTTACACAGAAACAGCTGATCGAAGGTATGGCCAGTGCTGGTGGTATTAAAGGTTGATATTTGGGCCGCTGCTCTAAAGAGTAGTGGCTCATTTTCTATTCTAAGTAAAAAAC
>OLOW01002401.1_pt1 | contig 12653 bp, 9 predicted proteins | sample 1672801 | NCBI WGS metagenome assembly OLOW01 (sample SAMEA3136725, study PRJEB25190) | human gut metagenome | biome: human gut; feature: human-associated habitat; material: faeces | place: Austria | collected 2013
AGAGGACCTCGATCAGGCAGGAAGAATCCTTGCGGATTGCCAACGAATCCTTAGCCGCGTACGAGAAAGAAAACAATAGGACACAGAAACGGCTGAAGGCCCAGCGGAACCTGGCCTATGGGATAGGGACAGTGATGCTGGTAGCTTTGGTGCGGAAATGAGGAGAGCCATGGTGGAAAAAATCCTGCCATGGCTTTTTTTCGTGTAAAAAGTACTTATGGCCCCCTTTTCTGTCCTGTTATTAGTAGAAACAGACAGAACAGGAGGTTTGAAATTATGGAAAGCAAAGAGATTCCCATCAACCAACGGTATGCTCTGACCGTGAAGGAGGTCAGGCAGTATTTCCACATTGGGGAAAAGTGGCTGCGGCGGATTGCGGCGGAACACCCTGGGGCGGAATTTTTGGTTTGGAATGGGCGGAAGGTGCTGATCATCCGGGAGGAGTTTGAAAAGTTTCTCCGCCAGACGTCCTGTATTTAAGTTGACTTATTTGACATTTGGAGTGATGAATTAGGATGCCAAACAAGGAGAAAGGGGAAAACCAATGAAAAAAATCCATATGCGGGGCCGTGTGCGCCGGGACAAGAAAAGACGGATCTTACGGGCGGGAGAGTCTGTGCGGATCGATGGAAAGTATCAGTTCAAATACATGGTGAACGGGCATCCGAAATTCCTGTACAGCTGGAAGCTGGAGCCTACGGATCCCTTGCCGCCGGGACGGAAACCCTGCCTATCCCTCCGGGAAATGGAAGACAGCCTGGAAGTGAAACTGGTGATCTGCCCCAATGCCCATTCGGATTCCATGACCGTCCTGGAGCTGGTCCAGAGGTACCTGATGCTGAAAAAAGGCGTCAAACCCAATACCCTGAGCAACTACAAGTTCATAGTCAATGCTTTGAAGAAGGACCCGTTTTCCCAGAAGGCCATTGGGAAGGTGAAAATGTCCGATGCCAAATTGTGGCTGATCAAAATGCAGTCGGAAGGGAAAGGGTACAGTACCATCCACAGCATCCGGGGTGTAGTGCGGCCGGCCTTTCAAATGGCCGTGGATGATGAAATCCTCTGGCGGAATCCCTTCAATTTCGAGATGAAGGATGTGCTGATCAACGACAGCGTACGTCGGGAGGCCCTTTCCAAACGGGATATGCGGATTTTCCTGGAATTCATCCGGAAGGACGAATACTTCAAAAGATACTACGAAGGGATCTACATCCTGTTCCATACCGGGCTGCGGATTTCGGAATTCTGCGCATTGACGGTGAACGACATCGACCTGGAAAAACGGACCATCAACGTGGACAAGCAGCTCCAGAAATCCAACGGGAAGTACTACATCCTGTCCACCAAAACCAAGGCCGGGGCCCGGCTGCTGCCCATGACGGATGAGGTGTACCGGTGCTTTGTGACGGTCCTCCAGCAGCGGCGGCCGCCAAAGGTGGAACCCATCATCGACGGGGTGGGGCAGTTCCTTTTCTATGATAACAGGGGCCTTCCCAGGGTGGCCCTGCACTGGCAGAAGTATTTCCAACATATCCTGAAGAAATACAACAGCACCTACAAGTACCAGCTGCCGAAGATCACCCCTCACGTGTGCCGTCACACCTACTGCACCAACATGGCCCTGTCCGGGGTGAGCGCCAAGACCCTGCAGTACCTGATGGGCCACAGCGATATATCCATCACCCTCAATGTGTACACCCACATCAAATTCGACGATGCCCAGAAAGAAGTAGAACTCATCCAGGCCCGGCAGCAGAAGGAGATGGAAAGCGTAAGGGAAGAACTGGAAAAGGTTGGAGAAATCCAGCCGAAGGTAATCCGGTTTCCGGGGGAGCGAAAAGTGAAGAGTGCAGAGTGAAGAGCGCCTCACGCCGAGTGTATGGAAACTGAAGTTGTGTTGTAAACGTATTATGAATGTGATAAAATTCAGTAAAGAGGTGATACAAATGGCAAAGAGCGCAAATATCAATATTCGTATCGAACCTGAAATAAAGAGTGCAGCGGAGAACTTGTTTTCTTCTTTTGGAATTACCATAAGCGATGCCGTGAATATCTTCATTCGGAAATCCCTGATGGAGGGGGGAATACCTTTTTCCGTCAGACAGCCTCGGTTTAATGCCGAAACAGAAGCCGCCATGCAGGAAGCCAGAGATATTGCTTCCGGTAAAATTGCTGCCAAAAAATATCATAGTGCCCATGAAATGATTAAGGATATTACCGATGAAGTATGAACTGGTGATGACTTCCCGCTTCCGCAAGGACCTTAAGCGGATGGTAAAAAGAGGTCTGCCGTTGAATGAACTGGAACAAGTCCTGGATTGGCTGTCTGATAGCATCGTTTTGGGACCCAAGTATAGAGATCATGAACTGAGCGGGAATTATGCGGGATTTCGAGAATGCCATATTCGGCCAGATTGGCTGCTGATCTATATGGTGGAAGAAGAAAAGCTGATTTTAACTGCAACCAGGACTGGTTCCCATTCGGACTTGTTATAAGTTGTGGAAATGCACTGTAGGGTTAGCTTACAGTCATTATCTGCGGTAAATGGTGTTGAAGGGAAGGGCCACTGGTCTTTGCCGGAAAAAAGAGAAGACCCGCAGTCTGGTGATTGCGGGCTTTTTTCTGTCATGAGTTTTGGATAGAGCATAAGGATAAAGGGGCTTTACCCAGATGAAAATGAAAAAATCACCAGCGTTGGCATTAGAGCCGTATGAATCAGGATAAGACAATTGACAGAAAGAGAAATACATGATAATGTGTATATACACGATGAAAGGATGATCATAATGGAACACAAGGAAATGTTGCGTACAAAACCATATATCCGGGAGTGCCATGCGTTCAATCTACGACAGGCTAATCTTGCGGTTACAGCTCTTTATGACAGGCATATGAAAAAAGCCGGGATCACGATACAACAGTATTCCATCCTTAGACACGTCAGGGATTTTGGTCCTGTATCGATTACAGACCTGTCAGAAGTGATGCATCTGGACCGTACTACGGTATCCAGGAACTTATCTTTGCTGGAACGCCGCCATTTCGTGGAAAACGCTCCATCTCCGGGTCGCAAAAAATTAATCCGGCTGACAACGGAAGGCATGGATGCATATTCTGAAGCAAGCAGTTATTGGCAAGAAGCACAGGATGAGCTGGAATCCCGGATAGGAAAAACAAAAATGATGCAGCTAGAGCAGCTGCTTTTGCAGTTAATAGAGTAATTTTTTCTTTTATTTCGTGTATATACACTATGGAGGTGCTTTTTTATGGATGATAACAGACTCGCGCAACAGATCCACGATATGGCCATCGCTTGTGGCTTTGATCATTGTGGCATCATTCCCATTGAAGACATGGAGGGGTTTCGCAAACGACTGGAGCAGAGAGAGAAAGACATACCTGCCAGTAAGTTCTTTTATCAGGCGATAGGGAATCTGGCTGGAATCAGAGAGCGGTTTCCCTGGGCACAATCCGTCGTAGTTTGTACGTTTTGGCTGGGAAAATATCGATATCCTGCCTCTTTGCAGGGAAAGTATGCAAAGAGTTTTTTCCTGTCTCCCGGCAATGATCTTTGCGGAGATCTGGCAAAAAGCTGCAGTCAGTTGGAGTCCTGGTTTAAAGCAAATGGCATACACGGTGAAGGAGGGACTCAATTCGGTCACCTTAGCATCGGTCCTTTACGGTATGCCGCCATGATGGCCGGATTAGGCATTATCCGGAAGAATAATTTTTTTTACACAGAGAAAGGCTCTTTTATAGAACTCGTAGGTTATGTGATCGACCACCGTTGTACCCTTCGGCAGAACCCTTCACTGCGGCCTTGCGCGGAAAAGTGTAATCTCTGTCAGAAAAACTGTCCCAGTGGCGCTCTTAATGGCCCGTTCACGATGAATCCTTTTGAATGTGTTTCTTATATTACGACCTTTGGAAAGGGAAAATTGCCGGAAGGTATGGATGATACGGCGTGCAGTACCTGGATCTGTGGCTGTGATAGCTGCCAGGACGCCTGTCCGTACAATAGAATCCATGATTGGGAGAAAGGCCTTTCTTATCCAGGCCTCGAAGCTCTGGCATCAGAACTGGCTCCGGAAAAGGTAGTGGGACAAACAGCAGAATTTATCTCAGAAAAAGTACTTCCTTACACTGATTACCATGTAGCACCGGATGAAGTAGAAATGCTGCGGATCAATGCCGCCCGTTCGCTCCGAAATGCCAGACGGTCTCCTGCATCGATTGGCGGCTGAATTTTCGATATCATGGCATCATGTGACCCCAAAAAAGGGGAGTACTGCAAATTTTGTGCAGCACTCCCTTTTCTGCTATAATCAATCCCAGAAACCGCTTAGTAGTAGGAATCGCCCAAAATACTACTACTTTTACTACTAAGTGGGAAAAAGTTGTGCCCAGTTATGCCATTTATTGTCTTCCCTGCATGGACTGGCAAAATCCGGGAACCGGCATTAATTCGGCCCAATTTGGCATAGTTTGGCATAGAGAGGAGTTCGTGTCTTTGGTGAAAGTACTTTTTATTTGCCACGGCACTACGAGGTGAGCGAGCCTGGAGAGGCGCATAAACTGGGGATGACAGAAACAAATGTACAAGAGAAGAACACCTGTTTTACTACTGAGCGCAAGATATAGTGGCCTATTGGAAGAAGATAACTACATATTGTGTATGCCAAACAACGCACGTAAAACTTTGCAAATCAGGAAAGAAAAGAGAGCTTTTTAGGGCGCTTTTGTTATGAAGTGAATTTACATTCAGATATAGGAAAACTTGCTCGCAGGCAAGGGTACGGCAAGGGAGATGGTCCGGGTGGGAGTTCCTGCCCGGGCTTTTTTTATATTGTTTTTTCATACTGCACAGCAGAAACTATGGTTTGCCAGGAAAAGTTGAAAACCAACATGCAGATTATGATACCAGATATTCCAGACGGTGTCTGGAATATCTCTAGTACTCCCGATAAAAGGAATAGAAAAGGAATAGAAAAGGAATAGAATGATGAGTATAGAAGGTCTGGAAAAACTAATTGGATCAATCGTCAAAATCAAACCGACGGTGATCCGTTCTGAAACAGGGGACATCATCAGGGCTAAATGGCTTCCGGAAGAAAGTGATTTTGGGAAGGATGTGATTTTTACTTTTGTGTGGAGGTTCTTGAAGTTCTGGGATGGCTTCATCCCCAATTCGCTCCGGCCTATCCTCGGACTGCTCCAGCTGATACCATTCTTCTACTTCTATGCAGGGCTGAGCGATGGATGGATGACCAAATATTATGCAGCCATTGGTATGGTCTGCATGGGGATAAGTATGTACGTAACAGAAGAAGGGGAAAGTCTGGTGGAGAGATTCAACCCCAGAAACTGGTAGGAAGAAGGGAAAGCCATGGATGATAGATATTTGTGCCCCAAATGCGGGTCCGATGATGTACGGAAAGTGGAAATGATCTGGAAAGAACAGACGGGGGATATCATGCGGATACGAAGGAGGGAACTTCAGAAGACGCTCCAATGTCTTACCCCTGCTGAACACCGTCTTGTATGTCTTGCCACCATCAGAAGAACTCCCTGGAGAAATCCCTCGGAAGAGAATTTGGATGCCCTGTCTCCAGTCTGTATGGACGCTATCGAAAGGGCTCTTCAGAAAATGAAAAAGAAAATGGAGAACAATGGCACGGAGGGGAAATAGGGAAGGGGTCCAGTTCTGTCGTCTTTACGAAGCCGGCGGTTCCAATTTTGGGACCGCTGGCTTTTTTTTGTCCGTTTTTTGGGACGGGGGATGGGGTATAATAAAATTAACGGAATTGTTTATATTTCTGTATCCATGTTATAATTTAAAATAGTTTACATTTACCGGATTTGTTTTTATTACATTTTATGAAATGGACAAGCTATGAACCGATTACTAAAAAATATTTTTCAGGGGCAACTGAATAGAAGCTTGATGGTAAAAGTTGTTGCAGTTCTTTTGTTGGATCGTACAACCCGTAAAAATATTACATGGAGTACAAATGAGTATGAAGAAAATGGGCCTGGATTCACAGCAGAAGACGAAATTTCAGTCAATCTGGTATGTGGGGATCAAGGAAATATCATTCAGCCCCGACTTTTAAAAAATGCGGATTCACAGGGGAAACGGACCCTGGAACGGGCAGAAGTGTTTACCCCTGTATGGGTCTGCAATCTGCAAAATAATATCATAGACGAAGCTTGGTTTGGCAGACCAAATGTATTTAATACACCCAATGGCAATAAATGGAAAACTCATCATCATAAAATTGTGTTTTCCAATCTAAAACGAAAAACATGGAAATCTTATGTTGATTCTAAACGATTGGAAATTACTTGTGGGGAAGCCCCATATATTGTGACTCCATATGATACCGTAACTGGGGAAAAGATAACATTGGAAAATCGTATTGGGATCCTTGACCGGAAACTGCGTATCGTGAATGAAAATACTCAATTGGAAGCTGAATGGCTTCAATGGACAGTGCGGGCCTTCCAGAGTGTTTATGGATTCGAATATCAGGGAGACAGTCTCTTGATTGCACGGTTGAATCTTATGCTTACTTTTGTGGAAAACTTACGCCGAAAATGGGGCAGGATGGCTTCTGAAAGTGAACTTTTACTCATGGCCAAAATTATTTCCTGGAATTTATGGCAAATGGATGGATTGACAGGAACAGTACCAGGTGGATTGTCTGTAAGCCAATATGAAGAACAGGATTTATTTGCACCAATAGAAGAGAAGGAAGACGAAAAAGAAGCAAAGCCACATTGTCGCATTATGGATTGGCGCAGTAAAGAATCCATGGTTTTTCAGTCTTTGGTTCACTGATGATGAATATCGGAGAGGGGTAATTGATTATGGGGCAAAGTAGTTTCGAGTTTTTATCCGGCTATCCAAAATATGCCGTGTATTATAAAAATTTACTACAGCTGGAAAGACTTTATTCTTTGGGCTTTTTTACAGAAGAACTCACATCTGCACGGAAAATCGCAGAACAGTTGACAAAAGATATTCTGCAACGGGAAAAACGTACTCCGGTTGATACCAGCACATTTGCAAAAAACCTGAATTTGATGAAGAACTGTGGGTTTGATTCACGGATGATGAACCTGTTTTACAATCTGAAGGGCCTTGGCAATAAGACGGCTCACACAATGATTGTAATTCCCCAGGATAAAGGCAGAGCTGCTCTTGTTGCTCTGTATCAACTGTTTCTCTGGTATGTTCGGCATTATGAAAATCCGAATGTCAAGGTTCAGCCGTACAACCCACCCGAGGGTAAAAAGTCTTTGTTTGGAGCCATTGAACGGAAATTGATTTATGTCCAGACAGCAGACAATTCTAAAAATGAATGGCCAAGATATAAAGGGCTTGAGAAAATTGGAGATGCTTCGGTCAATAGATTCGATATTGATGGACGCGCCAACAGCGAAGATTTGCGGAAGTTCGCCAGCCGAAGGATTTCTCAATATATGACAACAGCAGGGGTTCCTTTTGATCTTCAATGGGTTGAACTGGCCTGCCGAAAAGACAATACCTGGTTCCGGGATTATGATGTGCACAATGTGCTGGAACGGTCCAATGTGAAGAAGACTTCTTTGACAGAAGGCAATGAATGGTTTGAAACCGATGTGGAAACGGTAAAGAAAGCTATTGCAGCTGTAAAAGAAGGGAGAAACAGTATTGACGTAACTGGACCTGCTGCCAGCAATACTATAACACTCCGTCCTGAGCAACGGGATGCCATTGACCGGACCAAAGATGTTTTCAAGCATAAGAAAGAAATGCTGTGGAATGCCAAAATGCGTTTTGGCAAAACCCTTTCCTCTCTGCAGTTGATTAAAGAAATGCAGTACAAAAAAGTACTGATTATGACACATCGGCCGGTAGTCAGTGACAGCTGGTTTGATGATTTCAAAAAAATCGGAATGAGTGCTGCTGGATATACTTATGGATCACAAACCAAGGGAGAGAAACTGGAAAACCTTTGGAAGAAAGATAAACCGTTTATTTATTTCGCCAGCCTTCAGGATCTGCGTGGATCAAAAATCTTTGGGGGAATTGTAGCAGATAAGAACCAACTGGTGGCGGAGATTCCTTGGGACTTGGTAATCATCGACGAAGCGCATGAGGGAACTCAGACGGAACTGGCACAGAAAGTGATTGATGGAGTACGGAAAGACCATACCCGGTTATTGGAACTTTCTGGAACTCCCTTTAATCTGCTGGACGAATATGATCCGGATCAGGTATATACTTGGGATTATGTGATGGAGCAGGAAGCCAAAGAAAAATGGACGGAAGAACACCCTGGGGAACCAAATCCTTATGAAGGGCTGCCCCGTGTCAATATGTTTACCTTTGAAATCAAAAATGAATTTAAAGATAGCCGATTCATTGACGTGACCGACAAGTCTTTTAATTTCCATGAGTTTTTCCGGGTAAATGATGCAGGGGAGTTTGTTTATAAAAAATACGTCCAGCAGTTTTTGGACAACATTACCCGGCCAAGCAAAACCACCTATTACCCTTTTTCTACTAAGGAGTTCCGTAATGAGCTGCGCCATACCCTGTGGCTTTTGCCCAGCATCAAGGCAGCCACGGCCATGAAGAAGATGATGGAAGAACATCCTGTTTTTGGTATGGAATATACCATCATTAATGCGGTGGATAACGGCGATACAGAGGGAGAAGCCAGTGCAAGCGACCTGGAACGGGTGAGAAATGCCATTACCGACGAACCTTCTAAAACCAAGACCATTACCCTTACAGTTCGTAAATTGACCGCTGGGGTCAATATTAAAGAATGGACGGCCGTTATTTTCTTGTCCAATACCAACAGCTCCATGCAGTATCTTCAGGCAGCCTTTCGGGCACAAACACCGTTTTCTGATAAAGTGCTGGGAATGAAGACCAACTGCTATGTGTTTGATTTTGCACCAGATCGGGCGTTAACGGTCATGGCAGATTCTTCTCGCCTCCATTCTGGCCTTGGAAAAAAGGTGACTGGTGAACAGAAAAAGGAAATGGGGAAACTGCTGAATTTCTTACCTATCATTGGAGAATCTGGCAATGGGATGAAGGAATTCCCTGTGGACGAAATGCTGCGACAGCTGAAACGGGCTTATGCGGAAAAAGCTGTGCGTACCGGGTTTGATGATGATTCCATTTACAGTGATGATCTGCTGCAGTTAAAAGACGTAAATTATGATGATTTTAACCACTTAAAGGGCATAGTAGGGACGACAAAAAAAGAAAAAAGGAAAATGACTGTTCCGGTCAATCAACAAGGGATGGGTGATGAAGAAAGAGATGCAGCAGACCGGGGCAGAAAAAAGAGAAAGAAAAACAGGACGCCGGAAGAAGAAGCCGCCCTTGCAAAATTGCGGGAGCTTAGAAAACAGAGCAAAGCACTCAAATCGGTTTTACGGGGTGTGTCTATTCGTATTCCGTTGATGATTTATGGCCTGAATGTGGATTTTTCCGATGATGTTTCCATAGAAGACTTTATCAATCATGTGGATGATAAATCCTGGGCTGAATTTATGCCGACAGGCGTGAACAAGGCGTTGTTCAGAAAATTTTTGAAATATTATGATCCAGAAGTGTTTATTGAAGCTGGTCATATTATCCGGGGCCGGGTGAAAAACATTGATAATGACGATCCTCTGGAACGGACAGAGGAAATCGCCGATATTTTTGCCCATTTCCGCAATCCGGATAAAGAAACGGTTCTGACCCCCTGGCGTGTAGTCAATATGCACGTAGGAAAAGTTTTTGGTGGATTGTCATTCTATGATAAGGAGTACCATTACACCACGGAAAAAGGAAATAATGCTGCACATTGGATTCAGACAGATCTAACGGATCACGTGTTCCATCCGGATACCCATATCCTGGAAATCAATTCAAAGACAGGACTATATCCCTTGTACGAGACAGCGACTCTTTATTATCAGGCATTCAAAAAAATGAATGACCGGATGGCCGGAAAGTTTACCCTTCAGGATGAACAGGCTCTTTGGGAGGATATTTTGGCCAAGAATATTTATGTCATTGCCAAAACTCCCATGGCGAAAGTGATTACAGAACGGACCCTCGCCGGCTATCATAACTGGAAAATGAATGTGAAGTACATCGATGGCTTGGCGGATTCGTTAAAGAAGAGTATTCCGGAAAGCGTTGAAAAAGTTAAGAAAGGGTTTGGGAAGCAAATGAAGTTTGATGCAGTGATAGGGAATCCTCCTTATCAGGATAACAGCAAAGGGGATAATGATACCTTCCGTCCTCCTTTATATAATTTATTTAGCGAACTATCGTATAAACTTTCAGATAAAGTGAGCTTAATTACGCCCGCAAGATATCTCTTCAATGCTGGTAGTACACCTAAAAATTGGAACAAGAAAATGTTGGAGGATCCTCATATTAAGGTCGTTTTATACGAAAGGGACAGTAGCAAGATTTTTCCTAACACCGATATTAAAGGTGGAATTGTAATTACATATCGTGATATACAGAAAGAGTTTGGAGAAATTAAAATTTTTACTCCATATGAAGAAATGAATCCTGTGTTGAAGAAATCATTTCTGTTGTCAAATTTTAAAAGTATAAACACGATTATGATTTCTGCCTATGCTTATCGGCTGACTGATAAATTGTATAAAGAGCATCCTGAGGTAAAGAACAGATTAAGCAAGGGACATGAATATGATATGAAATCAAATGTCTTTGAAAAAATGCCTGAGGTATTTTTTGATACAAAACCATCTGATGGTAATGCCTATATTCAAATATTAGGGCGAATCCATAATGAGAGAGCTATAAAATGGATTCGGAAAGATTATGTTGGTGATGTTAAAAATCTAAATTATTATAAGATATATTTGTCTGGAGCATTTGGTACTGGAATTTTTGGTGAAAAAATATCCACACCCATTATTGGTGAACCTGGTCTTGGATCAACTGAAACGTTTTTGAGCGTAGGAACATTCAGAACTCATGATGAAGCAGAGAACCTCATGAAATATATTAAAACAAGATTTGTAAGAGCTTTGTTAGGTATTGCAAAAAGTACTCAGGCTAATACTCCTGAAAAATGGAAATATGTTCCATTACAGGATTTTACCAACCAATCCGATATCGACTGGTCGCAATCCATCCATGATATAGATTTGCAGCTTTATAAAAAATACAAGCTGGACCAAAAGGAAATCGATTTCATCGAAAGTCATGTTCAGGCTATGTAAGGGACAAATTGACTGAATAACGCAGTAAAAGGCGTTCTGATGCTGCCAAGAATGCCTGAAAGGCATCTTTGCCGCATCAGAACGCCGAAAAATTGTTTCGCTGAAGGGAAAAGAAAAATGGGAAATCATACTGATAATAATCGGGAGTTATTGAAAAATTTCTTTACGGGGATTGGCAAAATCATCAATTTACAGGACCAGGTAATCACTGATTATCATCAATACGAAAAAGTCATCGATTTTGAAAAATATCTTGCCTGGGATCCTCAACAGGAATATATAAAATTCAATGCGAATCCTGTAAACGGACCGATACTGACGGTGCAGCGGCCCAATTTTACCAGTGCTCCCGCCATCCCCAATAATTTACAGGAATGGATTGTAGCAGAAAAATGGAAGGATTTCCAGCAAACGCCTGAAAAAAGGGAACAGATCCAAAGAGACCAGGAGATTGAAAAGTTCGAGGCGGATCCTTCCCGTATGAGAAGCTGGAAAAAACTGCTTCCTGAAAGAGAAGCGTGGGCAGAAGAAGAAAAACGGCTGTATCAAATCGAAAAGCTCTTTCAGACCCTTTATCAGCTGAATATGATACAAAACCAGGACTTTGACTCAAAAGAACTGGTCTTTGCATTTGGATTGTTTGAAACCAAAGAAACAAACCCAATCCACATTTCTCATCCTCTATTTACGAAAAAACTACGGATCAGCGATGCTAGAAGTGAAGAGAATATTTTAGAGATCTTCGATGCTGGAGAAAACCTGGAGGTGGAAACTTCGTTCTTTCAGGAAATCCAGGATGGTTCTGTCCATCAGATTGCTCAAATCGGGGAAAATTTCTTGAGATATGAAGATACTATCAATATATACGAAGAAGCTACCTTAGAACCTGCTTTGAAAGACGTCTTATCGAAGATCACTTCTCACGGGGACTATTGTACAAAAGAACAGTTGCCCGGCGCACGGATAAAATCTCAACGGCCTTATTTACTGAGTTATTCACCCCTTATTTTATATAGAAGTCAGAAAAGTGGCATTGCCGCTTTTTTGAATAAGATAATTGAAGATGTGGATAAAAATGGAAAAATAAAGCCGCATCTCATTGATATCATGAGTCCCCAAAATATGGGATCGAATAGTGCTTCCATATCCGGAAATCCTGAATGCAGTCAGGATATTGGCAAGAGACTGAATGCAATCAGCGGGGAAGATGAAGAAATCCTGATGACAAAACCTGCCAATCGGGAACAGCTTTTCATTGCCCAGGAAATTGCCCATAAAAATGCGGTAGAAGTACAGGGGCCTCCTGGAACAGGCAAGACCCATACCATTGCCAATCTCCTGGGAAATTTGCTGGCCCAGGGAAAAACTGTTTTGGTGACCAGTGAAAAAGTAA
>OLOW01002413.1_pt1 | contig 12607 bp, 9 predicted proteins | sample 1672801 | NCBI WGS metagenome assembly OLOW01 (sample SAMEA3136725, study PRJEB25190) | human gut metagenome | biome: human gut; feature: human-associated habitat; material: faeces | place: Austria | collected 2013
GCCAAGGGCGGCGAAGAGCTGAACGAAGGCTATCAGACACGGCGCCGGCTTCCGGGTCCCCGGGACCGCCGGAGAAGCAAAGGAAGGAGCGGGCATTGCCAGCAGGGCCAGGGATGCCAGAAGGGAAATGAAAAGGGCAGAAATGGAATGGGTCATACAGCAGGTTCCTTTCTCAGAAATTTCAGTACCTATCATACGATGGAACCGGACTGCTTGTCCAGTGTGTGTGTGCGGTAGAAATCCGCAGGGGCGAATCAAGACCGGCGCAGCCGTGCCGCCTGGTTCGCCCGTTGCCTCCTGTTTGCAGGGATTTTCCTTTCGGGGGAGAACAACAGAGAAGAGGAGGAATGCATCATGAACGTATTGCTGACAGGTTTTGATCCCTTTGGCGGGGAACCGGTGAATCCGGCGCTGGAAGCGGTGAAAAAACTGGACGGGCTGCTCCTGGCCGGGGCCCGGGTCCACACGGTGGAAATCCCCACAGTCCGGGGGAAGGCCATTGCCAAAGTGAAGGACGCCATTGCCGCCTTCAATCCGGACATCGTGATCTGCATCGGCCAGGCCGGAGGCCGGACGGACCTGACGGTGGAACGGGTGGCCATCAACTGCGATGATTTCCGGATCGGGGACAACGAAGGGAACCAGCCGGTGGATGAGCCCGTGGTGCCGGGCGGTCCGGCAGCTTATTTTGCCACCCTGCCCATCAAGAAAATGGTGGCCGCCCTCCAGGCCAGAGGTATCCCGGCCAAGGTTTCCAACACTGCGGGCACCTTTGTGTGCAACCATGTGTTCTACGGCCTCATGGACCTGTTGGCCCACGACAGCCGGCAGCGCCGGGGCGGCTTCATCCACGTGCCCTATCTGCCGGAACAGGCGGCCCGGCTGAAAGATCAGCCCAGCATGGCCCTGGAGACTATTGTGGAAGGCTTGAAAACGGCCGTGGAAACGGCGGTGGAAAACCAGGAAGACGCCAAAGTGACAGGGGGAACGGAGTGCTGAAAAAAGCGGGGTGTGAAAAATTCACACCCCGGTCGCGGGTCGCGAGTCGTGAGTCGCGAGCCTGGACGTTCAAGCCGTCTGTTCTTTTTCTATAAGATGAAAGGATAAAATCGGGATGGACTCTGAAAAACAGAATCTTCGGTTCGCACCAACAAGCCCGCGACCCGTGACCCGTGGCTCGTGACCGGAGCTGCTGCCTATGCAGCAGCTCCTTTTTACATCTTCCACCCAAAATGGTCCGTATGGAGCAGGGCTTCTGCTTTGGGGCTCAGGGGCTTGCCCAGGAATTCCCGGTACAGCCGCTGGATCTGGGGATTTTCGTGGGAGAACCGGAAGCGGCTGCGCTTGTCCAGGGTCCGGAGCTGTTCACCCCGCACGCCTTCCAGTTCCTCGTCCTCCTGGGGAATGGGCTGGCCGCCCCCGCCGGCGCATCCGCCCGGGCAGGCCATCACTTCCACGAAATCGTAATGGACTTCCTTCCGCTTCAGGGCCTGGATCAGCTGCCGGGTGTTCCCCAGACCGCTGACCACCGCACAGCGGATCTCTTTGCCGGCGATGGTGTACACCGCATCCCGGAGCCCGATGCCGTTCCGCAAAGGAGCAAACAGTTCCGGGTCGGGATTTTCCCCGGTGAGTTTGGCATAGGCCGTCCGGAGCGCCGCCTCCAGCACCCCGCCGGTGGTTCCGAAAATGGTCCCGGCACCGGTAAAGGTCCCCATGGGATCATCCAGGGGCTCTTCCGGCAGCAGGGACGGATCCAGATGGTCCGCCCGGAGCACACGGATGAATTCCCGGGTGGTCAGGGCCAGGTCCACATCGGGCCCGTGGTCCGTGCGCATGGTGGGCAGGGCACATTCCGCCTTCTTGGCCAGGCAGGGCATGATGGATACGCAGTATAGTTTTTCCGGGATCACCTGCAGCTTGTCCGCCAGCCAGGTCTTGGCTATGGCCCCGAACATCTGCTGGGGGGATTTGGAGGTGGACAGCCGGTCCGTCAGCTCCGGATACTGTCCTTTCAGGAACCGGACCCAGCCGGGACAGCAGCTGGTGAACATGGGGAATTCCCGGGTATCCCCTGCCAGGAACCGTTCCAGGAATTCGTTGGCTTCTTCCATAATGGTCAGATCCGCGGCAAAGGTGGTGTCGTACACATGGTCGAACCCCAGCTGACGCAGGGCTGCCGCCATCCGGCCGATGGTCCCTTCCTCCCGGGGCAGGCCGAAGGCTTCGCACCAGGCCGTCCGCACCGCCGGAGCCACCTGGACCAGGGTCACCTTGTCCGGGTCTGCCAGGGCTTCATAGAGCCGGTCCGTGTCGTCCCGCTCCCGGAGCCCGGCCACCGGGCAGTGGATGATGCACTGGCCGCACAGGGTGCAGTCCGAATCCTTGATCACCCGGTTCCCGGACACATCCACGGTGGTCCGTCCCCCGGTGCCCGCCACATCCCAGATGTGCATGGCCTGGATTTTGTCGCACACCTGGATGCAGCGCATGCACTTGATGCATTTGTTGTAGTCGTGGAACAGGGGATAGGTGGTGGTCCAGGCCCGGCGGAGCCCTTTGGGCAGCTGTTCCTCATAGGGATTGTCGTGGATCCCCAGGCTGTTGGCCAGGGACTGGAGCCGGCAGTTGCCGCTGCGGACGCAGGTGGCGCACCGGCAGTCATGCTGGGACAGGATCAGTTCCACATTGATTTTCCGGGTTTCCCGGACCCGGGGCGAATTGGTGCGGACCACCATGCCTTCTTTCACCGGGCTGTTGCAGGCGGTGACCATGGCCGGTTCCCCTTCCACCTCCACACAGCACACCCGGCAGGCGGCAATCTCGTTCAGCCCTTTCAGGTAGCACAGGTGGGGGATCCGGATGTGGGCCTGCCGGGCCGCTTCCATGATGGTGGTCCCTTCCGGCACCTGGATGATTTTTCCGTCGTAGCTGATACATTACCACTAAGTTTCTTAGCTTCTGCATTCCCGATTCCTCCCTCCTTTGAAGCTGCCGTAGCCAAAGTGGTCACAGCGCAGACAGCGGCTGGCTTCCTGCCGGGCCTCTTCCGGCGTCATCCCTTCCGAGACCAGGTGGAAATCTCCCACACAGTCCGGGGTGCAGTGCTGCTTCAGGTTCACCCGGCCGCAGGGCGGGGTGTGGGTGAAATAGGCCGGAGGAATCTCCACCCCGCAGGAAATCCGGTGGTGGAATCCCAGGAAGGAATCGATGTTGTCCGCTGCCACCTTGCCGGCCGCCACCGCCCGGATCACCGTGGCCGGACCGGAGACGGCATCCCCGCCGGCAAACAGGTTCCCCAGGCCCGGGACGCTGCTGGACAGGTCCGCCTGGATGGTGCCCCGACGGATGGTGACCCCCACCGCCTCAAAGGGCTGGGTGACAATGGACTGACCGATGGCCACGATCAGCACATCGCAGGGGAACCGCCGTTCAGGAAGAGCCGCCTTCACCGGATTGGGCCGGTCCTTTCCATTGTAGGGACCGATGTGCTGGGGCTGGGTCCACAGGGCCGTCACCTGGCCCTGTTCGTTGGTTTCGATCCGGCTGGGGGCTTCCAGGGTGACAATCTCGCAGCCCTCCGCCATGGCATCCTGGATTTCTTCCGGCAGGGCCGTCATGTCTTCCAGCCGGCGCCGGTAAATGCACTGGACGGAAGCAGCGCCCAGCCGTTTGGCCGTGCGGGTGGCGTCCATGGACACGTTGCCGCCGCCGATGATGCATACCCGTTTCCCGGTAAAATCCGGAATCCGGCCTTCCCCGATGTCCCGGAGCAGCCGGACGGCGCTGAACACTCCCTGGGCCTCTTCCCCGGGCAGGTGCAGTTTTTTGTCGCTGTGGGCCCCGATGGCGATGTACACCGCATCGTACTGCTGCTGGAGCTGAGCCACCGGGATATCCGTGCCGATGGAGACGCCGGTGCGGACCTGGATGCCTGCGGACAGGATGTAGGAAAGATCCCGGTCCAGCACCTCCAGGGGCAGCCGGTAATCGGGGATCCCGTACCGGAGCATGCCGCCCAGCCGGGGCCGCTGTTCGTACACCGTGACACTGTGGCCCATCAGGGAAAGGTAATAGGCCGCCGTCAGGCCTCCGGGGCCCCCTCCGATCACCGCCACCGTCTTTCCCGTGGCCGGGGCGGGAGCCGGAGCCTTGGCCGGTCTGGCATGGTCCACCGCAAACCGCTTCAGGCCGCAGATGTTCACCGGAGCATCCACCATGCCCCGGCGGCAGTGGTGCTCGCAGGGATGTTCACATACATAGGCGCAGGCCGCCGGGAAGGGATTGTCCTTCCGGATCAGTTCCAGGGCATCCTCGTAGCGGCCGTCCCGGATCAGGGCCACGTAGCCCGGGATATCCACATGGGCCGGGCAGGTGGACACACAGGGCACCGGGTGGCTGAGACCGCAGATGCACCGGCCGGTGAGCACGTGTTCCTCATAGTCCTCCCGGAAGCCCCGGACTCCCTTCAGCACCATGGAAGCCGCTTCAAACCCAATGGCGCAGTCCGAAGAATCCGCAATGCTCCGGGCCGTCTTTTCGATCAGGGTGATGGTGTCCAGGCTGGCCGTCCGATCCAGCACCTGTTCGATCAGCACTTCCAGCTGGCCCAGCCCCACCCGGCAGGGCACGCATTTGCCGCAGCTCTGGGCATGGCAGAAGCGCAGGAAATTCAGGGCCATGTCCACCGGACAAAGCCCCGGCGAACTGGCACTGATCCTTCGGTGCATATCCTGATACAGGCTGTTCAGGACCGTCTGGGCCCTGCCCGGCGTTTCAATCTGTAAGCGACTCACGATGATTTCCCCCTCTGCGAATTTCCGGTATGGATTCCGGAAACAGAATGAACAGATACGATATTATTTTACCGTTCGGAAGCAAAGAGTGTCAATCGATTCGGCGAAAAAATCAGATAAATCAAGAAGGATGAAATTCCTAAAAATTACTAGGAATTTACCTTTCCTTTTGGAAAATTCTATAGTACAATTATAGGAAATTATTCTTGCTGCGAGGAGGAACCATGAAAATCTCTACCAAGGGACGGTACGCCCTGCGCCTGATGATCGATCTGGCCATCAACGGCACCGAATCCTATGTACCCATTAAAAGTGTCTCTCAGAGACAGGAAATCTCAGAAAAATACCTGGAACAGATCATTACCCAGCTCTCCCGCGCCAAACTGGTGAAAAGCGCCAGAGGAGCCCAGGGCGGGTACAAACTGGTCCGTGATCCCAAAGACTATACAGCCGGAGAGATCCTCCGGGCGGTGGAAGGGTCCCTGGCCCCGGTGGCCTGCCTGGAACCCGGCCATGCCATTTGCGACCGGGCCGCCCACTGCGTGACCCTGGACCTGTGGAAAGAAATCCAGGACGCCATCGACAACATCGTGGACAACACCACCCTGGAAGACCTGGTGAAAAAGCAGGAAAAGAAGGGGATGTAAAAAGAGGGGTTGCTGCCTGGGCAGCAGTCCCTCAGTCTGGAGTCAGAAGACTCAGGACAGGACCTGGCCTGATGGCCAGGTCCTTTTGATGTGTATAAAAAGACTTGGGAAATGAAATAGGATGCCGTAGGGGCGGTTCAAAACCTTTGCCTCCGGCAAAATGTTGCCAGAGCCGCCCGCCCATTTTCCCCCTTTTTCTGCTGCCAAATTGACTGACTTTTAGATGACCCTTATAAGATTTTTTGCAAACAAAAAAGCATCCACACGGTCAAAACCCGCATGGATGCTTGCTTTTGGTCTGGTGGAGCACAGGGGAATCGAACCCCTGACCTCAAGATTGCGAACCTTGCGCTCTCCCAGCTGAGCTAGTGCCCCAATACATAATATTATAGCGCTTCCGGAGAAAGTGTGCAAGGATTTTGTCAGGGATTAATCCCCTCTCTGTACGTCGGTCTGACGTCTTTTTTACTTTTTCGCGTTCTTCGTCATTTCGTCCGTGGCGGTGCGGATGATTCCGGCCAGCAGGGTGTCGGAATCGTATTCGGTGCTGGTCCGGCTGTCGGTGACCTGGTAGATGGTCTGTCCGTTTTTGGTGGCCAGGAAGCTGACGCCGGCGTAGGCGGTTTCCCCTTTGGCCAGTCTGTTCCCCTTCCGGGCGGCAGGTTCGGTGCCGTCGGTGGTTTCGATGCCCACCGGGTTCACCTGCACCTGGAGGGTGATGGTGTTCCGGAGTTTTTTGTCCGGCAGCATCACCGGATTGCTGTACACGGTGACGCCTTCTCTTTTGAAGTCCCGCTCCAGGGTCAGCAGGGTCTTGCGGACTGCATCATCATCCCGGGTAAAGGCGGGATGGGCTTTCCGGAAGTCCATATCCTGCCGGCTGAGATCTTTGAGATAAACGACTTGGACATTTTTGAAAGCAAAGGTGCTGCTCTTCCAGCCGCTGCGTTCCGCGCCCGCCGTCAGGGGCAGGGCCAGCAGGGTCAGGAGCAGGGTGGCCAGGGCCAGGAATTTTTTCATGGGTGTTCCTCCTCTTTGGTTCTGTCTTCCCATTTTACAACGGAAAAGGCCGGCTTTCAACGGCTTTTCATTTTGACTAACCCGGGGAATCGGGCTATAATTTGTAGAGTTATCTTGTATCCGCTGTGGGTACAGTGCAGGAAGTGAGGGAATCATTATGCCAATACCTCTTGTGGTATGGGCGGCTGCCGGGATCGGGGCTGCCGGACTGAAACTGTATAAAAGTGCCACCAGCTCTGCAAATATGGTGAAAAATGCCATTGAACGGTATAATGAAGAGAGGTTCAAGTTCTACAAGGTGCTGGAACGGCTGATGCCGGAAGTGGAGGAACTGGGCCGGATGAAGCTCCATATCTGGGGCTGTTACGACAAGGTCTATGCCATCCTGGACCGGATCGAGAACAAACCGGGCCATTATACCTACAAAAGCCACAAAAACCTCCATCTGCTGCCCCAGGATGTGCGGAAACTGAAGCGGATCCGCCGGGTGGTGGACCGGATCCAGGAAAAGAAGCTGGATACGGAAGGCACCGGGATGCTGACGGTGGTGGCTCTCCAGGGGGGCGCGGCCAGTTCCTACAGCCAGTCGGAACTGGAACGGGATGAGGCCAAGCTGGTGATGGAAAAGATCATGGACCAGCCGCTGTACACTTCGGAAGTGACGGCCCTGGACGAAATGAGCGTGCTGGAATCCATCATGTGCTTCCCCAAGGTGCTGCGGCCCGGATATTTTTCCGACAAGGACGGGTCCAAGATGACCAAGGATGAGGCGGTCCGGTTCAAGACGGACACGGACACCCAGTCCCTGCTCCTGGCGGATGCGGAAGCCCGGGGAGAACGGCTGCTGGAAGTGGTCCGCCATGTGTACAGGACCACGGAAACCCTGAAGAACGAGCAGCGGGAACAAATCCAGTTCATGCAGCGGCTCCTGGAGACCAAGACGGATTACCAGACCTTCACCCTGGAGGAAAAAGACCGGCTGAATTTCCTGGTGGCCCTGGGGTTTGTACTCCGGGAACTGGCCCGTACGGATATTGTACTGAAGAACGGCAGCATGGCCATCCTGAACCGGAGCGGCCTGCGGGTGCCTCTGGGCAAGGCCCAGGATCTGCTGCCGGTGGAAAATCTGGCGCTGCTGGATGAAAATGACTAAGTGTGGGAGGGAATCATTATGATCAGTACCAAAGCATTCAAAGCCTATGACATCCGGGGAATCGTCCCCAGTGAAGTGAACGAGGAACTGGCGTACCGGCTGGGCCGTGCCCTGGCCTGGAAACTCCAGGCAAAGAAACTGGTGGTGGGCCATGACATCCGGCTCAGCGGACCGTCCCTCAGCGAAGCGGCGGTCCGGGGCATGCGGGATGCCGGTGCGGATGTGCTGGACCTGGGCCAGTGCGGTACGGAAATGATCTATTTTGCCACCGCCCACCTGAAAACTGATGGGGGCATGATGATCACCGCCAGCCACAATCCCAAGGACTACAACGGTATGAAACTGGTCCGCTCCGAAGCCCGGCCCATTTCTGCGGATACGGGGCTGAAGGAGCTGGCGGAACTGGTGGCGGCGGAGGATTTCGAGACCCGGGTGCCCAAGGCGGAAACCCGGGGATCCTATGAAGAAGTGGACATCGTCCCCAGCTATGTGGACCATCTTCTTTCCTATATCAATGTGAAGACCCTGCTGCCTCTGAGGATCGTGGCCAATCCGGGGAACGGGGGTGCCGGTCCCATTGTGAAGGAACTGGCCAAGCACCTGCCCTGCCAGTTCATCCTGATCAACGACACTCCGGACGGCACCTTCCCCAACGGAGTCCCCAATCCGCTGCTGACGGAAAACCGGGCGGCCACTTCGGAAGCGGTCAAGGAAAATGGCGCCGACCTGGGGATTGCCTGGGACGGGGATTTCGACCGGTGCTTTTTCTTTGACGAAAACGGCCGGTTCATCGAAGGGTACTATCTGGTGGGGCTCTTTGCCCAGTATTTCCTCCAGAAGCATCCCGGGAGCAAGATCCTCTACGATCCCCGGCTCACCTGGAACACGGAAGATATCATTGCCCGGTACGACGGCCAGCCGGTGCGCTGCAAGAGCGGCCATGCCTTCATCAAGGAATGCATGCGCCGGCAGGGCGTGCTCTACGGGGGCGAAATGAGCGCCCATCATTATTTCCGGGATTTCTCCTACTGCGACAGCGGGATGATCCCCTGGCTGCTGCTGATTTCCCTGCTGTCCACCTCCGGCATGACCCTGTCCCAGCTGGTGGATGCCCGGATCAATGAGTATCCCTGCAGCGGGGAGATCAACCTGAAGGTGAAGGATGCGGACGAAGTGCTGGAACGGCTGTCCAGCCATTTCCGCTCCGGCATCCAGGACCGGATGGACGGGCTCAGCGTGGTGTACAATGAATGGCGGTTCAACCTGCGGAAATCCAATACGGAACCGGTGGTGCGGCTGAATGTGGAAACCCGGGGGGACAAGGATCTGCTGAAGCAGAAGACCCGGGAAATGCTGGAACTGATCGGCGGAGAAAGAGCATAGGAGGCAGAAACGGATGAATGTACTGGTAACAGGGGGAGCCGGCTATATCGGCTCCCATGTGGTGGAAGAACTGACGGCCAACGGGTATACTCCCATCGTTTATGACAATTTCAGCACTGGCCACGTGGATGCGGTGTCGGACAAGGTCCAGCTCATCGAAGGGGATATCCACGATTTCAATTTCCTGAAGCATATCCTGGGAGAATATGAAATCGACGGGGTGCTCCATTTCGCCGCCAGCAGCCAGGTGGGAGAATCCATGGTGAACCCGGGGAAATACTACTACAACAATGTGGCAGGGACCCTGGGCCTGCTGGATGCCATGCGGGAAGCCGGGGTGGAACAGCTGGTGTTCTCCTCCACCGCCGCGGTGTACGGGGAACCGGACCGGGTGCCCATTACGGAAGACATGCCTCTCCAGCCCACCAATGTATACGGCCGGACCAAGCTGATGATCGAAAAGATGATGGAGGACTACAGCCACGCCTATGGTCTGCGCTATGTGGCCCTGCGGTACTTCAACGCGGCTGGTGCGTCCCTTCTGGGGAACATCGGGGAGGATCACCGGCCGGAGACCCATCTGATCCCCCTGATTATTCAGGCGGCCCTGGGCCAGCGGGAAAGTGTGTCCATTTTCGGGACGGACTATCCCACTCCGGACGGCACCTGTCTCCGGGACTACATCCATGTGAAGGATCTGGCCAGCGCCCATGTACTGGCCATGGACCATCTTCGGAACGGAGGCGGCTGCCGGACCTACAATCTGGGGACGGAAAACGGCTTCTCCGTCCGGGAAATCATCGATGCGGTGAAGAAGGTCACCGGCCGGAACTTTACTGTGAAGGAAGAGGCACGGCGGGCCGGGGATCCGGCGAAACTGATTGCCTCTTCGGAAAAAATCAAGAAGGAGCTCCATTGGGAGCCCCGCCACAGCCAGATCGAGGAAATCGTGGAAACTGCCTGGCGGTGGCATGAAGGGCATCCCAAAGGATACGAGAAATAAGCTGTATGGATATTTTGCTGACCGTGGACGGCCTGAAAAAAAGTTTCGGCGTCCACGATATTTTTCAGAATGTGAGTTTTACTCTCCGGCAGGGGGAGAAAGTGGGTTTGGTGGGGGTCAACGGCAGCGGCAAGACCACCCTGCTCCGGTGTCTGCTGAACCCGGATTTTGCCGACGGAGGGTCGGTGAAGTTTGCCGGGGAACTGCGTCTGGGTTATGTGGAACAGGGCTTCGATGATTTCCGGGAGGAAACGGTCCGGGAATTCATGGAACACGCCTGTCCGGATATCCTGGACCTGCGGGAGAAGATGCGCCGGCTGGAGGAAGCCAGCGGCCGGGCCCAGGGAGAGGAACTCCAGGGGATCCTGGACCAGTATGCCCGGACGGAAAGCCGGTATGCCCATCTGGACGGGTACCATTACGAAAGCAACATCAAACGGGTGCTGCTGGGGCTGGGGTATCCGGAAGACACCTGGCAGTGGCGTGCGGACAAGCTCTCCGGGGGACAGAAGACCCGTCTCCAGCTGGCGGCGGCCCTGGTGAATTCTCCGGACCTTTTGATCCTGGACGAACCCACCAACCATCTGGACATCGTCATGAGCGAATGGCTGGAAAAATACCTCCGGGAATTCCGGGGGGGTGTGCTGGTGATCTCCCATGACCGGGCCTTCCTGGACAATGTGGTGGAAGAGATCCTGGAAATGGAAGGGGGCACCATCCACCGGTTCAAGGGAAATTATTCCCGGTACCTGGAACAGAAGGAAATCCAGGTGCTGACCCAGACCCGGGCCTACGAGGCCCAGCAGGAATACATCGCCCGGCAGGAAGCCTACATCCGCCGGTTCAAGGCGGGGATCAAGAGCAAGATGGCCCGGGGACGCCAGTCCCAGCTGGACCGGCTGGAGCGAATCGACGCACCGGTGCAGGAGGAGGAATTTGAGCTGCGGCTGCCCCCTGCGGCGGAATGTGCGGAAAAGGTGATCATGCTGGAACATCTGGATGTGGGGTATCCCCAGCACCGGCTGCTCCAGGATGTGGACTTGACCCTGCGCCGGGGGGAGAAGGTGGCCATCATCGGTCCCAACGGCTGCGGGAAATCCACCCTGCTGAAGACCATCCTCCAGGAACTGCCCCCTCTGAAAGGGGAGGCCCGGATCGGGAACCGGGTGAAGATCGGCTATTTTTCCCAGAGCTATGAACGGCTGGACGAAAAACAGACCATCATGGAAAACTTCCTGACGGAATACGGCATGACCGATGAACAGACCCGCCGGCTCCTGGGGAGCATGATGTTCCACGGGGAGGACGTGTTCAAAGTGATCGGGACCCTCTCCGGGGGCCAGAAGGCCCGGCTGGTGCTGCTGAAACTGGTGCTGGACGGGGCCAACTGCCTGCTCCTGGACGAACCCACCAACCATCTGGACATCGCCGCCAAGGAAGCGGTGGAAGCGGCCCTGGAGACCTTTGACGGCACCGTGCTCCTGGTGAGCCACGACCGGTACCTGGTGAACGAGGTGGCCGGCCGGATCTGGGCGGTGGAAAACGGCCATGTAACCGATTACAAAGGCAACTACGACTTCTATCTGGAGGAGCGGGACAAGAACCGGGCCCGGGAAGGGGCTGATGCTCCGGCGGCGCCCCGGAAAGAGGAGAAGAAGGCGGCAAAGCCGGCCCCGGAAAAAACGGCGCCGGAAGCTGCCAAAACGGAAAAGAAAACGGAGAAAAAGCCCTACAGCCCGGCGGAAGCCCAGAAGCTGCTGCCCCAGGTGGAACTGAAGATCCGGGAATATGAAGCCCTCCAGAAGGTGCTCAGTGACCGGATCGCCGACCCGGCCAACCAGCAGGACCTGGAAACCAGCACCAGGCTGGCGGAGGAGTACGCGGAACAGGAAAAGATCCTGGACGGGCTCATGGACAAATGGGAAAAGCTCATGGAGTCACTGGAATGACCATCAACGAATTTCTGCATGCACTGCAGCAGTTCCAGGGGGACGGCTGCTTCAATCCCTGGAGGGAATACGACCCCTCCTGCGACATCGGACCGGAAGCCCCGGTGATCCGGGCGGCCAATTTCCGCCGGTACCTGGAACTGCGGCAAAAGGCCCGGTTCCTGTTCATCGCCGAAGGCCTGGGGTACCAGGGGGGACATTTTTCCGGCATGGCCATGACCAGCGAACGGATCCTGCTGGGGCATCATCCCACGGTGCGGCCGGAAGTGGTGCTGGGGGAAGGCTGGGACTACCGGCGGACCAGCAATCCGGACAGTCCCCTGCTGAACCGGAAACAGCGGGAAGAGGGGTTCAACGAGCCCACTGCCACCATTGTGTGGGGAGAACTGGCCAACCAGGGGCTGGCACCCTTCCAGACCATCCTGTGGAACATCTTTCCCTTCCATCCCTACAAACCTTCCGGCATCCTGACCAACCGGACCCCCACCGGGCCGGAACTGGATCAGGGAATCGTCTATGCCCGGATGCTGCTGGGGCTGGTCCCCGGCCTCCGGGTCATCGCCATCGGCCGGAAAAGCGCCGGCACCCTGGAAAAATACGGGACCCGCTACTTCACCGAAATCCAGTTTGTTAAATCTGTATTTTCCACATGCGAG
>OLOW01002415.1_pt1 | contig 12601 bp, 10 predicted proteins | sample 1672801 | NCBI WGS metagenome assembly OLOW01 (sample SAMEA3136725, study PRJEB25190) | human gut metagenome | biome: human gut; feature: human-associated habitat; material: faeces | place: Austria | collected 2013
GCTGCGGCTGGTGCGGAACCGACGAGCTGTATGTGAAATACCACGACGAGGAGTGGGGCCGGTTGGTGACCGATGAGAGAAAACTTTTCGAGTTTCTCGTCCTGGAGAGTGCACAGGCCGGCTTGAGCTGGATCACGATCCTCCGAAAACGGGAGGGGTACCGCAAGGCCTTTTGCGATTTCGACCCCGAGCGGGTGGCTCGCATGACCGGAGAAGACGTGGAGCGGCTGATGCGGTTCGACGGTATCGTGAAAAACCGGCTGAAGATCGAAGCGACGATCACTAATGCAAGGCTGTTCCTGGCTGTCCGGGAGGAGTTCGGCAGTTTTTACGACTACACCCTGTCGTTCTTTCCCGACGGTAAGCCGATTACCAACTCTTTCCGGTCGTTGAGCGAAATTCCGGCTTCGTCGCCTCAGTCCGATGCCATGAGCCGGGATATGAAAAAGCGGGGATTCAAGTTTTTCGGAACCACGATTTGCTATGCCCACTTGCAGGCTGCGGGGTTTATTGACGATCATCTGGCCGATTGCATTTGCCGAAAAGGTAAATAACGGTATAATTTGAAAATGAACGACTTCTGTTCCGCCTTCCGTGTCGTGCGCTGGAAATTCCGGAACCGGGATATTTCGCAGAAGCTGCGAATCTGACGGAGCGAGCGGGAGAGAGGATATTAACTTATTGAATTTACGATGAAATACGCGATTATTTCGACTGAAAAAGGCGACATGAAGGCGGAGCTCTATGAGAAAGAAACGCCTGTCACGGTGGAGAATTTTGTGAATTTGGCCGGGAAGCGGTTTTATGACGGACTGACGTTCCATCGCGTCATTCCCGATTTCGTCATTCAGGGCGGCTGCCCTCGGGGTGACGGTACGGGTGGACCGGGATATACCATTCCCTGCGAAACATCCGCCGGACGACAATACCACGACCGGGGTGTGCTCTCTATGGCCCATCGGGGCAAGGATACGGGCGGCTCGCAGTTCTTTATCTGCATGAACCGTGAAAATACGCAGCATTTGGACGGCGTACATACTTGTTTCGGTCGTGTGATCGAAGGGGTGGACGTGATCGACGACATCCGTCCCGGCGATCTGATTCTCTCGATTCGGATCGTCGAGGAGTAGATTTGCGAACCGCCCCGAGGCCGTTTGTCCCGACCCGCTCTGTTCCGGTCACTCCATTGCAAGAGCCTGCTGAAAAGTCGGTATTCGCATCGACGGACCGAATTCGGCGAAGGTGTTGTGGGGGCGCACCGGAGGTTCAGAAGGTAGTAACGATAATCGCCGCAGCCCAACCTGGGCTGCGGCGATTATTTCGGATCGGTCGGAAGTAGAAACTCTGCCGCCGGCCGGTGCTTTGGTATCGAGGAACGACGCAGGTCGGGTGGTTCGGCCCGCCTCCCGTAGAAATCATTTTCCCGACGACGGATTTGCAAAAGCAGTCCGGGAAAGCGTCCATGTCGGAAGTGGGGTAGTCGGGGGCTGCATCTATTCCCTGTAAATCAGGGCGACCGCCGCGACGGAAACACCCTCTTCGCGCCCTTCGAAACCGAGCCGCTCAGTCGTGGTCGCTTTGACGGAAACCGCGTCGGTGTCGATTCCGATCGTGCGGGCGATCGTTTCGCGCATCCGGTCGATATGGGGGCGCAGTTTGGGCCGCTGCATCGAGATCGTGCAATCTACGTTGCCCACAGCGTAACCTTTCTCCCGGAGCAGTTCCACACAGCGTGCCAGCAGGAGCTTGGAGTCGGCTCCTTTGAATTCGTCCGAGGTGTCGGGAAAGTGCAGGCCGATGTCACCCAGGGCCGCAGCACCCAACAGGGCGTCGCTGATCGCGTGCAGTACCACATCCCCGTCCGAATGGGCGATGCAGCCTTTCGCATGCTCGATTTCTACCCCGCCGAGGATCAGGGGCAGCCCTTCGCCGAGGGCGTGTACGTCGTAGCCGTAGCCGATTCTGAATTTCATCATTCCCGAACTCATTTTGTGGTGGAACGTCCCGGATCGCATGAGGGCCTTCCTGTTCTATTCATCCGTACGTTCCGTATTGCATTAACGGAACGTGCGGATTTTTTTACAGACCGCCGAGTTGCCCGGATATGTTGCAAAAATAGTCATAAAACCGGATTTCTCCCAAGCCGAATGCAATTCGATCCGATATGGGGCCGCGTGCCGTTTCCGAAAGGGGTGACCCCGCTTGACGGTTCCGGATTGTTTTCGTACTTTTGCAGATGTCGCACAGCGGACCTGTGATGATATTTTCACCGTCTTATGAAGGATTTCGTCGCGATCGATTTTGAAACGGCCAACAGAGAACGCACCAGTATTTGCAGCGTGGGGCTGGTCCGGGTGGAGAACGGGGACATCAGGGAGAAGATCTATCGCCTGATCCGGCCTTACCCCGACTATTACAGCTCCTGGAATACCCGCATACACGGTCTGACGTATCGGGATACGGCGCACGCGGCTCCCTTTCCGGAGGTTTGGGCCGACATCTCTCCGGAGTTGGCGGGTTTGCCGTTGGTAGCCCATAACAGTCCTTTCGATGAAGGCTGTCTGAAAGCAGCCTTCCGGCAATACGGCATGGCTTATCCCGATTATCGTTTTTTCTGCACGTGCCGGGCGTCTCGTCGAGTTTTCGGCCGGGAATTACCGAATCATCAGCTTCAAACCGTCGCCGCCCGCTGCGGTTTCGATCTTCGGGATCACCATCATGCGCTGGCCGATGCCGAAGCCTGTGCCTGGATCGCCCGCCTGATTCTGTAAAAGGGAGAGAGGGTAGGGCATTCGCTCATATCGCCCTCGTTCGGCATGGGCGCCTGATTCTTTCGATCATTTTCTTCGGAAAAACCCTCCGAAAGCGGCTTCGGCTCGCTGTTTTTTCGTATATTTGACTTCATCCAATATACTCGCGCTCGGTCGAGTTAAAATAAAAAGAGTTATTTGACAGCACAGCAACGCAAAACGCTGAAATTCGCACGGTTGCCAACTCGTTACCTCTATTTCTCAAATAATTCGCTAAAAGTTTATTCTTCAATCGGTTGAGTCAAACCAATAAAAATCTAAAATAAATTTTGCTCGGCACTCGACTTATTCGTATATTTGCAAAAGGCGAATTTGCGTGCGGACAGGTTACATGCCGTAAAACGATGTTTTGTTGGCGGCCGGATGTCTTTTCGCCGGATATTCGAAGCTGCCGGTATCGGCTCGAACCCGAATCGCGTTCGTTCTCGACTTTTGCCGGCAGGAAGAACAAGACCGATATAAAACCTTATAAGAAATGTCAGAGATTACAAAATTAGAACCGAAGCTCGTCTGGGAGCTGTTCGATGCCATTACGCGGGTGCCGCGTCCCTCCAAGAAAGAGGAAAAGATCCGGGAGTTCCTCGTGGATTTCGCAAAAAAACACAACATCGACTATCAGACCGACCAAACGGGTAATGTCGTGATGCGCGTGCCCGGTACGAAAGGGTATGAGAACCGTCCCTGCGTCATTCTTCAGTCCCATATGGATATGGTGTGCGAGAAAAATTCGGACACGGCGTTCGACTTCGACAAGGATCCCATCCGCACGAAGATCGTCGATGGCTGGGTGAAGGCCGAAGGTACGACGCTCGGTGCCGACGACGGTATCGGTATGGCGGCAGCCCTTGCCGCGCTGCTCGATCCTGCATTGGAACACGGTCCTCTGGAGGCGCTGTTCACGGTGGACGAAGAAACCGGTCTTACCGGTGCTTTCGGATTGGGTAAAGGAATGCTTACGGGCCGTTACCTGGTGAACCTCGATTCCGAGGACGAAGGCGAAATTTTCATCGGCTGCGCCGGCGGCGTTGATACGCTGGCTATGTTCCGTTATAAGACGGAGGCCGCACCTGAAGGCCACGTCTTTTTCCGGGTTCGGGTATCCGACCTTTCGGGCGGACACTCCGGCGACGATATCGATAAGGGCCGTATGAATTCCAATAAACTGGTCGCACGGTTGTTGTGGAACGGCGCCCAGCGTTTCGGATTGCGCCTGAGCCGTTTCGACGGCGGCAACCTGCGCAATGCCATTCCGCGCGAGGCGTATGCGGTTTTCGCCGTGCCGAGCGGTTCGAAAGCCGGCTTCGAGGCTTTCTATAAGGAGTTTGCCGGGGAACTTGCAGCCGAAGCCAAGTTCCGGGAACCGAATTTCAAGATCGGAATCGAAGAGGTGCCGGCCGCATCGGTGATCGATGCGGCGACCCAGCGCAACCTGCTTTACGCGCTCGTAGGACTCCCCAACGGAGTGATCGAGATGTCGCTGGCCATGCCGGGACTTGTCGAGACATCGACCAACCTCGCTTCGGTGAAATTCGAAGGGGACGATCGGATCGTCGTGACCACTTCGCAGCGCTCCTCGGTGGAGAGTGCCAAGGTCTATGCGTCGCAGATGATCGAATCGGTGTTCGCTTTGGCGGGTGCCGAGGTGTCGCATTCGGAGGGGTATCCCGGCTGGGCGCCCAATCCCCAGTCCAAACTGTTGGAAATCACGGTTGCCAGCTATGAGAAACTTTTCGGTGTGAAGCCCAAGGTGCGTGCGATCCATGCCGGATTGGAGTGCGGCTTGTTCCTCGAGAAATATCCGCATCTGGAGATGGTTTCGTTCGGTCCGACGCTGCGCGGCGTCCATTCGCCCGATGAGCGGCTCGAAATCGCAACGGTTCCCAAGTTCTGGGATCTGTTGGCCGATATTCTGAAAAAAGTCGAGTAAGTTTCTGCGTGGAATATTGATTTCCGAATCATATCGTCTGGTCGATCAAGTCATTCATTATCAAATGAATGACTTGATTTTTTGATTATACGGATCGTAGGAAGATGGTTTACACGGGTAATTCTCGGGATGATATTCTCGATCTTTTTTATTGTCAAAGGCCGGATACTCTGTATTTTATGACAATGAAAACCGATTGTTCGACAGGTTTGTACGGGTATTTGTGCTGCGCCTGCCTTCCGGCGAGGTGCAACGAAGGCAGAAGCTCGGAGAACGGAGCCTTGCGGGATACGTAATTAAAATTGCTCGCCGCTATCGAACGGGATAGAATGGACCGGTTGCGAAAAAAAATTAGGAAAGATAATTTCGGGGGATCGGTATCCGAACCGATCCTTAATCACAAAATGAATCAATATCGGTATTATGTTAAATTATATGAGAATTTTATTGCATCGGCCAATATGTCGGTATTTACGCCGATGATTATATAATGATTTATAAAACAGGTATTATCCGTGATTTCTTTGTGTTTTGCCGGAGACAAATATGCTCGATGCAGGAAAGTTTTGTAATGTTGCAGACCGATCGATCTTTGATATGGATGTGGACAATTCGTGCGGATGTCGTTAATTTTAGTAAATTTGCAGGTAAATATATTTGTCTATGTTTCGAAAAATCGCCATATTTTCGCTGATAATACCGTGGTTGCTTTTCAGCGGCTGTGCGTCCCGACCCGCCGACGAGCGGCCGACGATCTTCGTATCGATTCTTCCTTTGCGCGGGATCGTTTCCGAAATCGTCGGCGATGACTTTCGGGTCGAAGTGCTCGTTCCGCCCGGTATGAACCCGGAAAGTTTCGAGCCGACACCCCGGCAGATGATCGATCTGAATCGTTCGCAGTTGATATTCAATATCGGTTGGATCGATTTCGAGCAGAATATGCTGTCCAAGATCGAGGACCGTCGAAAAGTAATCGACCTGCATCGTGGTATAGAGCCGATTGCGGGCAGTTGCTCCCATGCGGACGCGGAGAAAGAGCACCGACACGGCGTCGATCCCCACATTTGGACCTCTCCGCGCGAATTGCGCACTATGGCCGATAATGCTTATCGGGCGATTCACGAGTTGTATCCTGATTCTACCGTATATGCGGTTAATTATCAGTGTCTTGCCGATAAATTGCAGGCTCTCGATGATTCTGTTGCCGAACGGCTGAAGCAGAGCGGAGTACCCTATTTCATGATTTACCATCCGGCCCTGACCTACTATGCCCGTGCCTATGGAATCGAGCAGGTTGCCATCGAGCAGGATGGCAAGGAGCCTTCGGCCAAACGGCTGGCCCGGCTTATCGAGCAGGCTCGCCGGGACAGTATTCGTGTCGTATTCTACCAGAGCCAGTTCCCGGCTTCCACCGTCGAAGTGATCGCCGAAGATATCGGGGCGCAGAGCGTCCGGATCGATCCGCTGGCCGAAGATGTCGTCGGCAATATTTCCTATATTACGGATCTCATAACTGCCGAACGTCTATGAAAACTCCGCTCGTTTCGCTTCGCCGCGTCAGCGTGTCGTACGATGGTCACGACGCGCTCAAAGAGGTCGATTTGGATATTTATCCCGATGATTTTCTCGGTATCATAGGCCCTAACGGCGGAGGTAAAACTACGCTTGTCAAGGCCATCGTGGGAACGATCCCCTATCGCGGTACGATCTCCTATTCGCCGCAGTTGTTTCGGGGAAAGGAGCGGTTGATCGGCTATATGCCCCAGCAATCGATCTTCGACCGGAGTTTTCCGATTTCGGTGCTCGAAGTGGTGATGTCGGGGCTTCAGGGGCAAAGGGGTTTCCATGCCCGCTATGCGTCCGGGGATCGAGCGAAGGCACAGGAGCTGCTGCGGACGGCCGGTATCGACGGGATCGCCCGCAAACCTATCGGCGAGATTTCCGGCGGTCAGATGCAGCGGGCGTTATTGTGTCGGGCGGTGATTTCGGATCCTAAATTGTTGATTCTGGACGAGCCGGCCAATTTTGTGGACAATCGTTTCGAAAACGAGCTCTATCGGATGCTCGCCGAGCTGCACGGACGAATGGCGATCGTAATGATTTCGCACGATCTGGGGACGATTACGAGTGTCGTGCGGAATATCGTTTGTGTGAATCGTTATGTTCACCGGCACGATTCGAACATCATTACCGAGGAGCAGCTTCGTAATTACGACTGCCCTATTCAGCTTATTTCCCACGGCAAGGTGCCGCATACGGTGCTTGCATTGCACCCGCACGACTGTTGTCCACATACCCGTACGGAGGAATAGCCCGGCTTTTCCGGTATCTATCTTCACCGATGAAGATTACGACCGGGCCAAAGCCATGTACGACGAACGCATGGCCAACTACGGAAGCGGTGAAAAGTAACTCCCGGATTCTCTGAACGAATAGAGCCGCAATAGCTATTGCGGCTCTATTCGCTTCCTCCCCTCTCGCTGTCCGGCAGACAGAGTACCTCGTTCCGGAAAAAGTGTTGCGCCGGATCAACAAAATGTATTCCGGCATATATGCGTCCGTTGGCTTGCCGCCATTGTTTGTTGTCGTACCTGTTGCCTGCACATTGGGCGGCGATGCCGGCCGCAGGATCCCGATCGTTTGTGGACATAAAAAATACTTACGGAGTTGCCCCCGTAAGTATTCGAGTATGATTCGGGATAATTCTCTATTTGTTGATCTCGCTCAACTTTTCGAACAATTTGCCGAACGAAGCCTCGATTTCGCGGCGCAGCGCTGCAAAGTGCTTGCGCACCAGCGAAGGATTATGTGCATCGGCCGGATTGTTGGCCTTGACGAAAAGCGCGTTGCGAAGAGCCACACCCTCCTGCATCACTTCGAAAATCTCTTTCTCTTTGGTCGGCTGGAAGCAGATCGCCATGTCGCAGTCGAACACGAGTTCCTCCAGACGGTAGTCGATCTCTTTTTTCAGCATTCTTAAATTTGCCATATCTCTATTCGGTTTTAATATAATTATTCCTGTAAAAAATCATACACGGATCCACGTACCTCTCCCCGACTTGTCGGAAGCGTTCGCCGCACTCTGTCCGATGCAAAAATTAAAAGAGTGCGAGCAGTCGCCAACCCTGTGATTTTTGTTTCCCTTTGCCGGACAGATCCGCACCCGAATACCTCCTATTCGTTTTTCAGTCGTCGGCTGTCCAAATCAATCCGAGCCGGCTTACCTGCCGCAAAGAAGAACTGCATCCTATCCTCTGCAAAGATAGTGAAAGCCGAGAAGAAAACGGGAGCTCGTTCACAGTTTTCCGAGGCATATCCTATCTTCTTGCAAAGATAAAAAAATCTTCCGGAAATCGAGTGCAGTCAGATCACAAAATTCAATTACATCCGCTCCGGTACGTCGATTCCGAGCAGCGCCATGGCCAGACGGATCGTGCGGGCCACCTGTTCGGCCAGGCGCAGCCGCATGTCGCGGGTCGTCGTACACTCCTCTTTGAGGATCGAATGGTCGTGGTAGTAGCCGTTGAACGATTTGGCCAGTTCGTAGGCGTAAGCGCCGACGATCGACTGCGGAACACCATTCAATGCAGCCGCATCTAAACGTCCTGTACCAGCTGCCATAATACCTCCGGCAATTTCATCAATCCATTCTGTTGTTGTCAGATCTAATACACCATCTACAATTCCACTGTTAATCAGAGATTCCATCATCTTTCCGCCAGTTCCCGATGCATGGAAAATAATCACCTCGTACCCTTCCTGCTCAAGATATTCTTTCGCACACATAACACATGGCGTCGTTACTCCGTACATCGTAGCTACAATCAATGGCTTTTTGACTGGAATATCTGTATTCTCATGTTCAACCATCCCAACAATAGCATGAACCGCATGTGTCAGTACCTGCGAGGAAATACGGTTAATTCCTGCTACATCCACAATGGAAGGCATCATCAAAATATCACTTGTTCCCACATATCTTGACACATCTCCAGATGCCATCGTTGATACCATGATTTTAGGAACACCTAATGGTAATAACCTCATGCACGGAGTCACAAGAGAAGTTCCGCCTGTGCCACCCAAAGCAAGAACGGCATCAAACAGCTTCTCCGCATATAACTTTGGAATCAAGGCACAAAGCCCCTTAGACATCACTTCCATGGCATATCCCCGGTCTTTTTTCTCCTGCAATTCGGCAACGCTTCCTCCTCCCAAAACAGCAACCGAATCATGATTAATATCTGGTGAAAAAGCCTCCTTATAAATGCCAGCATGAATCGTTAATGTTCGTAATCCCAGATTCTCTATTTTATTTTTTACATAGAGATATTCCTCTCCCTTTGTATCAAAAGTGCCAATTAACGCTATTGTCTTCATTTTTCCCTTCTCCAAGAAATCAACTTCTTTCCAAAAATTATCCTAAAATGTGTTTGAAATCTACTGGGGATATACAGATACCTTTTAATTTTTCAAACATACTTTATTTTATTATAATAAAATTACTCCACAATTACTGGAAATAATTCAGAGTAATATTAGGAGAAAAATGGTTTTGTAAATATCATATTTTTTATCATATATTAAAAACTTCGCCATCCTCCGGAACCCACACATTTCCCTTGTAAAATTGCTTTGCTTCCTCTGTATACCGCTCTTTTCGCTTTTTCCCGGTCTGGTCTTCAGTATGCCAGATTAACAGATTCTTTACCTTTAAATCCTGTGCAATCATACTTGCCTCTTTTACCGTTTGATGTTGATATTGGTACGCATGAAACTTCGGTTCTTCATCAAATAAGCAGAAGGCTTCGGATAATAGCCAATCTACATTTTTACTATATTTTTTACCATTTTCTTTCAACGGCTCATCTCCAGCAAATACCAGTTTCTTTCCATTATCATACTCCATCAAAAAACCATATTGTTTCGCTTTTGTAGAACCAATATCAAAAAATGTAAAATCATAATTTAAAATATGTTTCCTTTCATGGTCTTTTACCAAAACAAACTTAATTCTTGTCTCCAAAAAAGCCTGGCTTCGTTTCTTAAGAATCATGCGGCACACATGTAATACCTTTCCCAATACTACATCGTTTCCGTAAAGATAAAAATCCCCCTCATATTCTTCCAGTTCTAACAACTCCGCAATCGTGCGAATTACCCATATCATCCCTAAAAAATGATCGGTATGTTCATGAGAAAGAAAGGCATAATGAAGCTTCTTCCAATTAAGATTCATAGTATCAAATGCCCGCAGGATGTCACTGCCCCCTGTCCCGTCCACAAGAAACAACCGATTATCTTCCTCAAAAACACAGGAGGTATTGATATATTTACTTACTGTTGCTGTCCCAGTGCCAATGATGTGCATTTTCATTGTAAAATCTCCTTTGTATTTTCTTTGATTAATACTTCCTTCTTTCCAACGGATTCCCTTTCGGGTTTCTATGTAATCAGAGGGGTGCTGAGTGCCGGTGGCACTCGTTTAGCACCGACCGTAACGGAGTGTAGACCACAGTCCCTCCGTAGAAGGACTAACCGCCTACCGTTATGATAGCATCTATGTTTCGATTATAACAGACAGGGTGGGAATTTGGCAGAGAGAAAAAGAGCCGGGATCTCTGTTTTGGCACGCAGTGTACGGAACAGGGAAAGCCTACTGCTGTCTGGGATTGACAGAATCAGAGAAATAACCTATTATAATTACAGAGATAAAGATTTTTACATGGGAAGCTTAGCCTTCCCATATTTTACTTTATAGGAAATGTTCAATAACAGAAAGTTACTCTGCAATATTTTCTTATATTATGAAAAGGATGAGGTTTGTATAATGAAAAAAGAAAAAGGAAATGTCATCGCTCTTCTGCCAATTGGTGTATTTCTCATACTGTACCTTGGTCTGGGAATTTTATTTGAATATATAATGAAGATTCCGATGGGATTTTATAATGTACCGATCGTGGTTGCATTTCTTACTGCGATTCTGGTTGCCTGTTTGCAGAACAGAGCAGTAAATTTTGACAGGAAACTGGAAATCATGGCACATGGTGTTGGGGACAAAAACATCATTACAATGCTTTTAATCTTCCTGGCAGCAGGGTCTTTTGTTGGTGTGGTTGGAAGAAATAGTGCAGAAAGTGTAGCATATTTTATGCTGACACTGATACCGGCAAGATTTTCTGTAGCAGTTTTATTTGTGGTTGCCTGTTTTGTCTCTGTAGCGATGGGGACTTCTGTTGGAACGATAACACTTCTGGTACCTATCGCGGCAGCTGTTTCCAGTGCATCAGGTTTTGATCTTGCATTTTGTGTTGCATCGGTTATGGGTGGAGCAATGTTTGGAGATAATCTTTCTTTCATTTCGGATACGACGATTGCGGCATGCAATGGACAGGGCTGTGAGATGAAAGATAAGTTCAGAGAAAACTTCTGGATTGCATTTCCGGCGGCTGTTGCAACTCTGGTCATAATCCTGGTTCTGTCGTTTCAGACGGAGATTCAGGGACATATCAGTCAGGATTATCATTTACTTCAGGTGTTACCGTATGTATTGGTGCTGATTGGCGGCATTATCGGAATCAATGTTTTTGTAGTGCTTCTTACTGGAATTGTTTCCGGAGCAATCATCATGCTTGCAGGAGGGCATATCACTCCGGTGGAACTTCTGACCAATATGGGATCAGGCGTATCAGGAATGTTTGAAACCTGTATGGTTGCGATTCTGGTGGCAGCGATGTGTGCCCTGATTCGTGAATACGGTGGTTTTGATGCACTTCTTAACTGGATTCATAAAATTTTCCGCGGAAAGAAGGGTGGCCAGCTTGGCATGGGACTCCTTGTCGGTACCATGGATATTGCGACTGCAAATAATACGGTAGCTATCGTCATGGCAAATCCGATCGCCAAAGAGATGGCACAGGAGTATGGAATCACACCCCAAAAGACAGCCTCCTTACTGGATACTTTTTCCTGTATCTTTCAGGGAATCATTCCATATGGTGCACAGATGCTTGTGGCAATTTCTGCAGTCAATGAGTTGGGTGGAGAACTTTCTGCTTTTCAGATCATACCGAAGCTTTTTTATCCAATGTTTCTTCTGCTTGCATCCATTATTACTATAATAAGAAGTGATTTATGATGCACAGCAGGTGACAGAATACGTGAATGAACTAAAAAACAGAAATTTTCAAAAAACACTTGACCTTCCACCTTATGGAAGCTGTATAAAACAGATACAGACAGGGAGTTGAACGATTTCCGGAACTGTCGGGAAAGTAAGAGGTAGCACGATGAAAATCAAACAGGTGGAAGAACTTGTGGGAATCACAAGAAAGAATATTCGGTTTTATGAAGATCAGGGACTCCTGAATGTGGAGCGTGCAGAAAACGGATACAGGGAATATCATCAGGCGGATGTTATCCGGCTTCAGGAGATTAAATTATTCCGCAAGATGGACATTTCCATAGAAGAAATGAAACTTCTCTTCGAAAAAAAGAAAAGCCTGCAAATCTGTTTGGAACAACATCTGAAAGAATTGGATCATCGTAAAGAAGGTCTTTCGAAGATGCAGGATATGTGCGAGCGACTGATCCTGGAACACCGGTCACTGGAATCTCTGAATGCAGAGGACTGTCTGGAAGAAATCGAGCAGATGGAGAAAGAAGGTGCAAAGTTTATGAACGTAAACAAAACGGATGTCCACAATAAGAAAAGAAAAGGAGCAATCATAGGTGCAGCAGTTATGACACTGCTTATGCTTCTTACGATTATAATTATATTCTGGGCAAACATACAGGATCCAATTCCGACAGGATTGTTTTTGCTGTTGGATGACGGTCAGGACACCGCCCTGGATCGCAGCGC
>OLOW01002417.1_pt1 | contig 12599 bp, 9 predicted proteins | sample 1672801 | NCBI WGS metagenome assembly OLOW01 (sample SAMEA3136725, study PRJEB25190) | human gut metagenome | biome: human gut; feature: human-associated habitat; material: faeces | place: Austria | collected 2013
TAATCTGCCATCTCTGCAATAACACCCAGGTCATGAGTGATCAGCATAATGGAAGAATTGATCTTATCCTTCAGGTTACGCATCAGGTCAAGGATCTGTGCCTGAATGGTAACATCAAGAGCTGTAGTAGGCTCATCTGCGATGATCAGTCTTGGATTACATGCAAGACCGATTGCAATACATACACGCTGACGCATACCACCGGAAAGCTCATGGGGATACATCTTATAAACACCCTCACTGTTAGCAATTCCAACCAGTTCCAGCATTTCGATGGTTCTGGCCTTTACCTGTTCTTTGCTCATATCCGGATTGTGAAGTTTGGTGATCTCATCAACCTGCTCTCCAATACGGAATACCGGGTTCAGTGCAGTCATGGGCTCCTGGAAAATCATGGAAAGCTCATTTCCACGAAGCTTCTGCATCTCACTTGTAGGCGTATTTACAATATTGTAAACCTTATCTCCGGTATTAAAACGGATTTCTCCCTCTACAGTCTGTCCCTGAGGACGCTGTACCAGCTGCATAAGGGAAAGGCTTGTTACAGACTTTCCACAACCGGATTCTCCAACAACACCAACTGTTTTTCCCTGTGGAATTTCAAAGCTTACGCCATCAACTGCTTTAACTGTTCCGATATCTGTAAAGAAATAAGTATGGACATTGTCAAACTCAACTACATTTTCCGGATTTTTCATGGTTGTGATATATTCTGACTCCGGAATATTCTTTCTGTTTCTCTTCTTCTCTATCTCACTGGTGATTTTTCGATTCTCTTTAGAGATTCTTTTGGTTTCCTTAGCTGAGATATAGTTTGCGTTTTTCTTACCAAATAATGCCATATTCGCACCTACCGTTTCATTTTCGGGTCAAATGCATCACGAAGACCATCACCCACAAAGTTAAATCCAAGAACGGTCAGCAGGATTAAGAATCCGGCCGGGATCCATACGAACCAGAAGTTGGTCAATACGTATACATCATTTACCGCATTTACAATATTACCCCAGGAAGCGTATGGGAATTTAACACCGATTCCAAGGAAACTAAGAGTTGCCTCCATCAGGATAACATCACCAAGTCCCATTGTTGCAATAACGATCAGCTGAGGGATAACGTTCGGAATCAGGTGACGGAAAATACGTCTTGAAATACGAACACCGGTAGCTTCTGTAGCAACCATAAATTCCTGCTCACGAAGAGACAGGATCTGTCCTCGAACCATACGGGCAATTCCCGGCCATCCTACGATACCAAGGATTGCACAAAGTGCATAAATTCGAATTCGTGGATCGATTTTGTAATAATCCATAACGGAACCGATGATAATGTACAACGGCATTGCCGGAATACAGATTACAACGTCAACCACACGCATGAGAATGGTATCTACCCATCCTCCGAAATAACCGGATACACCACCGATCAGAATACCGATAATACCCTCAATAATGATAACAACGAAACCGATCATTAGAGAAATACGTCCGCCATACATCAGTCTGGTCAGCATATCCATACCGTTTCCATCAGTTCCTACCCAGTGCTTTTTACTTGGCCCGGAATAAGTATCATTTACAGTAGTCGCTTTCTGACTTCTTACAACATACTGTGTATTCTTAGTCTGAAGCTGATAGGTTTCCTCTTCACCAGCCTCATTAATAGCTGTAAATGTAGAAGCCTTGTCAGCAATTGCCTGCTCTACTGCTTCTTTAAAGGAAAGAGAAAGGAACACTCCCTTTGCCTGAGGAGATACCAAAAGATTGGAAACAGTGGCATAAACTTCGCCATCCTTTACAACCTCTGTGGATGTCTCTTCCTCTGTTGTAGTCAGCTCATAAGTTACGCCATCGTATTCTACAGAAGCTTCACCTGCTTCAATCGCATCAAGCACTGCCTGCTGGAAACTAAATCCCATCTCAGCATCATTTGTTGCTGCGCTGAATACTTTCTTGGTTGCAAATGCAACTTCACCGGAAATAGTGATCTGATTCTCACGTCCGGATTTCTCGATGGTGTAGGTAGTGCCATCTACTTCAAAGGTATCGTCGCCATTTGCCACAGCCTCTTCATAGCCTTCTTTGATCTCATCCGTTATTTCTGTATTTCCGACCTGTTTATAAGTAGATTTACCTTTCAGGGTAAGGACTGTTGCAACTGATTCAGCGGAATAGATTGCCCAGTAATCTTCCCCTTTTTGTTCCAGTCCGTAAGTTAATCCATTTGCCTCAAAGGAATCATTTCCCTTGTTTGTTGCAAGAATAAATTTCTGCTGTCCCTGTGCAGGAAATTCTTCACCATTTGCTGTTGTAAAAATATAAGATTTATTATAGGTAGCGCCTGCATAATCCTTCCATACATGATCTGTTTTACGGAAAACCTGGCTCTCACTGTAGGGACTTATCATACCACCTATAAATGAAAACACAAACATTGCTACCAGAATTACAAGTCCGGCCACAGCCAGCTTATTGCGGAAAAATCTCTTTGCAACAAGCATTCCCGGTGAAAGGACTTTTACACGCTGCTCATCATCCAGTGCCTTGGAGGTACTGACATGATCGTCTTTTTTCTTTGTTGGATCTGTACTCATGTTTTTCCTCCTAATTTACTCGTACCCTTGGATCTGCCACAGCGTACAGGATATCTGCGATCAGATTGCCGGTTAATGTCAGAAATGCCAGAAATACCATATAGAACATGGTAAATGGAATATCTCCCTGGGTTAATGCCTGGTAGGAGGTATATCCAATTCCCGGAATCTGGAACAAAGTTTCTGTGATCATCGCACCACCGAACAAGTTCGGAAGTGTGCTTCCAAGAATGGTGATGATCGGAATCAGAGTATTACGGAATGCGTGATGGGAAACCACTTTCTTTTCCGGAACACCTTTCGCTCTGGCGGTACGGATATAATCTGCATTCAGGACCTCCAGCATATTGGTTCTGGTATAACGCATAAGGGAACCAACGCTTACGATAGTCAATGTGATAACCGGAAGAATCATATGCTGTGCCATATCCAGTATCTTACCTACACTTCCGTAAGACTCATGCATACGGCTTACAATACCATACAGGTCAACCCATTTCAGATTAATAGAGAAAATCCATTTCAGAATAGTAGCAAAAAAGAAGGACGGCAATGAAATACCGATCAATGCAAAAACGGTAACTGCATAATCAATCCTGCTGTACTGCTTCGTTGCCGATACAATACCCAAAGGTATGGCAATTATAATTTCCAACAGGAAGGCGGCCAGTGCCAGTGCAAAAGAATACCAGATAACGCTGGCAAATTTTTTCGTTACCGGCTGATGGAAAATCCAGGATTCTCCAAATTCACCATGAACTGCTTTTCCAAGCCAGATGAAATAACCTTCCAGAACCGGTTTATCCAGTCCATAAGCCGCATTTAATTCTTCAACCAGTTCATCATAAGGTTTTGCACCCTGTTTCATTGACATATCACGGGCTCTTCCCTCTACATAGGAAGTAGGAAGTGCTCTTTCAATTGAATAAATGATCATAGAAACGAAAAACAGAATCATCGCTCCAAGAAGTACACGACGCACAATAAATTTTTTCATTATATAATATATTCCTTTCAGTATCAGGCGGAAAGATTGACTCTCCTTGTTCTTACTGGCAGTGTGTCCTGCCGGTTCTGTCCGTTTTTACCGGGCACGGAATCTACCGTAACCCAAGGCATACTGCCAGTAAGGCAGTGGGTCCACTTATCAGGGTGGACCCACTGCTCTAACAGGTCATTCTTCTTTTATACCTTTAGTTCATTTCGATATTAATGATATCTCCATACCATGGATAGAATGTGGTAACGTCTTTCGTAAAGGTATCTGCATTGATACGCTCAGGGCTGTAAATCACGCAGTTCTGTCTCTGATAGATCGGAATCTCAACTGCCCAGTCAAGAATAATATCCAGACACTGTTTGTAAACAGATTTTCTGTACTCCTGATCAGCAGTAGAACGAGCATCAATAATATCCTGATCCAGTGTCTCATCATTGATGTGGTAGTAGTTGCTCTTTACACTTGCGCTGTGGTAAACCTGATACATATCAGGATCCACTGTTGCCTGCCATGCAGCTGCCCACATTTCTGCGGTACCTGCATTTAAAGCATCCCACATAATATTGGAGTCTGTAACGTCATTGATCTCAAGTGTAAATCCGATGGACTCAAGAGCTGCCTTAGCATCTGTAAGGATTGCAAAGCTTGGGTGATCTCCACTTCCGTCAGCGCCGATGATGATCTCATAAGTCATCTTAGCACCTTCCGGAGCTGCTGTTACCTTGCCGTTTTCTACAGTGTATCCGGCTGCTTCAAAGAAGCCAAGAGCCGCCTGTGTTGCTGCTGCAAACTTCTCATCATCAGTCATATCATCTGTGTAAAGGGGATTTCCATCGACATCTACAGAGTAAGCTACCTGATAATCTGCATCAGATTTCTGAGGAGCTGCCCAGGATGTATTGGAGATCGGGTAGTTGATTACGGAAGCAGCATCTCCATAGTAGGAATCGATTGCTACATCACGATATACAGCAAGTACAGTTGTAAGTGCTTTTCTTAAGTTCTTGGAAGCGTCAGATCCTGGCTCTCCGCCAACATTGACTGTGTTTGCGTTAAGACCGATGTATCCGTATCCCAGGTTATCTGTTGCGTTCACGATGATCTTATCACCACTGAGTTCATCGTTTCCGTTAATGCTCTTGATCTGATCAAATGCAGATTTACTTCCGGATGGATCGGAAAGATCGATTGTACCCTGCTCAACACCGGCAATCTTATCTGCGTCAGAAGTCTCTCTCCACTGAAGGTACTTGGTCTTAGGAGCACCCTTGTAGTAGTTCTCGTTTGCTTCCATGTATACAGTCTTGTTCTCATATTTCACAAATTTGTACGGACCTGCGCCAAGTGGCTGATTGGATTTATCACGTACAGCGGAGAGGTCTCCTCTTGTGAAACCGAACTGATTGTTATCATAGTCATAGAGAGAAGCATCTCCATAGTAATGCATTGGCTCAACGATTACGCCAAGCTGGTAGATTGTAGTTGCCTCGAAACCATCTGTGGTAATCTCAACTTCATAATCACCAAGCTTCTTGATTCCCTCGATGTTCGCAACTTCTTCACCCTCACCTGCTGCAGTTTTCTGCTCAACCAGGTACTCGGAAGCAATTGTTGTTGCATCCTCATCGAAAAATGCCTCATCGCCATATGCAGCTGCAAGTGCAACATAATCCTTGCCATACTGATCTGCGATCTCACTAATGATAGTATCCTGATCTTTGCCATCTACACTGTAGCTTTCGTCCTTTGAATACAGTGCTGCAAAAAACTCATCGCCATTTGTTACACCAAGAGAATCTGCATAATCTTCCCACGCAGTCTGTGCCCACTCATACTCAGAAGTGAGAAGCGGAACCATCAGTTCATCTTTCACTCTTGCAGCAACTTCATCCGGCATATCTGCAAGTGTATTCGCAACATCTTCATCTGTAATGGAATCGGCTACTGTGGAATTCAGACGGTAATTTTTCATACCTTTGATATTGGTGGAGTAGAATGTTGCATTTCCATCATAATCAGTATCAGAAAGTACATAATATGTGAAAATCAGGTCATCTGCTGTAAGAGGCTCACCGTCAGAAAATGTTACATCTTCACGAAGCTTGAAATTGTATACGGTCTCATCCTCGCCCTCTGTAACAGTTACATCGGAAAGTCCTGTGTAAGTATAATCAGTTCCGTTATACTCATGTGTCTCGCCTTCGATACCATTGTAAATAATAGCACCTGTACGGTCACTTCCAAACAGAGCTTCACCTACATTCTCTGCGATCTGCTGATCCGGAACTGCCTCGTGGAATAATCCACTGAATTTCTCGGAGAAGTTAGTCTGTCCAATAACAAGTGGTGTATCGGAAGAACCTCCCTCAGCTTCTTCAGCAAAAACAGGAACACTCACTGTTGATGCTGCCATGACACCTGTTAATAACAGGGCCATTAACTTCTTCTTGTTCATATCTTATCCTCCTTTTTATGAATTTTGGCAATGCTGGCAATAAAAAGTGTTGCCTTATGCCCTTCTATTTTACCATGTTTTATTACATGTGCAATAGTTAACTTGCAAATTATGTCTGGAATTTTGTCCATTTTTGTTAAAAAATGATAGTTTTTCACTCAAAAATTGTAAATTTTGCTTTAATTCGCCAACTTTGTACAGCTGTAACACTTCCAATCGCTAAAATCGCAACTACAGCTATTTCAAACAATAAGTCAGCTCCAAGGGACTGTTTTCCCTTTCCCTGGACCATAAAAATAAGATTTGCAAAGCAGGTGAAAAGTGATAATCCCACAACAGTCATACTGCATCTTACCGTTCTTCTGATTCCCTTCTCATATTCAGCACGGGTCATATGTTCGGTATGTTCCTCAGGGATCACCACCTGGGATTTCTCTCCTCTGTTCTTTTTTTGGCAGAAACGGACAAGGGATATCCCTCCCATAATGCCATAGGAAACAGGGAAGATCATCACCATATAAGGAAGCAGGATCCAGAAAATCCTGTTTCCGGCATTGTTCAGCATAAGACTGACTGCATAGATCAAAAATATCCCTGTCATAAATCCTGTATAAAAAATACCATGGTTTTTCAGCTGATTCACAGACAGCTTCCCGCCATACCACTTCCCGGTATATTCAAATTGTTTCCCGCTCTGGCGGTAATCATTCCCATATTTTTTCAAAAGTCAGCCTCAACTTTCCTGCCATTTTCCACATTCTTCGCACTTTAAAGTTCTTCAGTCAAGCTTCTTGTCCAGCTCATCAACAATTTTCTGAATGCATCCTTCTTCAAAGGGAACGGTAAGCCCCACCTGTTTCAGCATGGAGGGATAGAAATCACTTGCAGAAAGCTCACAAAGCTTCATATAATCAGCCCATGCTCCATCATGATCTTTCTCCATACGGATCTTAAACTGGATCGCACAGATCTGTGCCAGCACATAATCAATATAATAGAATGGAGACTCATAAATATGATGCTGTCTCTGCCAGTATCTTCCATCTTCCAGGAATCTGCATCCCGTTGCATCCAGGAACGGACGGTACTCCTTCTCAAGCTGATTCCATGCATCCCGGCGTTCCTTCGGGGTCATCTCTGGATTGCCATATACAATATGCTGGAATTCATCTACCATAGTTCCATAGGGAATAAAATCAATTGCGTCTTCCAGATGCATCTTACGGTAATCATCGCCTCTTTCTCCGAAGAAAAGCTCTATCCATGGCTCTGCAAAGAATTCCATGGACATGGAATGGATTTCCGCTGTTTCCATAGTCAGATAACGGTAATGATCTGTGATAGGATCCTTACCTGCCACATAGCTCTGGAAGGCATGGCCGCACTCATGTGTAATAACATCCACATCGCCGCTTGTTCCATTAAAGTTTGCAAAAATAAATGGTACACCGTAATCCGGAAGCTCAGTCATATAACCGCCTGTAGCCTTATTTTTACGTCCGAATACATCAAAGAGCTCATTCTCCATCATCATGTTGAAGAAATCTTTTGTCTCAACAGACATCTCTGTATACATCTTACGTCCGCTTTCAAGGATCTCCTCCGGTGTGCCGATAGGAGCCGGATCTCCCTGTGGGAAATATACGCCGATATCGTAGTAATGAAGCTGTTCTACCCCAAGACGTGCCTGACGGTTCTTATGCATCTTTGAAGCAAGGGGTACAAACACAGTCTTGATCTGGTCACGAAGCTTCTTGATATCATCCTTGGTATAGGAATTACGGTTCATGCGACAGTATCCCATATCAATATAATTCTCGAAGCCAAGCATCTGTGCCTGTTTTGTACGGTTCTTTACCAGCAGATCATAGATTTCATCAAGTTCATCCTGATTTTCCTCAAAGAAACCGGCATAAGCAGCCCATGCTCTCTTACGTGTATCACGATCTGATGAACGCATGTGTTTGCTCATAAGGGAAAGATTCAGCTCCTCTCCCTCCCACATGATCTTTGCGGAAGCAATCAGCTTTCTGTAACGGGTAGACAGTGTGTTCTCTTCCTGCATAAGGGGAATCAGGCTGTCGTTAAAACTCTTCATCTCCAGTTCCATGGATTTAAAAGCAACCGGTCCGATCTTCTCTTCCATATACGCACGATATGGAGTAGCAAAAAGTACCTTCTGATACTCATTTCCCAACGCAGTGAGCTGAGGAAGCATTTCATCATAATAAGCATTCTCTCCTTCGTAAAACTCATCTGCAACATTCCCATCTCTGCGAATATGTGCGATTGTGTAAAGAGTGCTTACATGATCTACCAGCTTATTAAATTCCTGATGGATTTCAAACTGCTCTTCTCCACTTTTTGCCTGAGAAGCACGGCTGATGATTTCTTTTCCCTGCGCAAGCACTGCGGGAAAATCCACGCGGCTGTACGGCATTTCTGAAAACTTCATCTTGTTCCTCCTTTACATTACCATTTTCACTTTGGCTTTTTATAACAAATGGGCGAACAAACCTTCTAAAGCCTCACTCAGAATGCTGTCCGTCCATTGTCGCGCATCCTATACTATATCATAATTATTGCAAAATGAAAAGCTTAAAAATAATTTAAAAATCGAATTTATCAAAATACTATTCTGCGATTCCCTCTTCACCTTCTTCTACAATTTCCATATCATCCAGTTCTGTTTCCATAGTGTCGTCCTCAGAAAGGTCATCCTCAGCGTACTCTCCTGTGTACGGAGTTTCTGTCACTTTTGCACTTTCCAGGATCTTTGCTGTCACCTTATCCTCATAAAGAGCATTTACAATGGTGGCTCTGGTGTACATCTCTTCAAAATCAGCTGCATTTTCTCCGTAGTAGTCGGCCGTTTCCTTCACATAATCCATGTATTCCTCTTCTGTGACAGTAATGTCATTTGCCTGTGCATAAGCGCTGATAAACAATCTGCGATTCACAAGATTCTCTGCCTCGCTTTTAATATCATCCTCTGTGATTCCAAACATATCCAGCACATCGCTTATGTCTCCGTCCTCACCTGCAAACATGGAATAAGTAGACATTGCCTCCTCTTTGCAGCTCTCAAACAGATCGTCCGGATATCCGGAGAATTCAGTACGGTTCAGGCATTCCGTCATCATGGCCTCTATTTCATCGTAATAACTCTGATCTTCATAAGAAGATTCCAGATACTCCTTCACTGCTGCCTCATATTCTTCCTTGCTGTCGTAACCGCAATTTTCTTTTACATAGTCATCTGTATATTCCGGAATGTCAGTTCTGGTCACATCTGTCACCTCTGCGGTGAAGTCTACTTTCTTTCCAATCCAGCTTTCTTCCCAGATATCATCTCCGAAAGTGATAGAAAATTCTTTGGTATCTCCTGTGGATACGCCTGTAAGCTCCTTGTCAAAATCAGCTCCGTATTCCTCCTGTCCAAGAGTGACAAAGGTCTCTTCCGGCTCACTGTCCTCATCTTCTCCCTCTACCTTGCTGGTGAGATTCAGATACACGGTATCCCCGTCTTCTGATGGGGCATCTGTGGAAGCTTCTTCTCCTGCATCTGTCAGTTCCTCCTGAATCTCCTCCTGCACCATATCTTCTGTGATCTCGTAAGTATACTTGGTCACCTCGATGCCGTCATAATCTCCTAATTTTACATAATCGTCCACATTCTTTACCAGGTAATCTGACGGGGTAATGGGATCCAGCTGGACATCCTCTTCCTCTGCATCAATAACCTCTCCATCCTCATTTGTCATGTCTTCCTCTGCGTCCTGGCTGGAATCCTCATCCAGGGCTTCCATCTCATCTCCATCCTCAGCTTCCTTGTTATCTGCTGTCTCCTGGGTGGTCTGTTCTTTTGTATCCTTGGAAGAATCATCTCCACAGCCTGCCAGCATTGTCATTGCCGCAATTGCAGCAAGTAAATATCTTTTCTTCATTTTTTGTATTTTCCTTTCTACTTAGGTCAATCGGTTGAAATAATGGCCACAAAACTCCGCTTATTTAACATTAATATAACATTTTTGCAATAAGATGTAAACTTTCTTTTGCCAGATCACTGTTTTTTCACAAAAAGAAATCCCTGACAGTTCCAGGCCATTTCCGGTCTTTTCCCTGTCAGGGATTTATAATAGTCTTTATCTCTCCTCGCGGAAATAGGAAAGTCCCAGACTTTCCGGAGGCTGATTTTCTTTCTTCTTCCGGAAGCTTACCACAACCAGAACCACGATGGTAACCACATAAGGCACCATCTGGATCAGATCTGTGATGTAGCTTGCCACCTTAATCCCAAGAATACTTGGAAGGAACTGGTACAGCCAGTAAAGCATACCAAACAGGTAGGCGCCCCAGATGGAATTTAACGGCTTCCAGGTAGTAAAAATGACCAGTGCAACTGCCAGCCAGCCAAGAGCCTCGATCTGCCCTGTGGTAGCCCAGATTCCCTGATTGTAATCCAGTACATAATATAAACCGCCGATTCCGGAAATACCTGCTCCGATACAAGTTGCCAGATATTTGTATTTGGTTACATTGATTCCTGCAGCGTCTGCTGTTCCGGGATTTTCGCCTACAGCACGAAGATTCAGGCCCACTCTTGTCTTGTTCAGCACATAATGAAGGACTACAGCAAGAACAATAGCTACGTATACCAGAAATCCATAACAGAAAACGGTTTTACTTAAGATTCCCAGTTTACTTGACAAAAATGGGATCTTCTTTGAAAAAGAGGCATAGGCAAGAGGCGCTGCTGTGTAACTTGCACCGTTGAGGATAAATACACCAAAGAAATTGGCTACACCCATACCAAAGGTGGTAAGTGCAAGACCAGTTACGTTCTGGTTTGCACGAAGGGTAATGGTGAGGAAGCTGAAGATCAATCCTCCCAGCATAGAAGCCGCAATAGCAGCCAAAAGTGCCAGGATCACACAGATCCAGCCTTTGGGATCTGCAGAATTCTTCTCATAGAAATAGGAGCTTGCAAATCCTGCAAAACCGCCAAGATACATAATTCCCGGAACACCAAGATTTAAGTTTCCGGATTTTTCAGTGGTGGTCTCACCCATGGATCCAAACATGATGATCGTTCCAAAGGGAATAGCCCGGATGATCCATGCAATCAGATTACTCATTTAATGCACCTCCTTTTTGGAACCACGGAAAATCATCTTATAGTTGATAAAGAATTCACTTCCAAGGATAAAGAACAGGATCACGCCTTCGATAATACTTGCCGCATAATCATTCAGGCTGTATGCGGAAGCAATCTCTGCTGCACCTTTTGAAAGGAAGATCAGCAGGAAGGAAATAAGTGCCATGTAAAAAGTGTTGAACTTTGCAAGCCATGCAACGATAATTGCGGTAAATCCGTTTCCACCGGCAGATGTGGTGGAAATGGTCTGGTCTCTTCCGGCTACGATCAGAAATCCTACCAGTCCGCAGATAGCACCGGAGATGATCATAGTACGAATGGTTACCCATTTTACATTGATTCCGGCATATCTTGCTGTATTCTCAGATTCTCCTACTACTGTGATCTCATAACCCTGTTTGGAATATTTCAGATAGAAGAACATCACGAACATCAGGATCAGGACGATCAGGATATTAATATTATATCTTTGTCCCAGAAACTGTGGAAACCAGCCTGCCTGTGTGGACATATTCAGTTTTCCAAGGCTGGAAGCCTTTCCACGGAGAATGTTTGTCATACATGCGACAATGCTGGTGGCTACATAGTTCATCATCAGGGTAAAAAGTGTCTCATTTGTATTCCAGTATGCTTTGAATATAGCCGGGATAAATCCCCACAGACCGCCTGCAATGATGCTTGTAAGGAACATTACCAGAAAAAGCACCGGTGTGGGAAGATTCTGTCCGCATTTTACCATAACCATAGCAGTGGCAAGACCGCCTATAAGAACCTGTCCCTCTGCACCAATATTCCAGAACCTCATTTTAAATGCCGGTGCAAGAGCGATACCGATACACAAAAGTGTGACCAGATCTCGCATTGCCCAGGAAAAACGGATGCTTGTCATAAAAGTACCATTAAACATAACCCCATACACAGATAAGGGGTTCAGTCCGGTTACGCTGTAGATAAATATTGCATCCACCACAAGTGCCAGGATAATGGCAGCTGCGCGAACCCATACTTTATAACCGAAACTGCTTCTGTCACGTTTGATGATCCGGACCAGAGGTTCTTTTGTTTTTACATCACTCATTTATTTCCCCTCCTTCCGAAGATTTGTCATAAGCAGACCCACTTCTTCTTTTGTGGTAGTTCTGGCATCCAAAATACCATTTTCTTTGCCGCCGCAAAGTACCAGGATCCGGTCGCAAAGATCAATGAGAACATCCAGATCCTCTCCTACGTACACAACTGCCACGCCTTCTTTTTTCTCTTCATCCAGAAGATTACGGGTAATATAAGATTCCTCCAACCTGGTATTGTACATCATGCGGCCATTACAGGTGATAAAATATAAGGCACGCTTCAGAACCACACCAATCCTCTTCAAATCTGCAAATTCCAGGGA
>OLOW01002428.1_pt1 | contig 12542 bp, 10 predicted proteins | sample 1672801 | NCBI WGS metagenome assembly OLOW01 (sample SAMEA3136725, study PRJEB25190) | human gut metagenome | biome: human gut; feature: human-associated habitat; material: faeces | place: Austria | collected 2013
TTCTACCATGCGCATATCTAATAGTAGCCTCTGGAACAAGTTTATGTATTTCATCTAACTTATTATCTAGTCTATCAATATCATTATATAAAATAAATACCTGTCCCTCTCTAGATAACTCCTTATATATAGCATCTTTAATAATATTTTTATTTTCCGGTATAACATAAGTTTGAATAGGTCTTCTCTTCTCAGGAGGAGTCTCAATAAGAGCAAGTCCTCTAATACCAGACATAGACATTTGCAAAGTTCTAGGTATTGGAGTAGCAGACAAAGTAAGAACATCTATAGAACTCTTATATTTCTTAATCTTTTCCTTATGAACAACACCAAATCTCTGCTCCTCATCAATAACAAGCAACCCCAAATCCTTAAAATCAATCTTCTCATTAAGAATCTTATGAGTACCAAATAAAATATCAATTTTTCCTTCCTTTAACTTTTCAAGTATTTCTCTTTGCTCTTTAACAGAAGTAAATCTATTAAGAAGAGCAATATTAATAGGAAAATCAATAAATCTATTCAAAGCCGCCTTATATTGTTGACTAGACAAAATAGTAGTAGGACATAAATATGCTACTTGTTTACCATCATTAACAGCCTTAAATATTGCCCTAAAAGCAACTTCTGTTTTACCATACCCAACATCTCCACATAAAAGCATATCCATTGGCTTATTTCTTTCCATTTCCTTCTTTATAATCTCGGTAGCTCTAAGTTGATCAGAAGTAGGAACATAACTAAACTTACTTTCAAATAAAATTTGATTTTCATCATCATGTGAAAAAGCATATCCACTAGAAGCCTCTCTCAAAATAGAAACCTTAATAAGATCTGCCGCTATACTCTCTAATTTCTTCTTGACTCTAGCCTTCCTCTTATTCCAAGAATCAGTACCAAGTTTATCTAACTTAAAGAAAGCACCCTCTTTTCCATTAAATTTAGTAATCTTATCAATCTTTTCAACAGGTAAATATAGAATATCATCATCAGCATATAATAACTTAATATAGTCCTTCTTCATTCCATTCTTAACCAAAGTACATATCTCAATATATTTACCAATACCATGATCAATATGAACAATTAAGTCTCCCTTTTCCAAATTATCAATATTACTAATCTTAGTACCAACCTTATATTTACTCTTTACTTTTCTTTTATCTTCAACCTTACCAAACAAATCATTAACAGACATAACAACATAATCATCAAAGATAAAACCACCATAAATATATTTATTAACAAAATTAATCTTATTATTAATAATATTATTCTCATCAGTAAATATAATATCATCAAGTTCCAAATAAGTAACAATCCTCTTAACAACATTTCTATCATCAACACATAATATAACAGTCTTACCACTCTTAATATATCTAATTAAATCTAACTTTAACTTTTCAAAATTACCACAATAATTCTCAATACTATGTGAAACATATTTCTTATTATTAACATCTAAATCTATTAAATTATCTATATCAAGAATATAAATATTATGTTTATTAGAAATATCTTCAATATTCCACATATAATTAGTCTTAATATCATCATCAAGTTCACTATCATATTCTAATATATTATCTCTAAGTAAAGAATAACTATTAATAATCTGATTATAATCGTAATAAAAAATAACACTATCCGAAACATAATCCCAAAGTCCACTTACAGAATCAGAATAATTAAGTAAATATTTCTGTTTTCTAGTTATATTATCCTCTATTTTACCATCAATTAAAAACTCCGTATAAGGATATATTTTAACACTATCAACAGAAGTATTAGATATCTGATCCTCTAAATCAAAATATTTAATACTATCAATAGTATCTCCCCAAAACTCTATTCTAATAGGATTATCAAACTCAATAGGAAATATATCAATAACATATCCCCTAATAGCCATCTCTCCAGTCCTACTAACAACAGGTACTTTCTCATAACCTAAATCAAATAATTTATTAATAAAATCATCTCTATCAATATCCATATCTTTATTAATATCAATAATCTTATTCTTATATAACTTAGTATTAGGTAAATATCTAAGTATACCCATCAAATTAGTAACAACAATATATTTACCACTACCAAGTAATTTATTCAAAGTAGTAAGTCTATCAATAACAAATTCTGGACTAATATCAGTAACTTCACTAGTAATAAAATCATCCATCGGAAAAAACAAAACCTTATCAGTATAATTAAGTAATCTATTATAAATATCATTAGCCTCATATAAAGAATTAGTTATAACTAAATTATTCTTCTTATTTTTAATAAAATAATTATAAATATATAAAGAATTAAGTTCTTTATTTAACCCAGTAATAGCATAATTATCCCTACTATCAATATCAAATAGATTATTAAAAATCCCCATAAATATTCCTCCTTTCCAAGACTAAAAGATACATATTAATGTATCTTATTATAATTCATTCTTTTTATTCATACTATTATAAATTTGTTTCAATCTAACAATATCACAATTAACAAAGTCCTCTAATAAATTATCTACTTTAGCATAAACCGCATCAAGTACTTCCCTTTGTTCTTTACTAAATTTACCAAGTACACAATCAATAGCATCTATCGTTCTATCTTTTCCATATATTCCAATTTTAAATCTAACATAGTCTCTAGTTTGAATAGCCTTAGTAATACTCTTAAGACCATTATGTCCTCCACTAGAACTATTATTAACAACCTTAATTTTACCCAATACCATATCCAAATCATCATGCATTATCAAAATATCTTGACTATTAATATTATAAAAATCAACAATTTTTTTAACAGCATTACCAGATAAATTCATATAAGTCAAAGGTTTAGCCACAATTACCTTTTCCCCATTTATATTAATATCAAATATATCAGCCTCAAATTTTCTTTCAGTTCTAAAAGCACAACCATATTTTTTAGCAAACATATTTGCAAGTTCGTAACCAATATTATGTCTTGTATTTTCATATTCCTTACCAGGATTTCCAAGTCCCACTACTAACTTCATTATTTTCCCTCCTTATGATATTCTTTATATACTTCATTTTTAGGTATTTTTCTATCCTTTGCTACTTTCTTAATTGCAGTCATAACATCCAGTCCAGCTTTAATATACAAGTCAACAGCTTCATTAATAGACAAATTATCATCAATAACCTTTTCTTCACATCCACTTACAACAATAACAAATTCCCCTTTTTCAGAAACATTCCTAATAACATCACTAAGTTTTCCCCTATATACAGTTTCAAACTTCTTAGTAATTTCTCTAGAAATACTAATATCTCTATCACCAAATACTTCTAACATCATATTAAGTGTTTTCATAATACGATGTGGTGCTTCATAAAAAATCATAGTATATTCATTATCTTTAAGCATTTCTAATTCATCTCTACGTTTAGAATCCTTACTATTTAAGAAACCATAGAATAAAAAAGGTTGTGGTGATATACCAGATGCAATCAAAGCACATACAAAAGCAGTAGCTCCAGGTAATGCAATAACATTATAATTATTATCACTAATATACTTAACCGTTTTATATCCAGGATCACTTATAATAGGAGTTCCTCTATCAGTAACTAATCCAACAGAGTATCCATTTTTCAAATATTCAAGTACCTTCTCTTTTAAAATATCTTCATTATGTTCATGTAAAGAAATAAGTTTCTTTTTAATACCAAAATTATTAAGTAAATTAAGCGTAACTCTCGTATCCTCAGAAAAAATAACCTCTACTTCTTCTAATACTTTTACAGCTCTATAAGTCATATCATCCAAATTACCAATTGGTGTAGGAATCAAATATAAACTAGGTGTGTCATTATAACTATTTTGTATCATGAGCATCATCTCCAAACATATTCTTTATTTCAATATTATAGTTACCATCACTATCATAAACAATCAAAGGATATATCATCTTTAATCCTTTTTTACCGCCTTTTACAAACTCAATAAGCATTAAATCACTATTCCTATTCTCTTTAGGATAAATAAATCTAATTTTCTTAGCCATAAAACCATATTTACTAGCAATATCCAATATTTGAGTTAATCTTTCAGTCCTATGAACCATTGCTAACCTACCATTTGTTTTAAGTACCCTTTTAGATATAGTAAATACATCATCTAAATTAAGAAGTTTCTCATGTCTAGCAATAGCCTTCACCGAATTAACATTTTCAAATAAAGAATTATTAGTATCAAAATAAGGAGGATTACAAGTAATAACATCAAAATAATCATCACAAAATAAATTAATAACATTCTTAGCATCATCATTAATAATAGTTATCTGCTTGTCCATCTTATTTTCAATAATAGATTTAACTCCCAAATCAAAAACAGATTTTTGTATCTCAACACCATAAATATTAGCCTTTGTCCTAAAACTAAGAAGCATTGGAATAGGAGCATTACCAGTAGCAATATCTAAAATATTTTTGTCTCTTAAATTAATAGTTACAAAATTAGCAAGTAATAAAGAATCTAAAGAAAATTTAAAATAATCAGTATCTTGATAAATATAAGCATCTTTAAAATTTAAAAGATTATTCTTTACTATCATTAACATCTACCTGTACAATTTCATTATCCACAAATACCTTATATTTACCCGCTAATGGTTCAGAAGAAATAACCTTTCCCTCTTTACCATTTATTTTAACCTTTTTACCAACATCAGGAATATTTTTTCTAACCTCCATATACTGTTCATTTTCATAATTTAAACAACATAAAAGCCTACCACAAACCCCATTAATTTTAGTAGGATTTAAAGCAATTCCTTGATTCTTAGCCATATTAATTGAAACAGATTCAAAATTAGTTAAAAAAGAACTGCAACATAAAATTCTACCACAAGGACCAATACCACCAATTTCTTTAGCTTTATCCCTAACACCAATTTGTCTAAGTTCAATTCTCGTCTTCAAATTAGAAGCTAAATCTTTAGCTAATTTTCTAAAATCAATCCTCTCATCAGCCAAAAAACGGAAAATTAATTGACTCTTATCAAAATTATAATTAGCATCAATAATAGTCATATTAAGATTTTCTTTAAGAGCTAGTTCTCTGCACTTTTCCAAAGCTTTCTTCTCATCCTGTATATTTCTCAAATGTTGTTGAAAATCTTTTTTAGTAGCTACTCTAACAACTTCAGGATAAACCTCATTTTCTCTCTTAGAATCAACTATCTCAACAATCTTACCAAACTTAAGACCTTTCTCAGTATTAACAATAACCGTTAAATTAACCTTTAAATCCAAGTCTTTAGGATTAAAATAATAAACTTTAGTATCATTATTAAACTTTACTCCCACTATTTTCATGAATTATCACCACACATATCTATAATCAATTTATCAATCAATAAATTAATATTCAAATTATACTTAATATTATTTAAAGCATCATTTAAAACATTAATTTTATCACATAACACATCAATATCATTCATATTAGCAATCTTTATAATATTATCTTCATAATCATTAAAAAATAATATACTTAAACCACTCTTATACCTAATAACATCATAATAAAAATAAATCATTAAATTAATACCAATAATATTATAGTTTCTATCTTTAAAATTATTATGCCATAACTTCCTAGTATAAATTAAAGTATCAAGTTTATAATTCTCAATATATTCAGTAAACCCAATAACATCATTTATAATCTTCTCTTTATTATCATCAGAAATATCATTATACCCATAACTAATAAGTAAATCAGATAGATTACTAATAGTATCATGACTACATTTCTTCTTATTTAATTTAATCACTTGACATCTAGAAATAATCGTAGGAAGAAGCATATTAATATTATCCGTAATCAAAATAGCAATAATATCATCAACAGGTTCTTCCAAAAATTTTAATATTGAATTAGCAGTCTGAACATTCATCTTTTCAGCAGATCTAATAATATAAATTTTCTTATTTCCTTCAAAAGCTTTATTATTAAATTCACTCTGTAAATCAAGTAATTGATCTTTCTTTATCCACATACCATCAGGTTTAATAACTTTAACATCAACATAATTACCATCATCAATACGTTTACATATATTTTTAATATCATTATCATCATTAATATCCATACAAATAATTTCTTTAACAAAAGATAAAACAATATCCATAACATCAGGATTACCATTAGAATCAAAAATATAAGCATGAGAAAGTTTATTATTTTTAATAGCATTATTAACCATATTATAAAAAATAGGTTGTCCATCTTTATATAGTTCTAACATAACTCACCTCTCAAACAATTAAAATTGAAAACAAACATAATCCAACTACTGCCGGTAAACCAAAAATACCAATTAAAACAATAGTAAATACATTAAAGGCAATAGTAATTCCTAACGGAAAAACAATAATATTATAAGTATAAATCATTAATATTGCAATTATAACTTTCTTAATAATCAAAAATAATTTATTAAACATAACCCACCAATAAATTATATGATATTTATAATACTATATGTCTTTTCTCCCTTCAAGAGCAAACTCTAATGTCATAGCATCAATATAATCAATATCAGTCCCCATTGGAATACCCGTAGCAATTCTAGTAATCTTAATATTTTTATTTTCTAATATTTTCTTTATATATTGCATTGTGGTTTCCCCTTCAATTGAAGGTTTAAGAGCCAAAATAATTTCTTCAATATTTTCCTTATCAATTCTAGAAATCAAACTAGAAATATTAACATCATCAGGCCCTATTCCCTCCAAAGGAGAAATAAGTCCACCTAAAACATGATATTTACCATTATAAATATTAATCTTTTCAAATAAAGAAATATCCTTTGCCTTTTCCACAACAAAGACTATCTTACTATTTCTATTAGAATCAGAACAAATATCACAAATATCACTCTCTGTAATATTTCCACATATAGAACAATTAGTTAGTTTATCCCTAACATCAATAATGGCATCAGAAAAAGATGTCAATTTTTCTTTACTAAAATTTATTAAAGAAAAAGCAAGTCTCTCTGCTGTTTTCTCTCCAATACCAGGTAAATCTTTAAAACAATCAATAATATTCTTTATACTGTTAGGATACATCTTACATCAAACCATTTAACATATTACTATATTTACCAAGTTTTTCTTTTTTATCTTTTTCCATATTTTCAATAGCATTATTAACTGCTACTAAAACCATATCTTCTAACATTTCTTTATCATCTTGTTCTATACTATCAACATCTATATTAACAGAAATAAGTTTATTATTTCCTCCAACCACAGCTGTCACCAATTGTGATTTACCTTCATAAGTTTTACTTTCTAACTCATTTTGTGTCTTTTCAATATCTCTTTGCATTTTTTTAGCCTGCATTATTATAGCTTGCATATTCATATTTATCATTCTCCTTTATCATTTATATTCTATAATACTATCTCCTACTAAATCAATCAAATCATCAATAGAAGATTTTTCTTTCTTATTATTATCATTATTTTCTATTTCCTTAACACTATATTTAATTCCTTTTTTTAAATCATCAATATATTTATTTTTAATAACCTTCCATTTATCATTATCAACAGCAACAGCATAAACTCTATTACCAAAAAGTCTTTCTAATAATTTCTCAGTAACTTCTAAATTACTATTAATTCTACTTGCTGTAGATGGATAATTACAAGATAAAATTACATATTGACTTGCTCCAACCACTATATTAGAATCCTTAAGTAACCCAGAAACGACAGAAAATTCTTCATCATCAATATAATCATCTAAACTATTCCATCTTAATTTAAACTCTTCTAATACACTCTTTGAAGCTAAAGCCAAAGAATTATTAACTCTAATTTCAACTTGTTCATCAGAAATAGAACTATCTTTTATTTCCCGGGAAATATTTTCTCTATCTTGGGAAATATTTTCATTTTTTTCTTTAATTATTTCCCGGGAAATAATTTTTTCACTACTTTTCTCATTATTTACCATTAGATTTCCAAATTTTAAATCAGAATATTTAAGAATTGAAATCATAAATATAATTGAACTATGATTAGAAATCTTTATAGAATTTTGAACACCATTAAGGCTTTCTATTAAATCATATAAATCTTTATCATTATATTTATCAGAAACCAATTTGATATAATCGTTTTTAGTAGAAATACTTGATAAAATATTAGCATTTTTATACAAAATAACATCTTTAAGAAAAATAAGCATTTCTTCAACAAACTTATTAATGTCTTTACCAGACTCATCTAAATAATCAACAAATTCTATTAATTTAACCTTATTATTATTCTTAACATCATCTAATAATGTATAAAGTTCTTCATACGAAACCGAACCATTAACCTTATAAACATCATCAATAGTAATATTATCATTAGAATAAGCTACCAATTGATCTAAAAAGTTTATAGCATCTCTCATTCCACCATCAGATAATCTTGCTATTTCATATAATGCATCATCATCAATAGTAATACCCTCAAGATTAGAAATTTCTCTAAGTCTTTCAACTATTTTCTTATCATCAATCTTAGAAAATCTAAATTTTTGACATCTTGAAGCTATAGTTAACGGTATTTTATGAGGCTCTGTTGTAGCTAAAATAAATATAACATGACTAGGAGGTTCCTCCAAAGTCTTTAAAAGTGCATTAAATGCTTGTGTTGTAAGCATATGAACTTCATCTATTATATAGACCTTATATTTAGAATTACTAGGAACTAAATTAATTTTATCCCTTAATTCTCTGATTTCATCAACACCATTATTCGAAGCAGCATCTATTTCAACAATATCATTACTATTCAAATAATTAAGACAATTATAACATTTCCCACATGGGTTACCATCAACTAAATTTTCACAATTAACTAATCTTGCAATAATTTTAGCAATAGTAGTCTTTCCCGTTCCTCTAGGTCCACAAAAAAGATAAGCATGGGACACTTTTCCAGAAACAATAGCATTTTTAATAACAGTAACAACCTCTTCTTGTCCATAAACACTATTAAAATCAACAGGTCTATATTTTCTATACAAAGCTAAATATCCCATAAAATACCTCCTACATAAACATTATACCACATAAAACAAAGAAAACATCATTTTTTTCTCTTTTTTTTAAAAAAATCAGATAATATTTCAGAGCATTTATTGCTTTTAATATAATTCAAAGAAACATATGGCTCTACAGTTGTTTTATTGTACATTTGTATGCCTTGTCTGATAGTGCCATAATAAATATTTTTAATTCTACTCTCCATAATAGCTCCAACACACATCATACAAGGCTCTAAAGTAACATATAAAGAGCAGTCATCTAACCTCCAACTCCCCAATTTTCGACACGCTCTACTGATAGCCACTATCTCAGCATGCATTATAGCATCATTTTCCCTCTCTTTTTCATTGTATCCACAGGCGATGAGCTCATTTCCTCGAAATATGGCACAACCAACAGGTATTTCATCCAAATTATAAGCAATTTTAGCTTGCTCAAAAGCCACTTCTAATTTATCAACATCCATCATAATATCTTCTCCTCTATGTTCCACGTGAAACATAAAAAAATATTATCATAGTAATTATCAAATTTCAAAATATTATATTTTAAATTAAACAAAACATTTAAAAATCTCATGTTCCACGTGAAACATTGATTGTTTTTTTATAATTAAATTTATTATTAATAATCATTAACAACAAAAATATAATAATAAAAGAATATAATTCAAAGATTACAAAAAAATATAAATAGCTTTTTAAAATAAATAAAAATTGTTGATGAATTCATGTTCCACGTGAAACATTAAAATAATCATTTATCTAAAGCAAGTTATTATTAATTTCAAATATACAAAAAATAATAATTAAAACATATAAAAATAAAATACGTAATAATTTAATTTGAAAATTATATAGGAAAAAGCTGTTGATAATCTATGTTCCACGTGAAACATAGAATTTACTTTCAAATTTTATTTAATATTTAATACATAAAACATTTCTAATCAACATAGTATTAAAAATTATTTCTATTAAATAATTTTTTTTATGGCTAATTTAATATATTTTTTACATATATTAATTAACTGTTGATAAGCTATGTTCCACGTGAAACATGAAATTTTTTAATAGATATTTTTAGAAATATGTTTGTTAAATATAAATAATAATTATTTCCAAAGATTAATTAAATTTATTTTTAATAATTAATTAATTGTTGATAATCAATGTTCCACGTGAAACATAAAAACAAGCATAATTAAAATATAGAAATATAAATAATCACATCAATTAAAACTATTAAATAATTCAAAATAAAAAATAACCAACCCTATGTTCCACGTGGAACATGAAGTTAGTTATCTAATTATTATTGCTATGTTTCACGTGAAACATAGCATAATTTTAAATCTAATTTATCAACAGGCATAAAAAAAGATACACACACTAAATAAATGTTAAAGCTGCTGACTTCCGTCCCTGACTTGGTTCCATCATTTAATGTTGTATCAACAAGTATTATATAACAATTAAAAAACATAGTCAATATAAGCAAATAAACATACAAATGTATGTTTATTTGCTTATAAACTATATATACTAAAGAATTTTATAAAATTAATAATTGCTTAATTGTGATTAAAATTTAGTAATAAAAATTATTTCCCGGGAAATAAAATATAAAAATGAAGACACCAATACTTCATTTTTTACATTAAAGACTACAGACTTTAATGTACACTGAGAGATATAATATAGCTCGAAGTGAAAAAAAAGAAAGCTATTCACTTTCCTTTTCGATATTTTCACCATTAATATTATCATCACTAACTTCTTCTCTATCAACAATAGAAGTAGAACTAACAATACTATCTTCTTTTAAATTAATAAGTTTAACACCTTGAGTAACTCTACTCATAGTAGAAATCTTATCAACAGCCAATCTAATAATAATACCAGAATCAGTAATAATCATTAAGTCTTTACTATCATCAACTGTCTTAAATGACACAATAGAACCATTCTTTTCAGTAATATTAACAGTCTTAACACCTTTACCACCACGATTAGTAATTCTATATTCATCAACAGGTGTCTTCTTACCATAACCCTTTTCAGTAATAACAAGTACATACTCATTAGGTTCAACAATTTCCATACCAACAAGTATACCACCATCAAGATTAATACCTCTAACACCAGAAGCACTTCTACCCATAATTCTAACAGCATCTTCATTAAATCTAACCATTCTACCATTAGAAGAAGCCATTAATATCTCATCATTGCCAGTAGTTTTCTTAACAGATACAAGTTCATCATTATCTTTTAAAGTAATAAACTTCTTACCATTATTCCTAATACTATCAAATTCAGATATATCAGTCCTTTTAATTAAACCATTCTTAGTAGCAAAAACTAAACATTTGTATTCATCATCATTAGATATTTTCAATAAAGAAGTAACCTTTTCATCTTTATCTAAAGATAACAAATTAATAATAGGTAATCCCTTAGATTGTCTACTATATTCAGGAATTTCATAACCCTTAATTCTATATACTTTACCCATATTAGTAAACATAAGAATATAATCATGACTAGTAGCATTAATCAAATGCTCTACAAAATCCTCTTCATTAGTAGCCATACCTTTAACACCCATACCACCTCTATTTTGAGTTTTATAGGTATCAGCAGGTAATCTCTTAATATAACCCTTATTAGTTAAAGTAATAACAACATTCTCAACAGGAATTAAAGATTCATCTTCAATATAATCAATAGCAGTCATATCAATATGTGTTCTTCTCTCATCAGCATATTTATCTTTAATTTCAAGCATTTCAGTTTTAATAACTTCAAGAATTTTCTCTTCACTAGCTAATATTTCTTCTAATTCCTTAACTAATTTTTCAAGTTCAGCAATCTCTTCTTCAATCTTAGATTTTTCAAGTCCAGTAAGTCTCTTCAATCTCATATCGAGAATAGCTTGAGATTGAACCTCTGATAAAGCAAAATTAGACATAAGTCCAGCTTTAGCCTCATCGTCATCAGCAGACTCTCTAATAATCTTAATAACCCTATCAATATTATCAAGAGCAATCTTTAAACCATCTAATATATGTAATCTATCCTTATATCTCTTTAAATCAAATTGACATCTACGATAAATAACATGTTTCTGATGATCAATATACTTCTCAATAATCTCTCTTAAACCAAGTGTTCTAGGACTACCATCAACAAGCATTAAAAAATTAATACCATAAGAAGTTTGAAGCTGTGTATGCTTATATAAATTATTCAAAACAACGTTAGCATTAGCCTCTTTCTTAACATCAATAACAATCTTAATACCCTCTAAAGCCGATTCATCACTTAAATTAGAAATACCATCAATAACCTTATCTCTAACAAGTTCACCAATTCTTTGAATCAAAGCTTTCTTATTAACTTGATATGGAAGTTCTGTAATAACAATTCTGTGCTTATTATGA
>OLOW01002432.1_pt1 | contig 12536 bp, 11 predicted proteins | sample 1672801 | NCBI WGS metagenome assembly OLOW01 (sample SAMEA3136725, study PRJEB25190) | human gut metagenome | biome: human gut; feature: human-associated habitat; material: faeces | place: Austria | collected 2013
GATCACCCCGGCTTCTTCGAAGCAGTTGGCGATCAGGGTACCCAGTTTGTTGGGGGGTGTGATCAGCAGGAAGGGCAGTTTGGCAAAATCCTCCAGCTGGGCTCCCCGGCGGGACTGCTCCTTGATGGCCTGGGCCGCCGGGCCGTAATACTGTTCCAGCAGCCGGTCGGAAACCAGCAGATACAACTGGTTGGACAACAGCAGGGTGCTGGACAGACCGGGAAGATTTTCGTTCCGCACGGACAGGATTACATCCAGTTCCCCCTGGTCCAGTTTGGCCATCAGATGGCCGGAAGTGTCATCCGTAAGCTGGAGGGACACCTGGGGGTATCTCTGGGAAAAGGTGGGCAGAATGCTGGGGAGCATGTAGTTGTACCGGACGAAGCTGGCTCCGAACCGGATGACCCCGCTGGATTCGTCGATCAGGTCCGAAAGCACCTCCTTGAATTCCCGTTCCTGGGTCAGGATGCTGCTGGAAAAATGCAGCAGGGCCAGGCCGGCGGGAGTCAGGGACAGCCGGGGCTTCCGGTAGAACAGGGCCGTACCGCAGTACCGCTCCAGCCGGGCAATGTGGTTGGACAGGGTCTGCTGGGACAGGTACAGCCGTTTGGCCGTCTGGGTCATGTTCAGGTCCTTGGTCAGTTCGGCAAAATAGTGGAGACTTTCCAGATCCATGAAGATTCCTCCTTTGCACAGGTATGGATTGTACTACAAAAATATTTTGTCATATATTCAAATTATAACTGTTTTACTTTGTTGTCGCAAGGATTTATGATACAGGTGTCAAGAGGAAATGACAGAAAAACCGAAATAACCTGTCATGGAAAAAACCATTCAAGATATACTTTGAGGAGGAATTGATTATGTCTATTGGAAATCGTATTTTCCTGAAAAAACCGGAAGCTCCCCAGGAACTGCTGGATGCCTTCAGCACCATTCCCGCCGCCAACATTTCTGACACCATGGGCCGTCTGGTGGGGATGCATCCCCGGATCAAACTCCAGAGCGCTCCCAAGAACCCCATCAACGTGGGCCGCGCCCTCACCATCAAGACCCGCAGCGGGGACAACCTGATGCTCCACAAAGCCCTGAACATGGCCAAACCCGGCGACGTGATCATCCTTTCCAATGACGGTGGCGAAAGCTACCGGTCCCTGATCGGGGAAATCATGTTCACGTATCTGGCATCTCGTGGTGCCGCCGGCATCATCATCGATGGGCCCATCCGGGATATCGATGCCGTCCGGAAAATGGAAATGCCGATTTATGCAACGGGAACCAACCCGGCCGGCCCGTATAAAGAAGGACCCGGGGAAATCAACGTGCCCATCTCCTGCGGCGGCATCAGCATCAACCCGGGGGACATCATCGTGATGGATGAAGACGGCGTTATCGTGATCCCCCTCCAGGAAGCGGAAACCGTGCTGAAGAATGCCCGGGCTTTCCAGGAAAAAGACGAAGCCAAACTGCTGGCCGCCCAGGAAGGCAGAGCCAAACGGGAATGGGTGGATGCCCTGATCGAAAAGAAAGAAGTGGAGATCCTGGACAAGGCCTGGAACGAATAAGAAACAGCAGGACAAACCCTCTACCCCTCATGAGAAGGACGGAAACCTTCAGTTCCCGTCCTCCCTTTTCTCAAAAGATGACTGAAATTTTATACTTATAGAAACTGGAAGATACGTCCGAGGTGCAATATGACAATCAGAGCATTGATGAATATGATGACGGCCGTAAGTATGTTTATCCTGCTGGGCTTCTTCGTCCGGGAATTCGTAAAGCCCCTGCAGAAACTGTTCCTGCCCGCCTCCCTGGTGGGGGGACTGGTGATGCTGGGCCTGGGCCAGCAGGGGCTGGGCGTGATCACCGTCCCCAAGGTGCTGGGCAGTGTCCCCGGCGTCCTGATCGACATCGTCATGGTGTCCCTGGTGTTCGGGGTCAGCTTCAACCGGAAAATGCTCCACTCCTACCTGGACTATGTGTGTCTGCCCATGCCGGCCTATGGCATGCAGATGTGCGTGGGCACGCTCCTGGGAGCTTTCCTGAGAGGCGCCTGGCCGGGACTGCCGGTAGGCTGGGGAGTCCTGGGGGTCTTCTCCTTCCACGGGGGCCACGGGACCGCAGCAGCGGCTGCCGCTTCTTTCGAAAAACTGGGTTATGAAGGCCATATGGCCATTGCCATGGTGCTGTCCACTGTGGGGCTGATTGTGGCCATGACCGTGGGGATGGCCCTGGTGAACTATGGCGTCCGGAAAGGCTGGGGGACCTATGTGAAGGAACCCACCAAACAGCCGGATTACTTCTACGGGGGCGCCCTGCCGGCTGACCAGCGGAAATCCGTAGGGAGCACGGTGACCACTTCCATCAGCATCAACCACCTGGCCCTGCAGTTTGCCTGGCTCATGGGAGCCCTGTTCATCGGGCAGCAGATCTTCGGTTTCCTGAACACCTTCCCGGCCTTCAAGGCCCTGCACCTGCCCAGCGTGCTCCACGGTGTGGTAGGGGGTGCGGTGATGTGGGCCATCATTGAGCAGCTCCATCTGGAAAAATTCGTGGATCTGAAGACCGTCAAACTGCTGTCCGGGTTCTTCCTGGAACTGGTGGTGTTCACTGCCATGGCCACCCTGAACCTGAAGTTCGTTTCCACCTATGCGGCGCCCCTGGCCATCTACTGTGTGGTGATGACCGCCCTGACCGTGCCCCTGGTGCTGTTCTGTGCCCGGAAGTTCGCCAAGGAAGAATGGTTCGAAAAAGCCTGCATGTGCTTCGGGGCAGCCACCGGCAATACGTCCACCGGTCTGGCCCTGGTCCGTTCCATCGACCCCAACTCTGAATCCCATGCCGGGGACAGCCACGGGATCTATTCCACCCTCATGTCCTGGAAGGATATCTTTGTGGGACTGACCCCCATCTGGCTCAGCACCGGCGTGGGCCTGACCGCCGGAGTGGGTGCGGCCATCATGGTGGCCTTCCTGGTCATCGGGTTCATGTTCTTCAATACCCACCGGAAACTGGCGTAAAAAGCAAAATAAAAAAGACTGTGGAAATCCGTCAAACGGCCAACGGAATTTCCACAGTCTTTTTTATTGGGCCGTCACCAGGGAGAAGGGGAAGAGCTGGCTCAAGGTCCTCTGATACCGCTGGAATTCCTGGCGGATCATGTCCTTCATGGCCAGGGCATAATCCGGCAGGGGGACATCCCGGCAGGTGACGATGCTGACCCGGGTGGAAAGGATGTCATTGGCCAGCCGGACCACCGGGGGCATGCCCAGGGACAGGGACTGGGTATCATAGCAGCTGTACAGATACAGAGGGGTGATGATCCCCACCGCATAGGAAGAAAGTTCCAGCATCAGCTTCTGGTTGTTGGTTTCCAGGATGCACTGGGGGTACAGGGCGTGGGCGGCATAGAACCGGTCCACTGCCTGGCGGAGCTGGTTTTCCGGAGGCCGGTGGAAGAAGGGTAGGTCCTGGAGATCCAGCAGGTCCGCCCCCTTTTCCACATACCGGTCAAAGTCCCGGCTGCCGGTATCCGGCCGGCAGCGGGTCAGCAGGGACCGGCTCAGGCTGCAGCAGAGGGCTTCTTCCACCAGGGGTTCGATGTAAAGGTCCCGGGCGGGGACGGCGTTGACGGCAATGCACAGATCCAGCTGGTGGTTCCGGAGCTGCTCCAGCAGCTGGTCACTGTTCTGCTCCTTCAGCAGCACTTCAATCTGGGGGTATTTTTCATGGTACCGCTCCCAGATATGGGGGAAAAAAGCTTCGCTGCGCTGCCGGGACAGCCCCATCCGCAGTTCTCCATGGTGTTCCTTGACCAGGTCAGCGAAACGGGCGGTCATCTGCCGTTCGTTGTTGAGAATCTGTTCCACATAGAACAGCATGGCTTTGCCGGCCGGGGTCAGCCGCAGGGCGGGCTTCCGTTCAAAAAGCCGGACCCCGTACTGATCTTCCAGCCGCTTGATGTGGGCGGAAAGGGACTGCTGGCTTACAAACAGTTTTTCCGCCGCCCGGGAGATGTTCTCTTCCCGGGCCACCACCGCAAAATACTCGAATCCCAGCAAACTCATCAGGACACCTCCTTGAAGTACAATAAAAAGATTGTGAATTATAGAAGAAAATACTGCTTTTTTATTTATTTCCTCAATGATACCATAATCCCAGAAAGAATATCAATCCTGGAGGGATCGAGAATGATAAAAGTAATGGACTGCACCTTGAGAGATGGCGGCAATGTAATGGGGAAAGGGTTTCCCGCTGATCTGACCGGGGGAATCGTCAAAGCCCTGGTGGAAGCCAATGTGGACTACATCGAAGTGGGGAACGCCGGGGGCATCGGTGCCTACGAGGTGGCCGGGTTCACCAAGGCGGAAACCGATGAAAAATACCTGGAAGTGATCCAGCCCTATGTGGGCACCGGCAAAGTGGGGATGTTCCTGAATGCCAAACGGTTCCGTGACCATTACGTGGAACTGGGGGCTTCCAAAGGCCTGTCCTTCCTGCGGGTAGGGGTGGATGCGGACGAAGCCCGGCTGGCGGTGGAACCCATCCATGCCATCAAGAAAAGGGGCATCAAAGCCTTCTATTCTGCCATGAAAGCCTATCTGGTCACGCCGGAACAGCTGGCAGAATCGGCCAAGATGCTGGAAGCGGAAGGGGTGGATGAATTTACGGTCATGGATTCCGCCGGCTGCATGCTGCCGGAAGAAGTGGCCAGGACCGTGGAAGTCTTGAAAAAAGCCGTGAATATCCCCATCGCCTTCCACTGCCACAACAACCTGGCCCTGTCCGCTGCCAATGCGCTGGCTGCCTATCGGGCCGGGGTGGACATCCTGGACGGCGGACTGATGGGCATGGCCCGGAGCGCCGGGAACCTGCCCACCGAAGCGGGTATCGCACTGCTACACCGGTATGGGGAAGCCCAGCATGTAAACCTGTACGGTCTGTTGGAATACATTGCCGAAGATCTGGAACCGGCCATGCTGGAACGGTATGGCTATCACAATGCCATCACCCCCTTTGACCTGGTCCTGGGCATCACCGGCCTCCATTCTTCCAAAGGGAAGGTATTCAAACAGGTGGCCAAAGAAACCGGCGTGAACCTGTATCAGTTGATGGTCCATGTGGGCAAAATCGACCGGAAGAACCCGTCCGAAGAACTGATCCGCAGTGAAGCTGCCAAACTGAAGGAGGCCAGATAACATGTACGATGTACTGCTGGCGGGACCGTATCCCGCAGGAACCCTGGAAAAACTGCAAAAGGCAGTGGCCGGGACGGATATTTCCATCCGCGCCGTCCTGACCGAAGAAGAATTCGCCAAGGAAAACGATGTGGACGCCATTATCCTGCGGATCATCAAGATGCCCCAGGAAGTGATCCGGCGCTTTTCTCCCAAATTGAAGATGATCATGCGCTGGGGTGTGGGCTATGATGCAGTGGATGTAAAACAGGCCCGGGCCCAGGGCATCGATGTGTGCAATACCCCGGGCGCCAATGCCTATGCAGTCAGCGAACTGGCCGTCCTGCTGATGCTGGCCGTGGGCCGGAGCCTGCTGTGCCACAGCCTGCAGCTCCGGGATGGGGTCTGGAGCCGGGAAATGTATACGGCCCAGTCCCGCAGCCTGAACCACAAAGTGGTGGGTCTTGTGGGCGGCGGCAACATCGGCCGTCAGGTGGCCCGGAAAGTCCAAGCATTCGGGGCAAGGGTCCAGTACTATGATCCCTTCCGGCTGAAACCGGAAATGGAAAAGGAATTCCAGATGGAATATGTGGATTATGAAACCCTGCTGGCCACTTCCGATGCGATTTCCTTCCATGTACCCCTTCTGGACAGCACCCGTCACATGCTGAACAAAGAAAACATCAAAACCGTAAAACCCGGGGCCATCATCATCAATACCGCCCGCAGCGGCATTGTGGAAGATGAAGCCATTGTGGAAGCCCGGAAAGCCGGACTGATTGCCGGCGCCGGACTGGACTGCACGGAAGAAAGCCCCATTACCAAAGAAAATCCCCTGCTCCAGGATCCCAATATCATCGTAACGCCCCATGTGGGCGGCACTGCCAACGACATTGGCGACGCCATCGTTCCCATGATCGCAGAGAACCTGAAACTGATGGCAGAAGGAAAGCCGCTGAAGTTCGTGGTCAACAAATAATGCAGATCCAGAGAAGCTTGTAACCCCTCTCTAGAAGTGGACAGATACAGAAATGATCTGCAGATGTCCACTTCGTTTTTTTAGAGTGGATTTGCAAACGAAATGTAAGTTATAATTTATTGATTAGAAAAGGAGAACCATTATGTCTGCAGCTGTTATGTCGCTTATTTTGATGGCGGTTCTTGGAGTTGTCCTGTTGTCCAATAAATTGCCTGTGGCTACTGTTGCCATGACCGGTGCCCTGATTTGCGGGATGCTGGGTTTCATCAAATATCCTGAGGTGTTTTCCGGTCTGGCCGGTACAGCGGCTGTACTGCTGATGAGCATGATGATCATCGGTGGATCTTTGTTCCATACCGGTCTGGCCGAAAAGATGAGCAATGCTTTCCTGAAAGTCACCGGAACCACAGAACGGGGAATGATTGTTGCCGTCATGTCTCTGTCTGCACTGATGTCTTCTTTCTGTAACAACGTAGGGGTCGTTACCACCCTCTATCCCATTGTGATGGATATGTGCAAACGGACCCACACATCTCCTTCCCGACTGCTGATGCCTCTGGGCTATGGGGCTGCCGTAGGGGGCATCATTACGCTGGTGGGTACTTCCACCTCTGTAATCACCAGCACGGCCCTGGAGGCCACCCATGGGATCTCTTTCGGGTTCATCGATGTAGGCTATATCGGGATTCCCATGACTGCGTTGTCCGTATTGTACATGGCTACCCTGGGACGGAAAATCCTGCCGATTATGATTTTGATTTTGATGAAATCGCCGAAGTGGACCATTCCCAGGTAAGCAGCCGGAAAATGGTGCTGTCCGCTGTGATCCTGGTATGCATCCTGGGCACCATGATTCTGAAACCCAAAGGAATCCCTCTTTATGTGATTTCTTCTGTGGGGGCCATCATCCTGATCCTCACCGGCTGCATTACGGAAAAACAGGCCATCCAGAGCATCAGTTGGTCCACCATTGCCATTTGCGGCGGCATGATGGCGGTCAGCACTTCCATCATGAAAACCGGAGGCGGCAAGATGATTGCTGATTCCATCGTCCAGATCCTGGGAAACAACGCCAATCCCTATGTGGTGGTGTTCGTATTCTTTACGGTTGTGGTGATTATGACCCAGTTCCTGTCCAACATTTCTACAGCAGCACTGATGGGACCCTTGGCCATGTTCGTGGCAGACGGGCTCCACATGAATCCCTTTGCTTTTGCCATGATGGTGGCCGTAGGGGTCAACGCAGCGTTGATTACTTCTGTAGGGACACAGTCTCTGACCGTTGTCTGGGAGCCTGGCCACTATAAATTCCTGGATTTCTTTAAAGCCGGAACGCCCATCCTGCTGATCAATTATTTCTGTGTCATGGTTCTGCTGCCCATGCTGTGGCCGTTCTGAGAAAGGAAGAATGAATATGCTGGATAAAAATGCATTGGAAGGGGTCGTGGATACCCATATCCATACAGGCCCGGAACCCAATCGGAAACGGAAATTCAATGATGATGAACTGGCGAAAGATGCCCTGGCGGTAAAAGCACGGGCCATCGTGATTAAATCCCATGTGTTTGAAACGGCATCCCGGGCTTATCTGATGAATTACCGCTATCCGGAACTGAAGACTTTTGGAGGCATTGCTTTGAACGAATGGATGGGGGGTTCAATGCGAAAGCAGTAGAAGCCATGTTCCAGATCGGCGGCAAATTCGTCTGGCTGCCCACGGTTTCTTTCCGGTATGAACGGGAACTGCTGGGAGGAACGGGAGGGATATCCTGTCTGGATGAAGAAGGCTGTGTGGTCCCTGAATTGGTGGATATCCTGAAACTGATTGCCGATGCCGATGGAATCCTGGCTACCGGGCATATCAGTGCCCAAGAAGGCCTGGCTGTTCTGCAGAAAGGAAAGGAACTGGGAATCCGGACATTGATAGCCACCCATGCGGATAATCCTGCCGATTATTATACGAAGGAAGAAAGAAAGTTGTCCAATTGGGAGGTTTCGTAGAACACTGCTTTTTCAATGTACGTCGGGGAGATACCCCGATTGAAGAGCTGGTGGAGGAAATCCGGGAGCTGGGAGCGGATCATGTGCTCCTTTCCTCTGATGTGGGACAACCCTCCTCACCGTATCCGGATGAAGCGATGGAAATGTTTGCCGAAATGTTGTTGGAAAATGGCTTGTCCCAGGATGAATTGGATTGGTGTTTTAAGAAAAAAACCAAAAGAATACTGGAAGCGTAAAAAGCAGCAAAAGAGGATTGGTCATAGGCAGACGATTAACCATGTCCTTGAAGCACGGAAAGACCCCGGTGGTGGCACCGGGGTCTTTTGCATCTTCTTATTCCAACAAAAAATCAAGGATATTTTTGTGGATGATTCCACTCAGTAAAATTTTATATTTAACACTTTATCCTATAAATAGAAAAACGTAAAGTACAGACGAACAGAAATGGAAAAACAAGATTTTCGTAAAGTACAGACGAACACTTTCCCGGCAATTCTACCAGGCCTTCAACATTGCCCAGGAACGGGTGGATCAGGCTCTGGCCACCCAAAAATCCGGGGACAAACCCCTGTGCGTGGTCACTGACGTGGATGATACACTGATCCTCCATCCGGACTACTGGGGGTCCATGATTGCCACCAAACATGATGCCTTCGATGATCCCCTGTGGGATGAACATATCAAACATGATAAACTGATGACCGTGCTGGTGGATACCTCCAACAAGGAAAAGGTTCAGAAACAGATTGCCCGGGATCGCACCATTGCCGTGTATCTGGGAGACAGCCTGAACGACTTTCAGCGGGTGTACTATGTAAAAGATGTGGACCAGCGGAATGCTCTGATGGAAAAGGACAAAGAACTGTTTGGACGGAAGTTCGTAATCCTGCCCAATCCCACTGACGGCCACTGGGTACGGGCCATTTTTGGGGAATCTGAACCAGCGCCTACCAAACAGAACCGGCAAACCTGGAAAAAGGCCGCCGAAAAACAGCAGAGCCGGGGAATCCGGGAACATATGGGGAAATGACGGGGGCTATTTATAAAACAAGATGAAAAATAAAAATATTTTTCAAGGGAAATAAATCACATAATCAATAAATTTCGTACCAAAAATATTAAAATTACAATATTTTTGGTACGAAATTTATTTTATTGGCAAAATAAAGCCCTGTCCCGTAGAGGGAACTCGTAGGGGGTGTAGGGGCGGCAGGCCCGGCCGCCCGCAGGATGCCCGGCCACCCCTTCTTATAAAGTCACGAAAAAAACAGGAGATAATTTTAAAAAGATTTATCGTTTTCGTGTAAATATAGCTTAAAAGATTTGTCGTTTTCGTGTTATAATGGCTAAAAAGATTTGCTGTTTTCGTGTAAAAATGGCTTGGAAAATTTATCGTTTTGTGAAATCAGTGCCAAAGGAGGGAGGCAGCGTGCTGTTTCGGAGAAAGGTCTATGAAAAACTGCTGTATTGGAAAAAAATGGCAGCCGGTTCTACGGCGGTACTGCTGGAAGGGGCACGGCGTATTGGAAAAAGTACCATCATTGAGGAATTTGCAAAAAACGAGTATGATGACTATCTGATTTTGGATTTTGCTCTGGAAAATCAGGACATCAGAGAGAATTTTCGGGAAAATCTGAACGATTTGGATGCTTTTTTTCGTACTCTGTTCCTTTTGAAAGGAAAATCCCTCAAGGGAAAACGCTGTGCCATTATTTTTGACGAGGTACAGCTTTTCCCGGAAGCCAGACAGGCCATCAAGTATCTGGTGAAGGACGGCCGGTATGATTATCTGGAAACCGGTTCTCTGATTTCCATCCGCAAGAATGTACAAAATATCCTGATCCCTTCCGAAGAATATCGGATCAGGATGTTTCCCATGGATTTTGAAGAGTATCTATGGGCCATCCAGGACGAAATCACGGGACCAGCCATCAGGGACGCCTTTGCCCGGAGAAAACCGTTGGGGGATAAAATCCATCGGGCCATCATGAAAAAGTTCCGCACCTACATGGCCGTGGGGGGAATGCCCCAGGCAGTGGAGGCCCTTGTGGAAGGGAAGGATTTCGCCCAGATCGATTTCATCAAACGCAATATCCTGGACCTGTATGAGGAAGACCTGGCAAAATATGATCAGCAGAATCATGACAAGGCTTCCGTGGTATTCCGTACGATTCCGGAACAATTAGAAAACAAGAATTCCCATTTCAAACTGTCCCTGTTGGAAAAAAATGCACGGTATCGGAACTATGTAGAAGCCGTTTCCTTTATAGCGGATTCTATGATCGGCAATGAATGCATCAACGTAACCAAACCGGAACCAGCACTGGAACTGTTTGCGGACCGGAGCAATTTTAAACTGTATATGGGGGATACGGGGCTTTTGGTGACCCAGATCATGCGCAGTGATGCAGAAACAGGAGATGCCTTGTACAAAGCGCTGATTACCGGGCGTTTGGGAATCAATGAGGGAATGGTTATGGAAAACATGGTGGCCCAGATGCTGCGGGCGGCCGGGCATGGCCTGTATTTCCATGAATACCGCTACTGTCCTGAAGGCAGCCAAAGGGAGAATTCTTATGAGATTGATTTCCTGATTGTGAGGAATAAGAAACTCTGCCCCCTGGAAGTGAAATCCTCAGGCTACCAGACCCATAAATCCTTTGACTATCTGGTGAAAAAGTACCAATTGAAAATGGAAGAACGGTACATCCTCTATACCCGGGATCTGCAGATGAAAGAAGGAATCGGATTCCTTCCCTTGTATATGGCTATGTGTCTCTAACGGCTTCTTATCCAACCTCTATACAACCTTTGCACAACAGACGTTGCCCGGGAGCAAAACGGGTTCCGGGAAGAAGACCGGATTGGATTGCATACTCTGTTTGTCCGCTCTGAAAAGACAGATACCACAAATGAAGAGATAACAAATGTATCATTTTCCAATAATTGCATTTGAATAAAAACAAAGTTGACAAGTTGATGAATAAAAATTCTTCGATAAAATACTTGATTTCTATGATATGCCATGGTAGAATAGCCGTCATCACTCATTGTTTTATGAGTGCAGAATTGAATGAGGGGCGGTTTTATCATGCAAGAGTCTTTAACCATTGAAAAAACAATGGAAGAGGCCGAAGAGAACAGTCAGGTCTCCAGCTGGCATTCCAAACTCCGGGCACTGGGGCCGGGTATCCTGATGGCATCGGCTGCTGTGGGCGGATCCCACATTGTTGCTTCCACCCAGGCAGGGGCCATTTACGGGTGGCAGCTGGCCATCATCATTATCCTTGCGAACCTTTGCAAGTATCCGTTTTTCCGTTTTGGTGTCCATTATACCCTGTCCACCAATGAGTCCCTGCTGCAAGGGTATCAGAGAAAAGGCAATCTGTATCTCGGGGTATTCTTCATACTGAACGTGTTTGCCGCCATGGTCAACACTGCCGCCGTCAGCATTATTTGTGCTGCAATCCTGAAATTCATCTTCATGGCGGTGGGCGTGAACTTTGCCGTGAGCATCCCCATGGCCAGCACCATGGTCATTGCCATTACCTGGGGAATGCTGATCCTGGGACAGTACCGTTTCCTGGATGGGCTTTCCAAAGGGATCATGATTGCCCTGACCGTTTCTACGGTATCTGCCGTAATTATCGCAGCCTTCAAAGGCGGTATGCCCATGGCACCGGATTTTGTGGCACCCAATCCCTGGACGCTGACATCTCTCGGCTTTATCGTGGCCCTGATGGGCTGGATGCCGGCACCCATTGAAATCTCCGCGTTGAATTCCATGTGGGTGGTTGCGAAACGCCGCCTGAATCCGGTCTGTTTCAAGGATGGCATCTTCGACTTCAACGTGGGCTACATCGGTACGGCAATCCTTGCCCTGGTCTTCATGGCCCTGGGGGCACTGGTCCAGTACGGCAGCGGTGAAAAGGTCGAGGCAGCCGGTGTTGCCTATATCGGCCAGCTGATCAAAATGTACGCCTTTGCCATCGGCTCCTGGTCCAAACTGCTCATTGCCCTGATTGCTTTCCTGTGCATGTTCGGGACCACCCTTACCGTTATCGACGGCTACTCCCGTGCCAACGATGAGGCCCTCCGGCTGCTGCTGAAAAAGGATCACAGCTCCACCCGGAACCTGAACATCTGGATGACGGTTACGGCCCTGATCGGGATTGTCATCATTTCCGGCTTCATGAGCGACGTGGCCACCATGCTCTACTTCGCCATGATCTGCTCCTTTGTTTCCACTCCGTTCTTTGCACTGCTGAACTTCTCCCTGGTGCGGACGGGAGCGAACAAAGTCAAGGGCGGCCTGTTCTGGCTGGGTGTATTCGGATTCCTGTACCTGGCAGGCTTTACCATTTTGTTCATTGCGTATGAGG
>OLOW01002435.1_pt1 | contig 12529 bp, 8 predicted proteins | sample 1672801 | NCBI WGS metagenome assembly OLOW01 (sample SAMEA3136725, study PRJEB25190) | human gut metagenome | biome: human gut; feature: human-associated habitat; material: faeces | place: Austria | collected 2013
CCGAAACGAGGATTTGGCACGGCAGTGCCAAAGACGACGATTGAGGTTGCGGAACGGAGACTCAGTGCCTTATGCCGCAGCACTTTCCCCGCGAACCAGCTTAAGGGTGCGCAACACCGAGGACGAGGACAGCCCTGAAAGGGCTACCGCAGTCCGAAGCCCGCGCCCCGTAGGGGAGCGGGCCGCAGAGCGCTGTTCGCGGGCGATGGCAGCCGATCATGGTTTTTCGACAGTCTAAAAGAAGCGTCTTCGGACGCTTCTTTTTTGCATTTTCGTATTTTTGTAAAGGTCAGTGAAAGAGCCTTGCCAGAAATCCGGGAATCCGATATAATCGGGGTATCTTAGCCGCCCAGATTTTGGAACCCATGAAGAACGATGACAGACTGCCAGCGCAAAACCGCTTTACCCCGTACCACATTCCCCATCCGAACACGAATGGACCCGCTCGACAGGGAGGAAACAAGGATGAAGCAACTGCACACCGGCTCGGAAGCCCGCCTTTTTTCAGCAATTAGAATCCCCCAAAAATTTTGGTTTGCGCTTGGACTGGCGCTGTTAATGACCCTTTTATGCAGCACAGCGCTGGCGTGCCGCAATCCCAGCGGCGAATGCACCGGGAAAACTTATACTTACCGTTATACAGATGACCAATGGCACCAGGTCGAATGTCAGAGCTGCGGCTTCACCTATTTTGCCTATCATGAAATCGTTCGATCGGCAACCTGCCAACAGCCGGCGAAATGCGGCAAATGTAATTCTTCCTTCGGTGGATTGGGTACCCATTTGCTGCGAAGCTATCCGGCCCGGGAGGTCACCTGTATAGACAAAGGCTGGGATGCCTATAACAAATGCGCCTACTGTGACTATTCCACAAAGCCCTATCGGGAAATGAACGCACTGGGACATGATTTTGTCGAATATGAGGGACAGGCCCCCACCTGCACAGAGAAGGGCTGGCACCCCTATAAGGTCTGTACTCGCGGCGATCTCAACACCTATTGGCCGATCGCGCCGCTGAACCACGATCTGGTTCAGCATGAGGGGCTGGACGCTACCTGCATCGACGCGGGCTGGAACGCCTATGAGGACTGCACCCGCTGCGACTACACCACCTTTTCGGAGGCTCCGGCGCTGGGTCACGAATATGTGTCCCAGACCTTCGCGCCGACCTGCACCGCCGACGGCTATACGGTTTCCACCTGTGCCCGCTGCAGCGAAAGCTTCACCGTGAACGAAGGGGAAAAGTTGGGCCACTGGTTCGGCGAATGGCAGCCCGATGGAAACCGTCACCGGGCAGACTGTCTGCGCTCCGGCTGCGGCTATACGAGCCATACCGATTGCAACCTCATGGACTGCCGGCTTCCGGGCAAAGAAGCGACGGTTGTCTTCCAGGTCTGCCCCGTGTGCGGCAAGAGAAGTAGCGGAGCGCAGCTGGCGCTTGTGGAAAACAGCTCTGTCGCCGTCATGACCGATCGCCTGCCCGCCGGGGAAGCGGTGGTACGCATGGGCGAAGGGGCGGACGATACTTTGCTGCTAAGCGTCGCGTTTGAAACGGCGGGTCGTCTGTCTCAGGCAAATGGGCAGATGAAGGTCACGCTGCCTGCCGAGTCTTTCCAAAACTACGGCTTTGCACTGCTGAATGCCGAAGGCGCGGAAACTCCGCTGCCTGTGCAGGAGAAAAACGGCCAGATCTCCTTCCTGCTGGACTTCACCGAGCCGGTCTGTCTGCTCCGTCTGACTGAAAAAGCGGCTTGACCTCGCGTCTTTTATGGCCTTCCACATGAAAAAGAGCTTTGATCTCCGTTTTGGGCGGCAGGTTTTCTCTGCCTGACCTACGATGGTTTTCAAAGCTCTTTTTGCTTATGCGATTGTTTTTATCCCTTGATAATGCGCTCCACGGCTTCCTGCGTCTTTTCCAGCGTATTGAAGGCTGTCAGACGGAAGTACCCTTCTCCGCAGGGGCCGAAGCCCGCGCCGGGCGTGCCCACCACATGGTAGCGGTTCAGCAGCAGGTCGAAGAAATCCCAGCTGGCCATGCCGTCGGGGGTCTTCATCCAGATATAGGGCGCGTCCACGCCGCCGAACACGGTGTAGCCCGCCTTTTCCAGCCCTTCCCGGATCACCTGCGCGTTGCGCAGATAATAGCGGATGCTGTCCATGCACTGGGCCCAGCCGTCTCTGGAATAAACCGCCTCGGCGGCCCGCTGGATGGGATAGCTGACCCCGTTGAACTTGCTGCCCATGCGGCGCTTCCACATGGCGTTCAGCTCCACCGGCTGGCCCTGTCCGCCAATGCCCTTCACCCCGTGGGGGATGACCATGAAGCCGCAACGGGTGCCGGTGAAGCCGGCGGTTTTGGAGTAGCTGCAGCACTCGATGGCCACGTCCTTTGCGCCCTCCACCTCGTAAATGCTCCGGGGCGCGCCGCTGGTGATAAAGGCCTTGTAGGCCGCGTCATACACGATGAGGGCTCCGTTGGCCTTGGCATAATCCACAAAGGGCTTCAGCTGCGCTTTGGTCAGCACCGTACCCGTGGGGTTATTGGGGTAGCAGAGGTAGATCACATCCACCGGCCGATCGGGCAGCGGGGGCACGAAGCCGTTCTCCGCCGTGCAGGGCAGATAGCACAGCCGGTCCCAGCGGTCATGAACGTAGGTTCCTGCTCGGCCCGCCATGGCATTGGAATCCACATACACGGGGTAAACCGGGTCAGTGACGGCCACCACCGCGTCGTCGGAGAAAAGCTCCTGCACATTGGACACGTCGCACTTGGCGCCGTCGGAGACGAACACCTCGTCCGCCTGAATGCCCAATCCTTTATAATCGTTATCCAGAATGGCCTGGATCAGAAAATCATAGCCGTAGTCCGGGCCGTAGCCCCGAAAGGTCTCGGCCCGGCCCATTTCCCGGGCGGCCTTTTCCATGGCCTCCACCACGGCGGGAGCCAGCGGACGGGTCACGTCGCCGATGCCCAGCCGGATCAGCTGCGCGTCGGGATGCTCCTGTCCGTATTCCTTCACCCGGCGGGCGATCTCCGCAAAGAGATAGCTGCCGGGCAGCTTTTCATAATGGGGATTCACCTTCAGCATGATTTGGTTCCTCCTTGTTGTTCATCTGTCTTGCGCGAAGGGTCTGTCTTGGGGTTCAGTCCTGCAGCCACTGGCCATCATACACGAACGTGGCGGGGCCGGTCATGTAGACGTGGCCGTCCTGCTCGTTCCACTCCAGATTCAGCTTGCCGCCGGGCAGGGCGATCTCCGCATGGCGTTCCGTCAGCCCGTTGAGCACACAGGCCACCATGACCGCGCTGGCCCCGGTACCGCAGGCCAGCGTCTCGCCGGTGCCCCGCTCCCAGACCCGCATTTTCACGTGGGTGGGGTCGATCACCTGCACAAACTCGATATTGGCCTTTCGGGGAAAGACGGGGTCGCATTCCAGCACCGGGCCGTCCGTGGTCACGGGGGCAGTATCGGGGTCGTCCACAAAGGTGACGGCATGAGGATTGCCCATGCTGACAAAGGTGCAGGGGTATTCATGGCCGTTGGCGGTCAGCACATGGCCGACGACGGGTTCTCCGTCCGCCGTTGTAGGGATCTTCCGGCCGTTCAGTTCCGGCAGGCCCATATCCACCCGCACGCTGACCGTCTCGCCGTTTTCCACATTCAGGTGCAGTCGCTTCACTCCCGCGCCCGTTTCGATGGTCAGGTCGGTCTTGTCCGTTAGACCGCGGTCGTGGCAATACTTGGCCACGCAGCGGATACCGTTGCCGCACATCTCACTTTCGCTGCCGTCATTATTGAACATCTGCATCCGAAAATCCGCCTTGTCGCTGGGCAGGATCAGGATCAGTCCGTCGGAGCCGCAACCGAAATGAGGGCGGCTCATCCGCACGCTCAGCGCCGCCGGGTCGGCAACGGTTTCCTCCAGACCGTTGATATAAATATAGTCGTTTCCAATGCCTTCCATTTTGGTAAAGCGCATACCATCCCTCCCTTATCCTGGCTAGTATAGCATACAGGCGGCGGATTATCCAGAATTTACCCTGTTTTTCCCCTGCGGCGGGTGCGTTCAGCGCCGAAAAGGAAGGTTTTACACTCCATTTGCCGGTTTTCAGCCCAAAACACATGACAAACGCTTCCGAATGTTGTATGATGAAGATGGTTTCGAGGAACCGTTCGAAGCGGTCATTGAAAGGAGAAAACCAACGATGAAACAAAACAAACTGCTGGCAGTCCTTCTGGCTCTGCTGCTGTGCGCCATGCTGCCCCTGAGCGCCATGGCCGCTACCGAGTACAGCTTTCAGCTGATCCCTGGCGACGATATGGCGTCTGTGGACGCGATCAAAGATCTGTTCGACGTTCTGACCGTGCGCTTTCTGAAGGGCGAAGGCAGCGGAATGCTGACGCTGAGCCTGTCCGGCGAGGACGTTTTCAGCGCCGCCACGCGCATGACCGGCGACGGCCTGTATCTGGACAGCGCCATTCTGGGCGACAAACCCGTCTATGCCTCCGCCGAGGACATCGGTCAGGTGCTGACCCAGCTGGCGACTGCCGACGAAGGTGCGGACGAAGAAATTGTCAGCCAGATCAAGCCCATGATCGCCCAGCTTTTCAGCCAGGCCGGTATGATGAACGAGCTGAAGGGGACGGTACTGGCCGATCCCTCCGTCAACCTGCCCGACGAGACGTTCAACAGCGAAGAAATGCGCGCTCAGATCAAGGAAGCCTTTGCCGACGACGAAGCGATGGCGGATTATGTACTGGGCATTCTGGACCGGGCGGAGATCACCGAGGGCAGCTTTACCAGCGACGCTCATGACCCTGCCACTCAGAGCATCAAGATCACCCTGACCAAGGACGACGTGGCCACGCTGCAGAGCAGCACCACCGTTCAGAAAATGCTGACCGACTCCGGCTCCATGACCGAGGAAGAAGCCGCTACCGAGCTGAAAAAGGCCATGGACAACATGGAAAAGATGGACGTGGTCATGACCATGTATGCCGACGACAGTCATCTGGTGGCCCTGGAAATGACCATGGATTCCGCCATGACCGTGACGGACGATGACGGCGAAGCCGAAAAGGAAAGCGTCCAGATGACCGCCACGTATAACCGCCTGACGAAGGACGGCGTTGTGAATCACAGCGCCACCATGATGCTGGGCGAGGATGGCGAGACCGAAGCCGATCTGGCTTTCGTACTCACCGCCAAGGACGGCTCCTATACGCTGGACGGCGCTATGAACGAAGTGGACGATGGCAAAGAAGAACCCATCCTGACCGTCAAGGGCGTGCTGAACAGCGCGGACAGCAAAGCCGACGGCTGGCTGGCCATGCTGGCGGACGAAAACCAGATCACCTTCACCTATACCGGCAGCACCGAGGGCGATCAGACCGAGCGGCTTGTCTCCCTGTACGCCCGGGAGAACGCCGTGGCCATTACGGAGCTGGCCGCTTCCGAGCGCCCGCTGTTCTCGCTGCGGGTGACCACCTCCGAAAACGCGGATGACAACGCCCTGAAGGCCATCGAATCCGCCACCGCGGAAAACGCCGTGCAGCCCCTGCAGATGAGCGATGATGAACTGACCGAGTATCTTACCTCCATCAGCACCAACGCCACGCAGGTGCTCTACACCGTGCTGAGCAAACTGCCCTCCAGCGTGATCGAACTGCTGACCGCTACGAACGGGAACTAAGGCCCTATTCTCTGGGGGACTGCGCGGCTGCGCAGTCCCTTTTTCCTATCTCACCCAGAAGGGAACGGAATGCAATGACAGATGGATGGTATTTTGCCTCGCTGTTGGGCTGGGCGCTGGCGTGGATGGCGCTGGTGCGCCCGCTGAGGCTGGGCCAGGCGCTGCTGTGCGCCGTATGCGGGATGCTGCTGACGGCCTATCTCGGCGTGATCGTGCTGCCGCTGCGGCAGGTGACGGCCTATTTTCTCATGGCGGGCGGTCTGGCCGCGCTGGCGGCAGGGCTGGTGCTGCTCCTGCTGGACAAGCGGCAGCTTCGGCAGCGGGTGCTGCGGCCTTCCCTGCTGATCTGGCTGCTTTTGTGCGCCGGGTGTTTCCTTGCGCTGAAGGACGTGCTGATCACCGATCATGACTCCTATTCCTACTGGATGCGCATCGTCCGGGAGCTGTACACCGACGGGCGTTTCCCCATCCACATGGATACCAACATGAGCCACACCGACTATTTCCCCATGCTGGCGGCGTTGCAATACTGTGTGGTGCAGGTCTTCGGCTGGCAGGACGCGGGGCTTCTGATGGTGATTGCATCGGCGATTCTGGCCGCCTGTCTGGCCATCGGCGATCTGCTGGAAGGCACATGGCTCCCGGCACTGACCGGGGCCGTGCTGGCCTATCTGTTCTCGGCCTTTGGGCTGACCGTCTTTTCCACCCGGGGTGACGGACCCATGGCGGCGCTGCTGACGGCCGGGCTTCTGTGCCTGTTCTTCCGCAGGGACGACCGGCCCGCCTCGTGGCTGCCCTCCCTTTGCGCCGCGGCGGTGTTGACCGGCATGAAGATCTATTCCGGCCTGTTGTTCGCGCTGGTCATCGGCGCGTCCATGCTGTTTTCCATCCCCGGCGTGAAAAGATCCGGCCAGCCCGTCCGGGCGCTGCGCTGGATGAGCTGGCTGGCTGTGCTCCTGCCGGTCATCGTGCATTTCTCATGGTCGATTTTGTACCACTATCATTCCCAGCTGGCCTATGAACAGGCGGAGCTGGCGAAAGCCGCCTATGGGCTGACCCCTGCCGTTTCCAGTGTCAGTGCGCCTTCCCTCGCCAGTCTGCTGGGCGGCAATCCCCGCACTGGCGAATTGATGGGTTCTCTGAGCAGCGGGCTTTGGGCGCGGCTGCAGCCGTTGGTCGCCCAATTCGGCGATTCCCTCTGGCACAGCGCTTATCCGTGGCTGCTGGCGGGCGTGGGGCTGGCGATCGTGCTGGCGGTCTTTCAGCCCAAACCCCAGCGTCGGCGAACGCTGGGCGCGCTGCTGGCCATGGCCGTAGCCGCGGTGTGCTACACCGTTGGGCTGATTGCTGGTTTCGTGGTGCAGGAGGAAATCGCCGCCGTGGCGCTGAACTACATGAACACCGCGTTCACCCCGGTACTGCTGTTCTTCGTGTTTCTGCTGATCCGCCTGCTGGCGGGGCAGGACGAGGCCTGGCGTTTTCCGGCGAAGCTGCCCGCCCATTGGCCGGTAGCGGCGATCCTGCCCCTGATGCTGCTGATCCAGCCGCCGGAGGCCTTCGCCGCCCAGTTGCCCGTCCAGAACGACGAAGGCTTCCTTCGCCCCTTTGCCGTCGAATACTACGAAGACGAGCTGGACTCCTTTCCCTTTGAGGAATACGCCAATCGTCACGCCCTGCTGATCGACTGCAGCTATGCATCCGCAGAGATCAAGAGCAGCAGCGGCAAGACCCACGCCTATCAATATTTTGCTCTGCCCATGCGGATGCACATCGTCCAGTATCCCGTGGAGGATTACGACCGGCTGGGCGAGCTGACCGCCGACAACATTTACCGGCTGCTGCGGGAAAACCGCTGCGACTTCCTGTTCCTGCGCATCGACGACTACCTGTACTGGGAGCAGATCGACGAGGCGCTGGGCTTGGAGGAACAGTGCGGCTGGCCGGAACCCGTGGGTGTATACGCCGTCTCCTACGATGGGGATGAGATCACCTTTTCTTCCTTCGACGAATAAAGAAAAAAAACGAGGGACTGCTTCTCCGTTTCAGGAAAGCAGTCCCTCGTTTTGGCTTTACCGATTCATCAGATCATACATCATGACCGCCGCGGCGATACCCGCGTTCAGGCTTTCCGCACCGCCCCGCATGGGCAGCTTATAGCGGAAGCTGCACTGGGCGAGAATTTCCTCCGTCAGCCCCGCGCCTTCGTTGCCGATAAGCACACAGAGCTTGTCCGGGCGGGTACCCCGCTGATAGAAGGGCTGGCCGCGCAGCTCCGCGCCGATGACGGCCCAGCCGTTCGTCCGCAGCCAGTGCGCCGCTTCCGCCCCGTCTTCCACGAAGGTCATGGGCACCCGGAACAGGCTTCCCATGGTGGCCCGCATGGTCTTGGGCGCGAAGGGGTCGGCGCAGCCCGGGGTCAGGATGCAGCCGTCAAAGCCCGCCGCGTCCAGCGTCCGCAGGATGGTACCCACGTTGCCGGGGTCCTGCACGTTTTCCATCAGGAGCAGCTTTTGTCCCTGCCGTTCCAGCGGACAGGGTTTCGGCAGGCCGCAGACGGCGGCGATTCCCTGCGGCGTTTTCACCTGCGAAATGGTTTCCAGCACCGCCGCGCTCACTTCGTAGACCGCGCATTCCGTCTGCCGGGCCAGCGCCAGCAACGGGGCGAACCGCTCCTGCTGGCCGTCCTCCACAAACAGGGCGGAGACCTTTTCCGGGCAAGCCCGTAGGGCTTCGCCGGTCATGTGCTCGCCGTCGCAGAGGAACGCGTCCTGCTCCCGGCGGCCTTTGGCGGTCAGCAGCGCCTTGGCGGACTGCACCACCGGATTTTTCGTACTGGTCAGCAGCATTTTACATCCGCTCCGGCGCTTCGATTCCGATCAGATACAGACCGGTCTTGATGGTGTCCTTCACCGCTTTGGTCAGGCGGATGCGGGCCTCCCGCACGGGGGCCTCGTCCACGATGATGCGGTTTTCATAGTAGAACTTGTTGTAGGCCTTGCACAGCTCGGTGACGGCCCGGGTGATGATGCTGGGCTCGTAACGGTTGGCGGCCTCCCGCACCGTTTCGGGGAAGCGGCTCAGCTGGCGCAGCAGCTCCTGTGCATAGTCGTCGGACAGGGCGCTGCAGTCCGGCTCGGCAGGTTCCAGACCCTCAGCCTTCCGCAGCGCGCTGCAGCAGCGGGCGTGGGTGTACTGCACGTAGGGGCCGGTCTCCCCGTCGAAGCTCAGTACCCTCTCCCAGCTGAAGTCGATATCCTTGATGCGGCTGTTCTGCAGGTCAGCATAGATCACCGCGCCCACGCCCACCTGACGGGCCACCTCGTCCTTGTTTTCCAGATTGGGGCTCTTTTCCTCGATAATGGCCCGAGCCTTCTCGATGGCCATGTTGAGCACGTCCTCCAAAAAGAGCACATGTCCCTTCCGGGTGGACAGGCTCTGGCCCTCATAGGAGATCATGCCGAAAGCCACATGAACCAGATCCTTATACCACGGATAGCCCATCTTTTCGATGACCTTGAACCACTGGCGGAAGTGGAGATCCTGCTGATAGGCTACCACGTACAGGCACTTATCGAAATCATAGGTCTCCTTACGGTACAGGGCGGCGGCGATATCGCGGGTAGCGTAGATCGTGGTGCCGTCCTTTTTCAGGATCAGGCAGGGGGGCATTCCGCTCTTTTCCTCGTCCAAGTCTACCACGGAAGCGCCGTCGGAAATGGTCAGCAGATTCTTCTCCCGCAGCTCCTCCACCACGCGGTCGGTCTTGTCCACGTAGAAGCTCTCGCCGTTGTAGCTGTCGAACTGCACGCCCAGCAGGTCGTAAACGGGCTTGGCGTCCCGCAGGGTCAGCTCCTTGAACCAGTTGAACAGTTCCAGCGCCTCCGCGTTGCCGTCCTCGATGGCCTTGAACCAGCGGCGTCCCTCGTCTTCCAGCTCGGGGTGCTGCTCCGCTTCCTCATGGAATTTCACATACAGGCGGGTCAGCTCTGGCACACCCTTGGCTTCCACCTCTTCCCGGCTGCCCCAGGTCTTATAGGCGTAGATCAGCTTGCCGAACTGGGTTCCCCAGTCGCCCAAATGGTTGATGCTGACCGTCTTATAGCCGAGGAAGCGGTAGATACGTGCCAGACTGTGGCCCAGCATGGTGGTGCTCAGGTGGCCGATATGGAACCGCTTGGCGATATTGATGGAGGAATAGTCCAGGCAGATGGTCTTTCCCGCGCCTTCCTGCCCCGCGCCGTAGTTTTCCCCGGCGGACAGTACGGTTTCCAGCGTTTCCCGGGCGAAATTATCCCGGTTGAGGAAAAAATTCAGGTAGCCGCCCTGCTGCTCGGCTTCGCACAGGTGCCCGGCGGAAATGGCTCCCGCCAGATTTCCGGCGATCTGTGGCGGGCCCATATGCAGGGCGCGGCTCAGCTTAAAGCAGGGGAAGGCGTAATCGCCCATTTCTTTTTGCGGGGGAATTTCCAACATGTCGGCGATCGCAGACGCATCCGGCAGGCCGTCCACCCCGGGGTAACAGGCCTCGACGGCCTCGGTGATCACATTAGCAAGGCTTTGCTTGGTGTCCATTCTTCGTTTCTCCTTTTTCTTTCGGGGTCAGGGATGCAGCACCGTGCCCATGGGGTCGCCCTCCAGCACCCGCAGAATATTGGTGGGAGGCTCCAACCCGAACACCCGCACCTGCGGCACATGATTATCCCGCAGCAGGATGAACGCGGTCGCGTCCATCACCTTCAGGCCCCGTTCGGCGGCTTCGCCATAGGAAATATCGGAAATCAGGGTGGCGCTGGGGTCTACATGAGGGTCGGCGGTATACACCCCGTCGATATTCTTGGCCATGAGCACTGCGTCGCATTCCAGCTCAATGGCCCGCAGGGCCACGCAGGTATCGGTGGTGAAGCAGGGGTTTCCGATGCCGCAGCTCAGCAACAGAATCTGACCCTGACGGAGCTTTTCCATCGCGGCGACGGTATGATAGGTTTCGGCGATCCGGGGCATTTCCAGTGCGCTCATGACCGCAGCCTTTGCGCCCAGATGTTCCAGCGTATCCCGCATATACAGGCAGTTCTGCAGGGTGCCCAGCATCCCCATCTGGTCGGCGGCCACGGTGCCCATGCGCATGGCGGCGCCCCGGCGGCCGCGCCACACGTTGCCACCGCCGATGACCACGGCCAGCTCCACGCCGGTTTTCTGCACGTCGATGAGCATCCGCGCGGCCTCTTCAAATTTTTCATGGCAGAAGCCATGTCCGTCCACGCCCAGCGCTTCGCCGCTCAGTTTCAAAATGACCCGATGATAAGTCGCCATTTTGTTTCCCCCTTCTTCGCATATCCTGTGCCAAAGAAAAGGGCCGCTGCAGGAAGAACGGAGGGAGCGGGGCCAAAGCCCCTCAAGTTCCTCGTTTTCGTGCAACGGCCCTTCAGGGGGCGCTGCCCCCTGAAAACCCCCGCTCAAGGGTTATAACCCTTGAGAATCCCACCGCTGACCGCACAGGTGCGGTCAGGTCGCCGGACGCTAGGGTCTGCATTTACCTTGCGGCAGATATTATTGGTTCTTTTGGGGCGCTGCCCCCTGACCCCCCGCTCAAGGGTTATAACCCTTGAGAATCCCGCCGCTGACCGCACAGGTGCGGTCAGGTCGTTGGGCGATGGGGTTTGCATTGTCATTGACAGATGCTTTTTTGCTTCATTCTGGGGCTTTGCCCCCGAAAATCCCCACTCAAAGGTTATAACCCTTGAGAATCCCACCGCTGACCGCGCAAGCGCGGTCAGGTCGTTGGGCGATGGGGTTTGCATTTGTCATAGACAAATCAATACTTTCATGTAAAACTCACCGATGAAATTCCGACCCAAGCTGCGAGCCGCGAGGCCTGTCGCCGAGCGGCGGTAACTTCACCGCCAAGCAGCTTTCCCACGACTAGTCCCGCGCCCTCTTGGCGCGGTCTGGGGTGCAGGGGTACTACCCCTGCCCGAGCGGCGGTAACTCTGAAGTCCACTTTCATGTCTCCCGAGCTCCCTGCGCGCCTACGACGAGCATTCCACCGTCAAGGTTTCAGGCCTTGGCAGCCATCTGAGCGGCGATTTCTTCCGCGAAGTTGTCCTGACGCTTTTCGATGCCTTCGCCGCGCTCAAAACGCTCGAAGCGCACGATATCAATGTTCGCGCCGATCTCCTTGGCGGTCTCGGCCATGACCTGCTTGATGCTCTTGTCGCTGTCCTTCACGAAGGGCTGCTCCAGCAGGCAGACTTCCTTGTAGTACTTCTCGATACGGCCTTCGACCATCTTGTCCACGATCTTCTCGGGCTTGCCTTCGTTCAGAGCCTGAGCACGGAGGATTTCCTTTTCCTTGTTCAGGTTCTCAGAGGGCACTTCGTCCTTGCGGACATAGGAAGGACGGGCAGCGGCGATCTGCAGGGCCACGTCATGATAGAACGCCTTGAAAGCGGGCGCGGAGAAGGTAGCGGGATTGTCATTCTTGGTCTCCACCAGAACGCCGATCTTGCCGCCCATGTGGATGTAGCTTTCCACAGCGCCGTCCTTGGTCTCGAAACGGGCGAAGCGGCGGATGGAGATCTTCTCGCCGATGGCAACGGTCGCGTCGCTCACCAGGTCGGTGATGGTCTTGCTTTCGTCGTCCACATACTTCTGAGCCAGCAGCTCGTCCACGTCAGCGGGCTTGGCCAGCGCGATGTGCTTGGCGACCTTGGCGCAGAAAGCCTTGAAGTTGTCGGTGTTGGCAACGAAGTCGGTCTCGCAGTTCACTTCCACGATCACGCCCACGGACGCGTCGTCGGATACATAGCTGGCGACCAGACCTTCGGCGGCGATACG